>SXGQ01273023.1_pt1 | contig 21497 bp, 19 predicted proteins | sample 3178371 | NCBI WGS metagenome assembly SXGQ01 (sample SAMN11356859, study PRJNA531348) | freshwater metagenome | isolation source: freshwater sample F1-20 | place: China: Fuxian Lake, Yuxi | collected 2017-12-25 | reverse complement strand
GACGTTGCGCAGCAGTACCGGCGGGGTCAGGGTGTCGTAGTAGCCCTGCCCGATCATCGAGACGGCGACCGTGCCCGCGTCGGCCAACTCCCGCAATTCGGCCAGGGCCTGGTGCTCCCCCACCGGTGCGGGCAGGGTGTGCAGTCCGGGGGCGACCCCGTCGGTCGGGTGGTCGAGGATGCCGGCGGGCAGTGCCTTGGCGGCCAGTTCGTCCAGGGAAGCGACGCCGATGACATCGAGCACTGTCGACAGCGCGTCATCGTCGAGACCGATGTGGCGGGCGGCGAATACGGATTGGGACACGGCGGACACTCTCCTGACTCGGGTGTCCTCTCCCTCTGTCGTCGGTGCCTGAGAGATTCAGCGCGACGGCGCCTTTCCCCATGGGCGGGCGACTCGGTGGCCACCACTTTCCAGAGGCATCGCGGCCACGTACGGTCCGGGGGCCTGAGAGGTTGACGGAGAGGTGTTGCTCCTTCGGCGCCCGCGGCTGGCGGCCGCGGAACTCTCCCGTGCGAGGTCGATGCAGGTGTCAGTCTAGACCCCGGCCGAGGTCCGCGCCGCGGACCCTAGCCGATCTTGCGGTCGCGGTTCTTGCGCCGCGAGGCCAACTCGTCCTCGGGCGCGGCGATCGACTCCCCGCCGTCCGCGCGCTCGCCCGGGAAGTCGGCGATCGCGCCGGTGAGCTCTCGCATCGCCCCGCTGACCGCGATCCCGAACACGCCCTGGCCCCCCTGCAGGAGGTCGACCACCTCTTCGGCCGAGGTGCACTCGTAGACCGTGGTGCCGTCGGAGAACAGGGTGATGTTGGCCAGGTCCTGCACGCCGCGCTGCCGCAGGTGATCGACGGCGACCCGGATGTTGTGCAGCGAGATACCGGTGTCGAGCAGACGCTTGACGATCTTGAGGACCAGGATGTCCTTGAACGAATAGAGCCGCTGACTGCCGGAGCCCGCCGCGCCGCGGATGGAGGGCACCACCAGCGACGTGCGCGCCCAGTAGTCCAGCTGGCGGTAGGTGATCCCGGCGATCTGGCAGGCGCTGGGGCCCCGGTAGCCCACCAGTTCGTCGGGCACCGAATCGTCCGGGAACAGACCGCCCTGCACGGGTGCGCTCACCGGCACGACGGCCGGGGCCGGCTCTTCGTAACGGCCGGCGGGGGCAGCGAAATCCAGTTGCTCCTGACGTGGCTCGTCGCCCACGATGTGTCCTCTCGCCGTTCCCAACCAGCCGCCCGCCGACCGCGCCCTGCTCGCAAGTGCTCTGAGCATACGCCTTGCCGACCGGCGATCGTGGCTCTGCCGCAACCCGGGTCGCACCCGAAGTATGGCCGTGCGCGGACGGCCGCCGACGCATCCGATTGGCGTGTCGGCACGCCCATCACCGAGATGAGACGCATCCGTAATCTTGGCCGATCGGCGGTCAGGTCGCCTTGAAATCGTCCGGGGAGATGGTGTCGAGGAATTCCTTGAACTTCTCGACCTCGTCCTCGCGCACCGCGCCGCCGGGTTCCTCGTCGTCGTCATCGGGAATGAGCAGTCCGGCCTCGGCCAGCACCGCCTCCTCGACGTGGATGGGCACTCCCATCCGCAAGGCGATGGCCACCGAGTCCGACGGCCGGGCCGACACCCGGACGTCGTTGTCGAAGATCAGGTCTGCGTAGAAGGTGCCCTCCTGGAGGTCGACGATGCGCACCTCCTTGAGGGAGCGGCCCAGGGCGCCGATCACGTCGCGGAAGAGATCGTGGGTCAACGGCCGGGCCGGCTCGACGCCCTGCTGTTCGAGAATGATTGCGTTGGCCTCGTTGGGTCCGATCCAGATGGGCAGATAACGGTCCCCGCCCTCTTCCCGCAGCATCAGGACGGGCTGGTTGGCGGGCTGCTCGACACGAATCCCGACCACTCGAACCTCGGCCATCCGGGAACCTCCGCCCACTCCTGCACAGTCAAATCCGAAGTCTAGTCCTCAGCGATCCAGAACGTTGCGCACCGCGGACTTGATCAGCGAGGTATGCAGGGTGATCGCCAGGGCGGCGACTTCGCGGGCCAGGTCGTCGGCCCGATCGCGGGCCCCGGTTCGGTCCGACTTGCCCACCGGGCCGGCGATCTGGGCGATCAGGTCGGACTGCCGGTCGGCCGCCGAACGGAACGCCCGCAGGTGGCGTGGCTCGACACCGTAATCGGCGAGCGCGGCCGCGCACTGCGCGATCGCCACCGAGTGCTCGTCGAAGAATCCGCCCGCGCCGGTGGTGATGATCCCGGCCCGGCACAGCGCGGTGATCAATTCGGCGCGCACTCCCGAACGCTCCAGCAGATCCTCCCGGCTCAGCCGGACCCGGGTGGTCGGGGCATCGCGGACCGGCTCATCGTCGCGGACCAGCCGCGGGGCCGGGTAGGGAGCGCCGTCGGGGGGCAGCGCGCCGTCCCGCTGCGCGTCGAGTTGGGCCTTGATGACCTTCAACGGCAGGTACTGGTCGCGCTGCGCCGTCAGGACGAAACGGAGTCGCGCGCAGTCGTAGGCAGTGAACCTCCGATAGCCCGAGGGGCTGCGCTCCGGGTTGACCAGGCCCTCCGCTTCGAGGAACCGGATCTTGGAGATCGTGATATCCGGGAAGTCCGGCCGCAACAGATCCAGGACCGCGCCGATCGACATCCCGGCGGGGGTAGGACTCTCCGGTGCGGTCACTGGCTCCCGGCACCGCCATGTCCTCGGGGGCCGGTCAGGAACACCAGCCGGAACTTGCCGATCTGGACCTCGTCGCCGTTGGCCAGGCTGGCGGAGTCGACCGGCTCGCGATTGACGTAGGTCCCGTTGAGGCTGCCCACGTCGACGACCTGGAAGTCGTTGCCGTCGAGTCGGAACTCGGCATGCCGGCGGCTTACGGTGACGTCGTCGAGGAAGATGTCGGAGTCCGGGTGCCGGCCTGCCGAGGTGGTCGGTTGGTCGAGCAGGAAACGGGAACCCGCATTGGGGCCGCGCTTGACGACCAGCAGGGCGGATCCGACCGGCAGGCCCTCCACCCCGGAGACCGCCGTCTCCCCGACCGGGCCGGCCGGAGCCTCCAGGTCGTTGAGGAAATCGGCGCGGAAGACCGACGTCGTCTCCACGGTGACCTCGTCAGAGGTCTCGTCGGCCCCCAATTGCCGGTCCATGTCCGTCACCCGCTACTCCTTCTCTGGCCCCGTTGCCCGCTGAGGGTGGTCTGCGTTGACCGTACCGCTCGGCTGCGCCCGGTGTGTCCACCACCGCTGGATCGTGTGGTCAGTCCGCCACACCCCGGTAGGCGTCGGAGTCCAACAGAGCGTCAAGGCCCTGCTCAAGGGTATCGGCGTCGGCGCGCAACTCCAACAGCCAACCCTGTCCGTAGGGATCGGAGTTGATCAGTTGCGGGCTGGCATCCAACTCGGAGTTGACACCCACCACCGTCGCCGACACCGGCGCGTACAGGTCCGACACCGATTTGGTGGACTCCACCTCGCCGAACGGCTCTCCGGCGGCGACCTCGGTGCCGACCTCGGGCAGCTGGACGTAGACCACATCGCCGAGAGAGGACTGGGCGAAGTCGGTGATGCCCACCCGGACGGTGTCCTCGGCGGTGCGCCGAACCCACTCGTGTTCGGCGGTGTAGCGCAGGTCGGCGGGAATGTCGCTCACGGTGCTCCTCGTGGGTGTGTTGCCGGGCTCGGCCGGGCCGGTCGCGTGACGGGCTGAGCGTATTGGCGCGGTTTCGGTTGCCGCAAGGCGACCGCCGGGAATTGGCCTCGTCGCGGCCGGGGTGAGCGGATCACTTACGGTGGCAACGGAATCGGGCGCGGCACGGTCACGAGGCGGCACTCTGCGCTTTCGGCAGTTCGCGCACCACGAGGCGGACCTGGATGAGGTAGAGCACCGCGGACCACAGGTACATGCCGGTGCCCCAGATCACGAACGCCCACCCGCACGCGCCCACCGCACGGCTCCAGCCGGAATCCCACTGCCCGAGCAGAACGAGCGGGAATCCCGACATCAGGGCGAACGTCGCGGCCTTTCCGATGTAGGTCACCGGCAATGCCCGGACACCGCGGCTGCGGACCACCGGCAGGGTGGCCGCGAGAACCGCGTCCCGACCGAGCAGGACCAGCACCAGCCACCACGGCACCACCCCGGCCAGCGCGAGTCCGACCGGCACGGCGACCATGTAGATCCGGTCGACCAGCGGGTCGAGCAGTTCTCCCAGCGCCGAGGACTGGTTGGCCACCAGCCGGGCGATCTTGCCGTCCGCCCAGTCCGAGACCCCGCTGAACATCAGGATGCCGACCGCCGGCCCGTACTGCTGCCGGGCGAGCAGCAGGTAGAGGAACACCGGGACCAGCGCCAGTCGGATGACGCTGAGCACATTCGGAATCGTCAGCACCCGGCCCTGCACGGTGCTCAACCTATCGCGGCCCTAGCGGAACACCCCGGGCAGGCTCAGCGCCGACAGCGAGTCGTCCCGCATCGGGTTGTCGTGGACCATGTAGGTCCACGTCGAGGTCGGGCGGGCCAGCTTGGACAGGTCCAGGCCGGGTTCTTCGTCGAGCACGTTGGCGGTGTCGAAGGTCTGTTGGGAGGCCTCGATGGCATCGGCGGCCAAATGCGCGAACCCGTCCACGGCGAGCCGGTGAAACTCGTCGAGCGGGTTCTGCCGGCCCAACGCGCGCAGATGGATGCTCTCCCGGATGTCGGAGAGATAGGCCAGGTGATCGGCCCAGCCGCGGTCGAGGTGGAAGAGCATGATGTTGCGGCAGATCCGCTCCAGGGTCGCCTCGGAGTCCTCGCCGAGTGCCTCGGTCAGCTCCGCGTAGCGGTCCGGGGACAACTCGCGCAGTTCCTCGCGTGCGCTCGCTGTGCTCAGCAGGGTGTTGCGCCGCTCCACGATGATCGAGCGCTGCTGGGCGATCAGCTGGTTGTACCGCCAGGTGTTCGCGTGCACGTCGAGCAGGCGGCCCTCGGCGACCCGCTGGGCGTGGTCGAGCAGGGTGGTGGCCTTCGGGCTGGTGATCCGGCCGGTCTCGTCGCACTCGAGCGGCAGTTTGGCGGGCTCGAGGTGGGCGACGACCACGTCGTCCTCCCAGCTGGAGAAGAACACCGAGGAGCCGGGATCACCCTGCCGGCCGGAGCGTCCCCGCAGCTGGTTGTCCAGCCGTTCGGTGGGGTGACGGCCGGTGCCGATCACGTGCAGACCGCCCAGTTCGGCGACCGCCTTCTTCTCGGCGGAGTCGTCGGCGGCCTCCGAGCCGCCCCGCCGGATGTCGGTGCCGCGGCCGGCCCTCTGGGTCGAGACGGTGACCGCGCCGATCTTGCCGGCCGCGGCGATGACCGCGGCCTCCTCCTCGTCGTTCTTGGCGTTGAGCACCACCGCGGGCACCCCACGCCGCAGCAGGCGGGAGTGCAGATCCTCGGACTCGGCGACGTCCTGGGTGCCCACCAGGATGGGCTGGCCGGTGGCGTGCAGCGCGATGATGTGGTCGACGACGCCCTCGTTCTTGGCGGCCGCGGTGATGTACACCCGGTCGGGTTCGTCGGTGCGGACGTTGGGGGTGTTCGGCGGGATCGGCGAGACGCCGAGAGAGTAGAACTGCCGCAGCTGCTCCCCCGCCGCGAGCGCGGTGCCCGTCATCCCGCACACGGTGGGATAGCGGTTGATCAGGGCCTGCACTGTGATGGTGTCGAGCACCTCCCCGGTCTCGGTGGTCTCGATCCCCTCCTTGACCTCGACGGCCGCCTGCAGTCCGTCCGGCCAGCGCTGCAGCGCGGCGATCCGGCCGCGGGAGGCGTTGATCAGCTGCACGGCGCCGTCGCGAACGATGTAGTGCACATCGCGCTGCAGCAGAACATGCGCGTGCAGGGCCACGTTGACCTCGGTCAGGGTGGTGCCGACGTGGTCCTCGGAGTACAGGTCGATCCCGCCGAGGGCCTTCTCCAGCTTCTGCGCGCCGGTCTCGGTGAGATGGACGTTGCGGCTGTCGGCGTCGGTGGCGTAATCCTGCCCGGGGCTCAGTTCGCCGACCAGTCGGACGATCTCCAGCGTGGGCGTCTCCCGATGGGTGGTGCCGGCCAGCACCAGCGGAACCAGGGCCTCGTCGACCAGAACCGAATCGGCCTCGTCGATCAGGGCGACGTCGGGGTTGGGCGACACCAGGTCGGCGACGTCGGTGACCAACTGATCGCGCAGCACGTCGAAGCCGATCTCGTTGACCGAGGCGTAGGTGACGTCGCACTCGTAGGCGGCCTTGCGCTCGTCGCGGGTGGACTCGGCGGTGATCCAGCCCACCGTCAGGCCCATCGCCGCGATCAACGGACCCATCCACTCGGCGTCGCGGCGCGCCAGGTAGTCGTTGATGGTCACGACGTGGACGTTGCGGCCCGCCAGGGCGTACCCGGCGGCGGCGATCGCGCCGGAGAGGGTCTTGCCCTCACCGGTCGCCATCTCGACGACGTCGCCGGCGAGCATCCGCAGCGCGCCGAGCAACTGGACATCAAAGGGGCGCAGCCCGGTGGCCCGCTCGGCGGCCTCCCGGGCGATGGCGAGGAACTGCGGCATATCGGCCGAGTCGGCGAGGTCCTGCAGTTCCAGCAGTTGGGCGGCCTTCGCCAATTGCTCGTCGTCCAGGCCCCGGGCCTTGTCGTCGAAGGCGGCCGAGGCGTCGACCTCCGCCATCGACTGCTCCTTGACCTTGTCGGTGGTCGCGCCGAGCAGTCGCCAGAACCCGCGGCTCAGGCGGCCCTGGCCGGAAGAGGTGGTCTTGGAAGATTTCGCCACGGCCCCAACGGTACCGGCGGTCTACCGGCCTGTGTGGTCGGGCGGCGATCCGGCCCCGGGGAGCAGTTCGTCAAAGGCGGCGGGCAGCCGAGAGCCGTCCAGAGCGGTTCGCACTTCCTCGACGCGGTGAACGGCACGGCCGCCCGTCTCCGACAGAAGCCGGTCCACGGCGTCGGGGGCAGCCACCGCAATGTCGCGCAAACCGAGTTCGCGCATCTCTGCCAGTGCCGGCCACTGGCCGGTCACAACCGGCAAACCAAGGGCGGCGCCCTCCGTGGCGGGGTTACCCCAGCCCTCCCACGACGAGGTGAGCAGCACGGCATCCGCCGCGGCGTACATGTCGGCCGGGCTGGCTGCGCGGCCCGTCATGAATGTGTATCGGCCCTGGCCCGCCAAAGGATCCCGGCTACCGCCCGTCAGCCAGTACACAACTCGGCCATGCCATCCGGCGGCGACGGCATCAGCGAACCTCGCAGCCACATCGACCGCCTTCCGTGGATAGGGGCTGACCGGGTGGAGCAGGACGAGGTCGCGGGCGGAGATCCCCGCGGTACGCCGGAAGCCGGCGCGATCCCCACCTTCGAGACGGTCCATGTCCAGAGTGTTGAAGCGCACCACCGCCTCGATGCCCCGGTATTCGCGCAGCCGATCCCTGAGGTGTCCGCTGATCGCAACGTGGCGGGAGCCTGCCGGGGCGATGGGAAAGCGCTCATCGGGCCGTCGGGTGAGCTCATCCCAGTGCGGATCGTGATGGCGGATCAGCATCCGCATCCCGGCTGCCTCCAGGGCGGCAACCAGACGCAGGACGTTGTCGGTGGCCGTGGGCAGGGTGGCGAGATTATCGAGTACCGCATAGCCACCTGGCCCGCCACCAGCCGCGATAACCGCCGCGATGTCAGGAGCCTTCAGGGGTGGCGCTTCCCCGAGTTGGCCTGCGTCCATTTCAGGACGCCACAGCGAAGGGAGCAGCAGCGGGGTTGATTCCGCTAGGTGCCGCGTGGACAACCGGCCGGCAGCCGCCGTCACCTGGTACCCGAGTGCGCCGAGAGCACCTATCCACTTTTCGGCCTCGATGCTGACGCCGTCGTAGCCGCCGAGCCTATGACTGAGGTACACCAGGCGGCGCCGCGCGGTCACCCCCGTCGGTCCTGAACCATATCCTGAGCCTAAAGCGCCCTGTGTTGAAGCCCGGATCCCGACGCTGCGGTAGCTTTCGCCGGGGACTGCCGCCGCAGTGAGGAGAGCGCGTTGGAGCCGTATAAGCCGTCGATGGACTGGGGCCATGAGCTGGTTCCGTCGCTGCTGTGGATCCTGAAGGCCTGGGCCATCGCGGCGGTGCTGACGGTGATCGTGCTCGTGCTGCTGGCCCGGTTCACGACCTGGGGCCGGCAGTACTGGCGCATCACCGGCGACTACTTCACCGGACGCTCGGCGGTCAAGGTGTGGATCTGGCTGGCGGTGCTGCTGCTGTCGGTGATGGTCTCGGTCCGGATCAACGTGTTGATCAGCTACTTCAGCAACGATCTCTACACCTCGCTGCAGGTCGCCTTCGAGGCCACCAGCGCCAACGAGGAGGTGATGCGCGCGGGCGCCATCCGGGGATTCTGGTTCTCCCTGGTCATCTTCGGCATCCTGGCCACCATCTACATCAGTCAGGTGATGCTCGACATCTACCTGACCCAGCGGTTCATCATCCGCTGGCGTAGCTGGCTCACCGAGCGGTTGACCGGTGACTGGCTGGGCGACCGCGCCTATTACCGCGGACGGTTCACCGACTCCAACACCGACAACCCCGACCAGCGGATCCAGTACGACGTCGACATCTTCACCACCGGCACCGGTGGAACGCCGAACTCGCCCACCGTCGGGACGGGCTCGATGCTGCTGTTCGGCGCGATCTCGTCGGTGTCGACCGTGGTGGCCTTCATCCCGATCCTGTGGAACCTGTCCTACGACGTCACACTCTTCGGTATCACGCTGCCCAAGGCCCTGTTCTGGGTGGCTTTCGTCTACGTGTTCCTCGCCACCGTGGTGGCGTTCTGGATCGGCCGGCCGCTGATCCGCTTCAGTTTCCGCAACGAGCTGACCAACGCCGTGTTCCGCTACTCGCTGGTGCGGCTTCGTGATGCCGCCGAGGCCGTGGGCTTCTACCGGGGTGAGGCCACCGAGCGCGGGCTGCTGCGCACCAAGTTCGACGACATCATCACCAACTACCGTGGCTATGTCCGCCGGACTCTGGGGTTCACCGGCTGGAACCTGGCGATGAGCCAGATCATCACCCCGCTGCCCCTGATCGTGCAGGCGCCGAACCTGTTCAGCGGCAAGATGGACTTCGGCGACGTGACCCAGTCGTCGAGCGCTTTCTCCAACATCAGCGACTCGCTGTCATTCTTCCGCAACGCCTACGACCAGTTCGCGGCCTACCGCGCGTCGATCATCCGCCTCTACGGACTGGTCGAAGCCAACCATCTGGCCCGCGAGATGCCGAGCCTGGCGACCGAGCCGAGCACCGACGGATCGGTGGAACTTCGGCGGGTCGAGGTCCGCGCGCCGGACGGCGGCCAACTCGTGGACCCACTGGACCTGCGACTGGAGCCGGGCGAGACCATGGTGGTAACCGGCCGCTCGGGAAGTGGCAAGACGACGCTGTTGCGCAGCCTGGCGCAGATGTGGCCGTACACCACCGGGACGGTGCGCCGCCCCGTGGACGGCCACCAGACGATGTTCCTCTCGCAGATGCCCTACGTGCCCCTCGGGGACCTTCGCACGGTGCTGTCCTACCCGGCGAAATCCGGCGAGATCGCCGACGAGGACCTGGTGCGGACGCTGTCGGAGGTGGCGCTGCCGCACCTGGTCAACCGGCTGAACGAGGAGGAGGACTGGGCCAAGGTGCTCTGCCCGGGCGAGCAGCAGCGGATCGCCTTCGCCCGGATCCTGCTGACCAAACCCAAGGTGGTGTTCCTCGACGAGGCCACCTCCGCGCTCGACGAGGGTCTGGAATTCCTGGTCTACGACCTGATCCGCACACGGCTGCCCGACACCATCCTGGTCAGCGTCAGCCACCGCCCGACCGTGGATCAGTTCCACGACCGGCATCTGGAACTGCTCGGGGAGGGCGCCTGGCGCCTCGGCCGGGTCGAGGGCAGCGAACCGGCACCGGTCTGACGGAAATGCTGGAATGCTGATCGCGAGCCCCCCGGTCCGCAAGAGGTGAACGCGCGTGGAGACCTACCAGCCCTCCCTGGACTGGGCGAACGAGATTCCGCAGTCGCTGCTGTGGACCGGCAAGGCATGGCTGGTCACCGCCGCGGTGACGCTCGTCGTGCTGGTGGCGTTGGCCCGCTCCACAACCTGGGGGCGGCAGTTCTGGCGGGTCACCGGCGCCTACTTCCGTGGCCGGGAGAGCCTGCCGGTATGGGGCTGGCTGGGCGTCCTGCTGTTCCTGACTCTCATCACGGTTCGGCTCAACGTCCTGCTGAGTTATCAGAGCAACGACCTGTATTCGTCCTTGCAGGTCGCCTTCGAGGGTGCCGGGGCCGGTAACCAGGCGGTCCGCGACTCCGGGGTGCGCGGCTTCTGGTCGGCGATCGTCACCTTCGTGATCATCGCCACCGTCTACGTCGCCCGGCAGATGATCGACATCTACCTGACTCAGCGTTTCATCATCCGCTGGCGGGTGTGGCTGACCGACCGGCTCACCGGCGACTGGCTCGACGGGGAGTCCTTCTACCGTGGCCGGTTCCTGGACGCGCCCATCGACAACCCCGACCAACGCATCCAGTTGGATATCGACAGCTTTACCGGCGCTACTGGAACCGGTCCCAACACGCCTACCGTCGGGACGACCACCACCCTGCTGTTCGGCGCGATCAACGCGATGGTCTCGGTGGTGGCCTTCACGCCGATCCTGTGGAATCTGTCCGGGCCGTTGACCTTCTTCGGGTTCACCCTCAACCACGCACTGTTCTGGATCGCGCTGGCCTACGTCTTCGCCACCACGGTGGTCGCCTTCTGGATCGGTCGTCCCTTGATCCGGTTCAACTTCCGCAACGAATTGACCAACGCCGCCTTCCGCTATGCCCTGGTGCGGATGCGCGACGCGGCCGAGTCGATCAGCTTCTATCGCGGCGGAGACGCCGAGCAGTCGATTCTGCGAGCCCGGTTCTCCGCGATCATCTCCAACTACCGCGGCTACGTGGTGCGCACGCTGATGCTGCTCGGCTGGAACCAGTCGATCAACCAGATCATCAACCCGCTACCCCTCGCCGTGCAGGCCCAACGGCTGTTCAACGGTCAGATCACCTTCGGCGGCGTCACCCAGTCGGCCACCGCCTTCTTCAACGTCCACGACTCGCTGTCGTTCTTCCGCTCGGTCTACGACTACTTCGCCGCCTACCGGGCCACCATCATCCGGCTCGACGGGCTGGTCGACGCCAACGAACAGGCCCGTGCGCTGCCGAGGCTCGCCGCCGGACCGAGTGCCGACGGTTCAATCGAGTTGCGCGACTTGGAGGTTCGCAACCCCGCCGGCAAGACTCTTGTCGCCGGGCTGGACCTGCGACTGGAGCCCGGGGATTCCCTGGTGATCACCGGGCCCTCCGGGTGCGGTCGCACCACGTTGCTGCGCAGCATCGCACGGCTGTGGCCCTACAGCACCGGAACGATGCTGCGGCCGGACGGCGACCACGACGCCATGTTCCTCTCCCAGGTGCCCTACCTGCCGCTGGGCGATCTGCGGGCGGTGTTGTCCTATCCGATGCGGGAATGCACCATCCCCGACGGGGAACTCGTCGCGGCGCTCGACGATGTCGCGCTGGGCCATCTTTCCGGCAGGCTCAATGAGGTGCAGGACTGGACCAAGCAGCTCTCTCCCGGTGAACAGCAGCGGATGGCCTTCGCCCGGGTCCTCCTGCAAAAGCCCCGGGTGATCTTCCTCGACGAGTCCACCTCGGCGATCGACGAAGGCCAGGAATACGCCGTCTACCGGCTGCTGCGGACCCGGCTGCCGGATGCCATCATCGTCTCGGTCACGCACCGCGGGACCGTCGAGCAGCACCACGAGCATCACCTGCGATTGCTCGGGGACGGCGGCTGGGAGTTGGCCCCCCGGTCCGCGCCGGTCGGGCTCTAACCCGCTGCCGAACCCGCCGTGGCGGCGGCGTGCGCGCCCGCGCGGCGGCCGAAGAACGATCCCGCGCCCAGCTGCGTCCCGCTGGAGTACCCCTTACCGTCCTGGGCCAGGGTGGACGCACACGCCCCGGCCGCGTAGAGGCCCGCGATCACCGAGCCGTCCTCGCGCAGAACGTGTCCGTCGACACTGGTCGCCAGTCCTCCGACGGTGAAGCCGGAGTACAGCGCCGTACCCAGCGAGAGGTCGAAGGCGGCCCACGGCCCGTGGTCCTGCGGGGCGAGGAATTCCGGCTGCTTGTGGAAGTCCGGGTCCTGCGCGTCGGCCGCATGGGCGTTGTAGCGCTCCAGCGTCGCGACGAGGTTGCCCGCCGGGATGCCGAGGGCGGCCTCCATCTCCTCGACCGTCTCCCAGCCGTCGATGAACTTGATGAGGGGGAACTCCGGGCGTTGCAGGTGAGCCTCGTCGACGATCAGGAAGGCCGCGCTGTCGGGCTGGTCCATCACGAAGCCCGACGTCCGGGAATGGTAGGAGTCCTCGGCGACGAACCGGCGGCCCAACTTGTTGACGATCACGCCGGTCAGCAGGATCGACGGCGGGTAGGCCGGTGCGGTGATGAAGGCCTGATCCATGTGTTTGGTGGCGCCGCCCGCCGACACCCCCATCCGGATGCCCAGGCCGTCGTCGTAGGTGTTGCCCAGGACGAACGGCTTCTCGGCCAGCTTCGGGGTGTATGCGGCGACCATGTCCTTGTTCATCACGAAGCCACCCGCGGCGATCACCACCGACGCGCACCGGATCGCGCCTGTCTCGCCGAAATGGCGCCACCCCACCCCGGCCACCGCGCCGTCCCGCAGAATCAGCTGCGTCGCGCCGGTCTCGTAACGGATCTGGACGCCGATTTCGGCGGCGCGCTTGAGCAGCAGGTCGATGACCATGGCCGCGCCCTGGGTGTCCCCCGGCACCGGCACCTTGTGCCCGCGCGGGGCCGGGACCGCCAGATCCTTGTAGGGCCAGACCTTTTCGTTGCCGGTGTACATCAGCCCCTCGGTGCCGGGCTGGATGACCGCCTTCTCCGGGTAGTAGCTGCGCTCGAAATGCACCCCGAGGTCCTCGAGCCAGTCGAAATGTTCGACGCTGCCTTCGCAGTAGGCGCGGATCTTGTCGTGTTCGGGATCCCGGGACATCGCGACGAGGTATTTGTACATCTCCTCGGCGCTGTCGGGATGACCGGTCGCCTGCTGGACCGCGGTCCCCCCACCCAGGTAGAAGTGGCCGCCGGCCATCGCGGTCGTTCCGCCGGCTGCCGCGGCCCGCTCGAGGACCACCACCCGGGCGCCGGCGGCCGCCGCGGTGACCGCCGCGCACCCGCCGCCGATCCCGAAGCCGACGACCACGACGTCGGCGTCGTCGGACCAGGAGTCCACCTGCTCGGCGTCAAGGGTTGCGGGGAGATCCAATCCGGCCATCGGGATCGAGGATATCGCCGGGCCGCCCCGCTGGCGAGAACGTGTTCTAGTTCGCCGCCGGGTCGGCGTTTCCGGCCACGTTGACGATGGTCCCCGCGGCGGTGTCCTCGCGCCGTTGCTGGCCGGTGGCCTGCCAGGACACCGCGGCCGGCAGATTGCCCCAGGTGCTGTTGAACAGTCCGACGATCACCGCGGTGCCGTTGTCGGCCAGGGTGTAGACCGGGCCGCCGGAGTCGCCCCGCTGGCTGACGACGCCGTTGGTCATGGTGAACCAGCCGTTGTTGATCCGTTCCACCGTTCCGCAACTCTCGCCGGTGACCACGCCGAAGTGGCAGATCGGCTGTCCCGGCGCCAACCCCGCGGCGGGGTTGATCACCAGCGGCCGGCCACCGGGCAGGATGGTGCTGATCGCGACGTCGTCGGCCAGTTTGATGGTCTCGTAATCGGAGATGACCTGGTCGGTTCGCACTACCGTGCCGTTCGGGGTGTTGTCCCGGGAGGTGGCCACCACGCCGACGAAGCGGCCGTTGCGGTCGGTGACTGTGCCGCTGCCGCGGCAGTGGCCGGCGGAGAACGCGATGCGGGCGACCGGATCGACGAATCCGACCGTGCATACCGTAGTGCCCTGGCGGATCTCCATACCGGGGAACACCTGCACGCCGGAGTCGGCGGCAGCGGCCGGAGCCAGCGCGCTGAACGCGGCTCCGGCCGCCAGAGCCAGAAGCGTGGATCGCGGGAAGTGCGGCACCATACACCCCGATCGGTCGGCGACCCGGTATTGGATCGCAGTAGCGTGTCGAGGTGTGTATCGGCCCCGAGAGCCAATCGTTACCGACTCTTGATGTTACGTCCCCGCCGACCGGCGGTCCACCGTTAAACCCCAGCTCAGGGGTGTCAGGTCACGGGATGGTGATGACCTGCCCGATCTCGATGTGGTCGGCGTTGGGAATGTTGTTGGCGTCGGCCAATTCCTGGTAGCGGTTGCCGTCGCCGAGGTACTGCTTGGCGATGTTGAACAGCGTGTCGCCGGCCACCACGGTGTGCGTCCGCACCTCGTTGGCCACCGGGGCGACCTCGATGATCTCGACCTTCTCCTCCTCCGGCGGCGGGGCGTCGGTCTCGGTGCGTGAATTCCAGGCCGCCCCGTCGGCGGCGTACAGCACCACGTTGCGATCGTCCTGGACGACCAGTTTGACGTCCTTCTTGCCCTTGGTATCGGTGTGCCACAGCGGCTTGTCACCGGCGTACAGCACGAAGTTGCCGTCGCTCTGCACTTCGGCCCGGTCCACGCCCTGACCGTTGGTGCCGGTGGCCCACACGGCCTCGCCGCGCACCGCCAGGACGAGATTGCCGTCCTCTTGCAGTGTCAAGGTGTAGGCCCCGTTGTTGGATGTGAGCCCATCGCCCTTACCGAGCTTCTGTCCTGCGGTGAGTGTGTCTCCCACGACTGTTCTAACCTCCTCTAGGCCGCCCTCCTGGTCGGGCGGGCGTGGCCGAGCCTACTGGAAAATCGGGGGTGTCCGCGGCCGGGTGGCAAACTCCGGCGGGAGGTCACGAGTCGAAGCCGAGCCCCAGCCGATCGAGGCTGCGCAGCAGCAGATTGCGACGGCCCGCATGGTGGTCGGCGCGGTCCAGCGACCAGCGGGTGCTCTGGATGCCGATGCTGGCCAACGGCTCCGGAGGGAAGGGCAACGGCTTGCGGCGGACCATCTCCAGTTCGGTCCGTTCGGTGGGATGTCCCTCGAGCAGGTCGAGGCAGACATCCGCGGCGAAGCGCGCCGCCCCGACGCCCAGGCCGGTGAACCCGTTGACGTAGGCGATCCGGCCCCGCCCGGCCAGCCCCCAGTGCGCACAGAATCGGGTGTTGGTGTCGATCGGGCCGGACCAGCGGTGACTGAACCGGACGTCGGCCAACTGGGGGAAGGTGATGAAGAAGTGGCCGGCGATCTTGCGGAAGGACTGCGGGCGGTCCTCGTGGCGGGGATCGACGCGCCGCCCGTAGTAGTACATCGCGTCATATCCGCCCCACAGGATCCGGTTGTCGGCCGAGAGCCGGTAGTAGTGGAACTGGTTTCCGGAGTCGCCGACGCCTTGACGGGACGTCCAGCCGATGTCGGCCACCTGGGCATCTGTCAGCGGTTCGGTCGCCAGCACGTAGTCGTAGACCGGAACGGTGAACAGCCGGTTGCGGCGCAGCAGGCTGGGGAACACGTTGGTGGCCAGCACCACCTGTCCCGCGGTGATCGGCCCGGACCCGGTCATCACCCGGACGTGCGCGCCGTCGCGCTCGATCGACTCCGCGGCGGTGCGCTCGTAGACCGAAACGCCGCGCTCGGTGCAGGCCCGGGCGAGTTCGAACGCCAGCTTCCCCGGGTGCACGATCGCGCAGGTGTCGGGGGCGAACAGCCCGGCCCGGTAGGTCGGCGAGTTGACCTCCGCCCGCACCGCGGCCTCGTCGAGAAAGCGTCCCTCCCCCTCGCCCGCCGCGTCACGCAGCCAGGCCACCTGGTGTGACTCGGTGGCCACGTTGAGCATGCCGGTGCGCTCCCAGTCGACCTTGAGGCCGTAGTTCTCGATATCGGCCTGCATACCGTCGAGGTTGGCCAGACCGAGCCGCTGGAGTTGGTCGAACTCGTCGGGCCAGCGGGCCTTTCCGTTCGCCGCGCCGTGAGTCAGGCTGGCGTCGACGAAGCCGCCGTTGCGGCCGGAGGCGGCCCAACCGATCCGCTCGCCCTCGATCAGCACGATGTCGGCCCCGGGGTTGCGCTCGGCGGCATGCAGCGCCGTCCACAGCCCGGTGTATCCGCCGCCGACGACCAGCAGGTCGCAGGACAGCCCCCCCGGCGCGGGCGGGTAGTCCGGAACACCGCCCACCACGGCGGGATCGAGCCACATCGACCCGAAAGCCGCCGGTGCCAGCGCGGAGGTGACGAGCCGCTGGTCGACGGGCCGGTCGAAGACGGTCTGCATGATTCCCCATGGTGCCACCGCCGGCGCTACTTGGCGAAGCGGGTCAGCACCGGTCCGATGATCGCGAGGATGAACACATAGGGCGTGGCGACGGCGCTCAGCGTTCCCACGCTTGCTCCGGCGAGACCAATGATGACCAGCGAGAACTCCCCGCGTGCGATGAGCGCGGTGCCGGCCCGGCGCTGGCCGCGTTGGGCGGCGCCCTCCCGGCGGGCCGCGTAGGCGCCGGTGATGATCTTGGTCACGGCGGTCACCGCGGCCAGCGCCAGGGCGAACGGGAGCATGGGCAGCAGGTCCGCAGGGTCGACCATCAGGCCGATCGACACGAAGAACACCGCCGCGAACAGGTCCCGCAGCGGTGTCAACACGGTGCGGGCCCGGTCGGCGGTGGGTCCGGTGAGGGTCAGCCCCACCAGGAAGGCGCCGACCGCCGCCGAGGCGTGCAATTGCTCGGCGACGGCGGCGACGATCAACGTCAGACCCAGAACCCGCAGTAGCAGCTGCTCGTCCTCACGGTGCCCGAGCACCCGGCCCACGTGGTGGCCCCAGCGCAGCGAGACCAGGAACGCCAGCCCGAGCGCGCCGAGCGCCACCGCCGTCCACACCACCGCTTCCAGCACGGTCCCGCCGGAGGCCAGCACCGTCAGAACCGGCAGGTAGGCGGCCATCGCGAAATCCTCGAGCACCAGCACCGACAGCACCGCCGGGGTCTCCCGGTTGCCGAGTCGGTCCAGGTCGCCGAGCAACCGCGCGATCACCCCCGACGACGAGATATAGGTGATCCCGGCCAGCGCCAGGATGCCGACGGCGTCCAGGCCGAGCAGCCAGCCGGCCAGGGCGCCGGGCACGGAATTGAGCACCAGGTCCACCCCGGCCGACGGCAGGTGCCGGCGCAGGGATTCGGAGAACTCGGCGGTGGAGAACTCCAGCCCCAGGGTGAGCAGGAGCAGCACCACCCCGATCGAAGCGCCGGCCTCCACGAAATCGGCCGCGGCGGGGATGGGGGCGATGCCGCCGGTACCCAGGAAGAGCCCGGTGAGCAGATACAGCGGGATGGGCGAGAGTCCGAAACGTCGTGCCGCCGAACCTAATACGGTGAGGACGAGGAGGATGGCACCGAGCTCGAAGAGCAGCGGTGCCGAGATTGCCACCGATTCAGCCCTGGTCTACCAGCTGTCGGACCGCGGCGATACCGTCCGCGGTCCCGATCACGACGAGGACGTCGTGGGGGTGCAACTGCACATCCGGCCCCGGCGAGGCGAGCACCTGCTCGTCACGCACGATCGCGACGATGGATGCGCCGGTCCGGGTGCGTGCCTTGGTGTCGCCCAGTGGTCGTCCGGCGTAGGGCGAGCCGGTGCCGATCTCGACCTGCCCGGCGTCCAGGCCGGGAATCTCCTTGGTCAGGTCGGCGTAGCTCTCCACGATCCGCGGGGCGCCGAGGATCTGCGCCATCGCCTCGGCCTCGCGCTCCCGGAGCCGGAACAGGCGTTGTGCCCGGTCCGGGTCGGCCGGCGTGGTGCACAGGAAGACCTCGAAATCGCCGCTGCGGTTGGCGACGACACTGATCCGGTCACCATCGGCGTTGACGAATTCGTAGCGCAGCCCCACACCGGGCAGCAGCGTTTCCCTGACGTCCACCGTCGCTATCCTCTCGAACCCGCCGCGTAGGCGGCCTGCGTGCGCGCCGGTTCCCAGCCCGGCGGGCCGAAGACGTAGCCCAATTTGTCCCGCCAGCGCCGGGCGGCCCGGACGTCGCGGGCGATCGCCACGTACTCGTGGGTCTCCAGCTTCCAGATGTTGAACGTGTTCACCGGCTTGGTCAGGCCGTAATGCGGCCGGAACGTCTCGGGCGCGAAGGTCCCGAAGATCCGGTCCCAGATGATCAGGATGCCGCCGTAGTTGCGGTCCAGGTACTCGGGGTCGGTGCCGTGGTGCACCCGGTGGTGCGAGGGGGTGTTGAAGACGAACTCGACAGGCCGCCAGAGGGTTCCTATCCGCTCGGTGTGAATCCAGAACTGATACACCAGGCTGATCGAGAAACTGGTGAACACCATCCACGGTGGGACACCCAACAGCGGCAGCGGCGTCCACATGACCAACTCGCCGCTGTTGTTCCACTTCTGCCGCAGCGCGGTGGCGAAGTTGAAGTAGCGGCTGGAGTGGTGCGCCTGGTGGGTGGCCCAGATCAGCCGTACCCGGTGGGCGATCCGGTGATAGGCGTAGAACAGCACGTCGACCCCGACCAGCGCGATCACCCAGGTGTACCAACGGTTCGCCGGCAACTGCCAGGGAGCGACGTAGGCGAACAGCGCGGCGTAGCCCAGCAGGCCCACGAACTTCCAGGCGCCCATGGTGGCCACCGACACCAGGCCCATCGAAATCGAGGCCCAGGCGTCGCGGCTCCGATAGGAGCCGCGGGCCGGACGTGCGGCTGCGGTCTCGTCGCCGGCCTCGAGGGTGCGTGCCGCGGTCCACTCGATGGCGAGCAGCAGGATGAAGAACGGAACGGCGAAGAGCACCGGGTCGCGCATCGGTGCGGGCAGCACCGACAACATCTCGCCGAGTCGCTCCACAGCCTCACCTCCCGCGGGAAGTCTAGTCCGGCGATATCGTCGTCAACCATGCGGAGATGGGCGCTGTTGATCGGGGCGATCGTCACCGAGGTCGCCGGCACCCTGTCGCTGCGGGCCTTCCAGGATCATCGAGGTTGGCTGGTCCTGGTCATCGCGGGGTATGTGACGTCGTTCGTCCTGCTGACCGGGGTGCTGCGGGCGGGTATGCCGGTCGGGGTCGCCTACGGAATCTGGGGGGCGCTGGGCACCGCGATCACCGCGAGCCTGGCGCCGGTGCTCTTCGGCGATCCGTTCACGGTGGCGATCGTGGTCGGGATCGGTCTGATCATCGCCGGGGTGCTGATGGTGGAGTTGGGCTCGCATCCGGCCCCCGAAGCATGATGTGGCTGGCCCTGGCCGGGGGCATCCTGCTCGAGGTCTTCTCCACATTGGGTCTGCGGGCCTCCGATGGTTTCCGCAAGCGGGCCTGGATCCTGCCTGTGGTCGTGGGTTACGTCGCCTCCTTCGCCCTGGTGTCGACAGCCCTGTCCTTGGGCATGCCGGTCGGGATCGCCTACGGGGTGTGGTCGGCCTGTGGGGTGGCTCTGGTGGCGCTGATGGGCAAGGTCCTTTTCGGGGAGCCGCTGACCCCGGTGATGATCGGCGGTATCGCGCTGATCATCGTTGGCGTGCTGACCATCGAGCTGTCCGGTTCGGCCGGCTGATCTCCCGCGCGCGGCAGGGCCACGGAGCAAGATGGCCCCCATGGCTGAACCCGCGCTGACCGCCTTGGCCGACCGCTTCGGTGTGGCCTGTGCCTATCACGACTGGGTGGGGAACTTCGTGACCGTCGACCCCTCGACGGTGGTCGGGGTGCTGGCCGCCCTCGGCGTGCGGGCCGACACCGAGGAGGCCTGCGAGGCAGCGATTCTGGAGGTGGATCGGCAGCGCTGGCGGCGGGCGCTGCCGCCGACGATCGTGACCCGGGCCGGCACCGAGACCTCGTTCTGGGTGCACGTCGACCACGGCGCTCCCGCAGATGTCTGGGTGCGGAGGGAGGACGGCACCGCCCACCGCGGGATCCGCCAGGTGGACAACTTCACCCCCCCGTTCGAGGTTGACGGCCGGCTGGTGGGCGAGGCCACGTTCGTGCTGCCCGCAGATCTGCCGCTGGGCTACCACCGGCTGCACCTGCGCTCCGGCGATCAGGAGTTCGACACCCCGCTGATCGTCACACCCGCCTGGCTGGGCGTGCCGGAGCGGATGGGTAACCGCCGGGCCTGGGGTCTGGCCACCCAGCTCTACAGCGTTCGGTCGAAGGGCTCGTGGGGTATCGGCGATCTGGTGGACCTCGCGGATCTGGCGGTGTGGGCCGGCTCGGTGCACGGGGCCGGATACGTGCTGATCAACCCGCTGCATGCGGCAGCGCCGACCGCACCGATGGAGCCCTCTCCCTACCTTCCGACCTCGCGTCGTTTCGTCAGCCCGCTCTACCTGCGCGTTGAGGCGATCCCCGAGTTCGCCGCCGTGCCCCGGCGCGGAAAGGTGGACAAGCTGCGGTCCGCGTGCGCGCAACAGACGGCCACCTCCGACATCATCGACCGGGACGCCACCTGGGCCGCCAAACGTCGCGCCCTCGACATCGTCTACCGGGTGCCTCGATCGGCGGGCCGGGAGTTGGCCTTCGAGGCCTACAAACACCGGGAGGGCGCCGCTCTCGACGACTTCGCCACCTGGTGCGCGCTGGCCGAGGAGTACGGCGGGGACTGGCGGACCTGGCCGGTGGCGATGCAGCACCCGGGCAACCCGGAGGTCACCGCGTTCGCCGAGCGACACCGCGACGCGGTGGACTTCCATCGCTGGCTGCAGTGGCAGCTCGACGATCAGTTGGCGGCCGCGCAGTCGCAGGCGCTGCGCACCGGCATGCCGCTGGGAATCATGCACGATCTCGCGGTCGGCGTTCATCCCAGCGGCGCCGATGCCTGGTCGCTGCAGAACGTGCTGGCACTCGGGGTCACCGCGGGCGCCCCGCCGGACGAGTTCAACCAACTCGGCCAGGACTGGTCACAGCCGCCGTGGCGGCCGGATCAGCTCGAAGAGTCTGGGTACCAACCGTTTCGGGCGCTCATCGCCGCGGTGTTGCGACATGCCGGCGGGGTCCGGATCGACCACATCATCGGGCTGTTCCGGCTGTGGTGGATCCCCGCCGGGGCCCCGCCGACACAGGGCACGTACGTGCGTTACAACCACGACGCGATGATCGGCATCGTCGCGCTGGAAGCCCACCGGGCGGGAGCGGTGGTGGTCGGTGAGGATCTCGGCACCGTCGAGCCGTGGGTACGGGACTACCTGCGCGAGCGGGGCCTGCTCGGCACGTCGATCCTGTGGTTCGAGATCGACGGGGGCGACCGCGGTCCCCTACAGGCCCAGCACTGGCGCGAGCTGTGCCTGTCCTCGGTGACCACCCACGACCTGCCCCCGACGCCGGGGTACCTCGCCGGTGAGCACGTACGACTGCGGCACGAACTGGGGTTGCTGACCCGTCCGCTCGATGAGGAGATGGCCGACGATCGGGCCCAGCGGGCGGCCTGGAT
>SXGQ01638223.1_pt1 | contig 21499 bp, 18 predicted proteins | sample 3178371 | NCBI WGS metagenome assembly SXGQ01 (sample SAMN11356859, study PRJNA531348) | freshwater metagenome | isolation source: freshwater sample F1-20 | place: China: Fuxian Lake, Yuxi | collected 2017-12-25 | reverse complement strand
GGGGCCACTTCCAGCGAGAACAACGATGGCAGGGCACACGCAGACATCTCCGGTCACCAGCCCCCAGGCACCCGCCGCCACGGCAGCCGAGGGCCGCGCTGCCTCCCGCCGCGCCGGGGCGACGTCGGCCGTCGCCGGGGTGCTCCAGCAGGCCCCGGCGTGGGCGGTGTCGATGCTCGTCCACGTGATCATCCTCCTGGCGATGGCCCTCATCGTCTCGGAGCCACCGCAGCAGGACCTGCGGCCGAAGATGATCGTCTCTGATCTCCCCGAGTCGATGGAGGAGATCGCCGAACTCGCCGACGAGATGCCCGACCAGCAACTGCCCACCGAGGAAGTGGTCGAGACCGTGGTGGTGCCCGATGCCGCGGTCGAGAACGTCCAGGTGGTTTCCACGGCCGACGATATCGACGCGGCGCCGGTGGCGGTGGAACTGGCCGACTTCGGCACCGAGTCGGTGGTGTCGAGCGACCTGCTGGCGAGTGTCGGCGCGATCGGTGGCCAGGCTGGTGGGCTGGGGGGGCGATCCGACCCGAAGATGCGCCAGCAACTCGTGCTCGCGGGGGGGGGCAATGCCCAGAGCGAGGCGGCGGTGGAGGCGGCGCTGAAGTGGTTCATCACCCACCAGATGCCCGACGGCGGGTGGTCGTTCGACTTCAAGGCCTGCCCGAGCTGCCAGGGGCAGTGCACCCATTCGGGACAGTCGCGGGCCGAGGACCGCTGCGGCGCCACGGCGCTGGCGCTGCTCCCATTCCTCGGCCGCGGCTACACCCATCGCGAGGGTCCCTACAAGCGGCAACTCGACGCCGGGATCGCCTATCTTGCCGGCATGTCGCTCCGCGGTCAGGGGCAGTGCTACGGGCAGGGGGGCACGTTGTACTCGCAGGGCCTGGCCGGCATCGTCCTCTCCGAGTCCTACGCGATGACGAAGGACCCGCGCCTCCAACTGCCGGCACAGCTGGCGCTCAATTTCATCATGTCGGCGCAGGATCCGGTCGGCGGCGGCTGGCGGTACAGCCCGAAACAGCCCGGCGACACCTCCGCCGTCGGCTGGCAGCTGATGGCCCTCAAGAGTGGCAACATGGCCAATCTCCAGGTGTCGCCGCTGACGGTGAAGAAGGCGGTCTCGTTCCTCGACTCCGTGCAGTCGGACGACGGCGCCGCCTACGGTTACGTCGACAAGTCGACGCCGGCCCCGGCCCGCAACGCCGTCGGCCTCCTCTGCCGGATGTACCTCGGGTGGAAGAAATCCAACCCGGCCCTCCAGCGGGGCGTGACCACCCTCGCCAAGGCTGGGCCGTCGAAGGACCTGTACCACGACTACTACGCCACCCAGGTGCTCCACCACTTCGAGGGCGACGCCTGGAACGCCTGGAACACGAAGATGCGCGACATGCTCATCAACACCCAGGCCCGGCGCGGGCACGAGGCGGGGAGTTGGTACGACGGGGTCGATGGCGGCCACGGCGCCGACGCGGCAGGCCGCCTCTACTGCACCGCCCTGTCGGCGATGATCCTCGAGGTCTACTACCGCCACCTGCCGATCTACGGTCAGCAGAGTGTGGAGGAGGACTTCCGCGAGTAGACGGGCCGGGCTGCGGGCCCGACGGTTGCCCGGCCGGCGATCGTGGTCCGAATCGGAACTCCCCCGGTCCCTTCCGGCGCGGCGCGCCGCTGCTCCAGCGGATGACGCCACCCGTCCGATACCCACCGGGGGTTGATCGTCATTCTCCGGGCAAGGGTGCCGGGGGGCTTCGTTGCCACCCCCAGTCAGCCCGATCCGCAGGGTGAACGCCACCGGGAGAGTCGCTCGTGTCCGCCGGCCACGCCGCGTCACCCCCACCCGACGACCTGCCGCCGACCCGGCTGGAACGGATCCTCCGCAGCCACGCTGTCCGCTCCGGATACGTGAGTCTGCTGATCCAACTGGTGGCCCTGGTGATCCTCGCGCTGGTCACCGTGGAGGGCCCCCCACGAGCCCGACGGCTGGCCCTGGTCCTCGACAGTGGTGCGGGGAGGGACGACCGCCCCGACGATGGTGACGACGGGGGCGGCGCGGTCGGCGGCGCCATGGAGATCGGTCCGAACCAGGCCCCCGACGAGGCTGTCGCCACCGACGACGCCGTGGCGGTCCCGCTGCCGGAGCCCGATCCCATCGTGCCGCGGGCCGATCCGCTCGGCGAAGCGGTCGCCGCCACCGGTGGACCGGTCGTCCAGCCGATCGCGCACAAGCCGGGCCACCCCGCCACCGCGACGGGGGGCTCCGCTGACGCTGGCGATGCGTTCGCCGCGCGCCGGGGTCGGGGCCGCGGTCAGGATCCCGGCGCGGCGGCGCGTGGTCGCGGTGCCTCCACCGCGAGTGAGGCGGCAGTCGAGCGCGGGTTGGCATGGCTGGCCCGCCACCAGGCGGCCGATGGCGCGTGGCATTTCGACCTCGCCGGATGCCGGTGCGACGGCGCCTGCCGCGATCCAGGCACACTCGGCAGCACCACCGCGAGCACGGGCCTGGCACTGCTCCCATTCCTCGGCGCAGGGCACACCCATCGCGACGGTCCGTACCAGGAAACCGTTTCGCGCGGCATCTACTACCTGCTCAGCCGCGAGCGCGCGACCCCCCGCGGCAGCGATCTCTGCGAAGGCACGATGTATGGGCAGGGGGTGGCGACCCTCGCGCTCGCCGAGGCCCTGGGGATGACCGGCGACGAACTCCTCGTGCGCCCCGTGCGCGGTGCGATCCGCTTCATCGAGACCGCGCAGGATCTGCACGGTGGTGGATGGCGCTACCTTCCGGGGCAGGCCGGCGACATCACCGTCACCGCCTGGCAACTGGTGGCGCTCAAGAGCAGCCAGCTCGCTGGCCAGGAGGCCCCCTCGCCGACGATCGACGGCATCCGTCGGTTCCTCGATTCGGTGCAGACGCAGCAGGGGGCGGCGTACGGCTACCGCACCCCGGCAGCCAAGCCCTCCACCTCGGCGATCGGTCTGCTCTGCCGCCTCTACACCGGCTGGCAGCCGACCGACGAACGGCTCCGACGCGGCCTCGACCAACTGGTCCGTGCCGCCCCTGATGGGGATGCCGTCTACACCAACTTCTACCTCTCCCAGGCGCTCCTCCAGGCCGACCATCCGGCCTGGCCACGTTGGAACACGCGCCACCGTGACCAGTTGGTGGCCCGTCAGGGGCGCGCCGGCCACGAGGCGGGAAGCTGGTCTTTTCCCGACCCCGAGACGGCCCCAGGGGGACGGCTCGCCCACACGGCGCTGGCGCTCCTCACGCTCGAGGTCTATTACCGCCTGCTCCCGATCTACGGGTCCGAAGCGGTCGCGAGCGGGTTCTGACGCCACCCGACGGCAGCGGGCTATGATCCCGGGTGGAGAGGTCGGCATGCAGCTTGGAACCTACACCCGTTTGACGGTGCTCCTGGGCATCGCCGCCGCGGCCATCGGCTGGCTCGGGATGGCCGGCTGGATGGCGGCTGCCGTGCTGATGGTGAGCGTCGGACTCCACGTGGCCGGCAACTGCATCGGCACCCGGATGCGGGACCAGACTGATCAGGTGATCCGCCGGCGGATCGACCGGCGCGGGGCCGACCCCGTTCCGGCCGCCCTGCCTCTGGCCACACCATCCCGACTGGAGAGGCGGGAATCGCTCGGGCGGACCCTCCCCATCGCAGCCTCGATCGGGGCCATCTGCGGCGGTGCCGTCGGGACATCCGCTTTGCTGATGCTGACCGCGGCTTCACCCGCCGGTGCGGTTCTCGGGGGGCTTTCCAGTGCCGTGATGGGCGGGTTTTTCGGATTCCTCGCGGCGAGCTTCGTGGAGGTCGTTCGGACCTGCCTGCGCGAGGCAATCGAGGCGGAAAAGCCGCCGGCGGCCGGCAACGCCCCGTCCACGAACTCCTCCCGCCCGACCGTGGGCGGGTGATGGGTCGAGATGGCGGCAGCGGGTGAGCCATGGTACAACCCGGCGGTTCTTCCCTCAGGAGTCCGTCTCGGAATCACCATGGCCAAGCCCCACCGCGCCCTCAAAAAGGCCAACCACGGCGCCCGTCCCGCCAACAGCAAGGCCCGCCGCGCCAAGCGGAAGCACATCCGCACCTGATCCCCGCCTGCTTCCCGGCGCCCGCGGCGGTGACCGCCTCGCGACGCGACCGGCCCGCCCTGCCGTTTTCCACGGCGTCCCGCCATCCGGTGGGAACACGTTTCCGACGGAAGTCTGCCTGTGGCTCCGCGCGACTACATCATCGACCCCGCCAGCTATGACCTCGGCCGGGTGATCGCCGACATCCACGAGATCCGTCGCTGGAATCGGCAACGGTTCGAAATGGAGCAACTCACGGCGATCGTCCACGAGGACCACACGCGGGGCCTGTGCGTGGGCTACAAAGACGTCACGCGCGACGAGTTCTGGGTGCGCGGCCACTTCCCCGAGGTGGCGGTGATGCCCGGCGTGATCATGTGCGAGGCCGCCGCCCAGCTCTCCAGCTACTACACCCAGAAATACAACCTCCTCGATGCCAAGATGGTCGGGTTCGGCGGGTTGGAGGATGTGCGCTTCCGGGAGCCGGTGATGCCGGGCGACCGGCTGGTGATCGCGGTCGAGCGGGTCAGGGTCCGTCTCCGGGCGATGATCGTCTGCCGGTTCCAGGGGCTTGTCCGTGACAGCATCGTCGTCGACGGGGTGATCAAGGGGGTGCCCCTTCCGGTGGATTTTCTCGTGCAGGCGGCGGCGGCACTGGCAGCCGGCGACGGCACCGTCCGCTGACCCGCCCGGCTGCCCTGACGGCAGCCGTCCCCAGCAGCCGAGGCCCGGCCATGCCCCGCCGCGGTGCGAAGAAGCCCGACCCGTCGCTCGACTTGTCGCGGCACCTGCTGCGCCTCGCCGACCTGCCGGTTCCCTGTGACCCGGCCGCGCTGTTTCCCGACCGCCCCGCTGCCCCACTCGAATTGGAGGTGGGAAGCGGCAAGGGGCTGTTCCTCGCCACCGCGGCGACATCCCGGCCCGACCATGCCTTTCTCGGGATCGAGATCGCCACCGGCTACGCCCGGCTCTGCGCCGCGCGGTTGGCACGCGCCGGGCTGACCAACGCCCGGATGATCCAGGGTGACGGCGGATTCCTCGTCGGTAGCGTGATCCCCGACCGGCGGCTCGCCGCGGTGCACGTCTACTTCCCCGATCCGTGGTGGAAGGCACGCCACAAGAAACGCCGCGTCCTCTCCGCGGCGTTTCTCGCCCAGGTGGGGCGCGTGCTCGCGCCTGCGGGAAAGCTGCACATCTGGACCGACGTGGAGGAGTATTTCCTCGAGTCGCTGGTGCTGGCCGCCGCCACCGGGTGCTTCGCGGCGCCCGAGGAGGAGCCCCCCGGGTTGCCGGCACACGATCTCGACTACCGCACCCACTTCGAGCGCCGCACCCGGCTGGCGGGAGCGCCGGTGTGGCGGGCGGCCCTCGTCCGCACCGACTCCCCCGCACCGGTCGCCCGCATCGAACCGCCGCCAGCTACCGGGTTCGTCCCGCCAGCTACCGGGTTCGTCCCGCCAGCTACCGGGTTCGTCCCGCCAGCGACCGGGTGAAGCCGCCGGATCTCGGCGTCGTTTCAGCGTGCCGAGACGGCTTCGTAGGTCCGGCCGGTGTGGCCGCGGGAGCGTTGCTCGACGGCGATCTGGTAGAGGCGGGCGCCGGATACCGTGGGATAGTGGCCGGTGAGGCATGCCTGGCAGAGCTGGTCCTGCCCGAGCCCGATCGAGCGGGCGATCGATTCCACGGGGAGGTAGCGCAACGAATCGGCACCGAGCCGCGCGGCCATCTCCGCTTGGGCCTGCTCGGTGAGCACCCCGTCGCGCAGGAACGCCGGCGCGAAGAGCTCGTCGATCGTCGACATGTCGATCCCATAGAAGCAGGGCGCGATGATCGGCGGGCAGGCGATCCGGACGTGGATCTCACGGGCCTTGCCCAGCGAGCGCATCCGGCCGAGGAGCACCTTCATCGTCGTACTGCGGACGATCGAGTCCTCGACGAGAAGCACGCGCTTGCCCTCGAGCACCTCGCGCAGCGGCGTGTATTTCGACTCGGCTTTCTGACGCCGGCTGGCGGGCCCGTCGATGAACGTGCGGCCCGTGTAGCGATTGCGGATCAGGCCCTCCACCGACGGAATCGAGAGCCGGTAGGCCATCGCATCGGCTGCCGCCTTGCTCGTGTCAGGCACCGGCACGACCACCGTGTCGGAGTCGATCGGCACCGTCTCCAGACGGGCCAACTCCTCGCCGAGCCGCTTGCGGGCGAGGTAGACGCTGCGATCGTCCATGGTGCTGGCGACGTTGGCGAAATAAACCCACTCGAAGAAACAGTGGGCGCGGGAGCGCGGCGCGGAGAAGCGCACGACCCGCAGCCCCTCCCGGTCGATGACGAGCGCCGTACCCGGCTCCAGGGAACGGATCGACTCCGCCGGAAAGCCGAGATTGAGCAGCGCCACGCTCTCGCTGGCGGCAGCCATCACCCCGCCGTCGATGGCGTACTCCATCGGTCGGATGCCGAGCGGGTCGCGGGCCACGATCATCCTGCCGCAGGCATCGAGGAGGGCGATGTTCCAAGCGCCGTCGAAGCGGCTCGAGATCGCCCCGAGCAAGTCAGCCGGTTCCGGATCGGCGTCACCGGCCAACTCGCGGCCGATGGCATGCATGATCACCTCGGTGTCGTTGTCGCGGGCAAGGTGGTTGTCGCCGTCGGCGAGGATCTCGGCACGCAATTCCGGATAATTGGCCAACTGGCCGTTGAAGCCGAAGGCGAACCACTTCCGCTTCTGGATGTGGGGCCTCTCCAGCGGCTGGGCATAGCCGGGGTCATCGGCACCGCACGTGGCATAGCGGACGTGGCCGATGGCAGCCCGGCCGGTGAGCTGGTGCATGAGCGACTCGAAGGTGTTCCGCTGACTCATGCGGAACACTTCGCTCACGCTGCCGACGTCCTTGTGGGTGACAAGGAGCTGGTTGCGGTCCGGATTCCAGGCGGTCATCCCGGCCGAGAGCTGGCCGCGGTTCTGCATGTCGAGCAGCATCCGCGGGACGAGCCGGGCGACGTCCACCTGGCCGGCCTCGGCGCCCGGGAGGTGATAGATCGCCGCCACCCCGCACTCGTGATGGAGTTCGCTCACTGGAACCACCCGCATCGCGGGCCCGAGGGAAGGATCCGACCACGCCGGGATCGCCGACTCACCACGAGACCAACTATACGGGCCCGCCGCCACCGTGCCCATCGCCCCGGGGGTGTGTGGCCGCGGGCGGTACCCGCCGGTAGGATGGTTGGCTCGGTTCCGCCCGCATGATCCGGGCTGCCGCTTCAGGGTGCCATGGCCCAATCCGTCCGCCAAGCCGTCATCGATGCCGCCCGACTGGTGGTCGTGAAGGTCGGCACCCGGGTGCTCACCGGCACCGACGGGCTCCTCGACAGTGCCCGGATAGAATCGCTCTGCCGCCAGTTCGACGCCCTGCTCGCCGCAGGCCGCGATGTCGTGCTCGTCAGCTCCGGAGCAGTCGGTGCCGGCATGGGGCGGCTCGGGCTCGCCTCCCGACCACAGGAACTGGCCCACCTGCAGGCCGTGGCCGCGATTGGCCAGAGTTGTCTCGTGGAGGCCTACGAACGATCGCTGCGATCGCGTCGCCGGCACGCCGCGCAGGTGCTGTTGGTGGCCGACGATCTCAAACAGCGGGCCCGCTACCTCAACATCCGCAACACCCTCCGCGCCCTGGTCGACTACGGGGCCGTGCCGATCATCAACGAGAACGACACAGTGAGCGTCGAGGAACTGCGGACCAGCTTCGGCGACAACGATCGGCTCGCGGCCCAGGTGGCCACGCTGCTCGGGGCTCCGTTACTGGTCCTCCTCTCCGACGTCGACGGCCTCTTCGATCGGCATCCGGCCGAACCGGGCGCCCGCCTGATCGACGAACTGGCCACCGTGGACGCCGGCGTCGAGGCGCTGGCCCGCGACCGTGCGGGGGGGGTCTCGAAGGGGGGAATGGCCAGCAAGATCGCCGCCGCCCACATGGTCACCGAGGCCGGTGGCCACTGCATCATCGCCTCGGGGCGCGACGACATGGTGCTCGACCGCATCTTCGCCGGCGAACGGATCGGCACGCTGTTCGTCGGCCGGCCGACGACGATGCCGGCCTGGAAGCGCTGGCTCGGCTGGTCGGCCGATGCCCGCGGCCTGCTCCTCGTCGACGACGGTGCCAAGGCGGCCCTCTCCGATCGCGGCCGGAGCCTGCTCGCGGCCGGGGTGGTCGGGATCGAAGGAGAGTTCTCGGCCGGCGACGTGGTCGCGCTGGCGGGCCCCGACCGGCGGCCCTTCGCCCGGGGACTCGTCAACTATCCCGCCGACGATCTGCGGCGGATCGGCGGCCTGAAAACGGAGGCGATCGCCGCCGTCCTCGGCTACTGCCCCTACGAGGAGGTCGTTCACCGCGACAACCTCGCGGTGATCGCCCGTGAGTCGGCCACCGTCTGAACGACGGCAGGATCGTTCATGCTCATGGAACTGCTCATCGTTCTCGGTCTGATCCTCGCCAACGGCTTCTTCTCCGGAGCCGAGATGGCGATCGTCGCCAGCCGCCGCGGCCGCCTCCGCGACATGGCCGAGGCGGGGGATCGGGCCGCGCGGATCGCGCTCGACCTGGCCAGCAGCCCCGATCGCTTCCTCCCCACGGTGCAGGTGGGCATCACGCTCGTCGGCACGCTGGCTGCTGCCTACGGCGGCAATCAGATCGTCAGCGATCTGGCCGACATGCTCGCCCGACTCGGTCCCGCGGCATTGGCGCCGTGGGCGCATACCGTGGCTCTGGTCACGTTCGTCGGCCTGCTGTCGTTCTTCACGCTCCTCCTCGGGGAGTTGGTCCCCAAGCGCCTCGCCCTGCGCCGGGCCGAGGCGGTGGCCCGGACCGTCGCTCCGGCGATGGCGCTGTTCTCCCGGCTCGCCACCCCGCTGGTGTGGTGCATGGGAAAGGCAACCTCGGCCGTCCTCTTCCTTCTCGGCGCGCACCGCCAGGAGGGACCGAGCGTTTCGGTGGACGACATCGAGCACCTGCTCGAAGCGGGACGGGCGGAGGGGGTGCTCGAAGCGGTGGAACAGGCGGTGGCCACCGAGGCGCTCCGGCTCGGCGACCGCACCGTCCGCGACATCATGCGACCGCGCATCGACCTCGATGCCCTCGACATCGACACCCCGGCCGACGAGATCATCGGCGCCATCGCCATGGCGGGGTACTCGCGCCTCCCGGTCTACGAGGGCTCGCTCGACCACATCCTCGGCTACGTCTCGATCAAGGACGTGCTCCGGCAGAACTGGATGGGCTGGCCGATCGAACTCCGCCGGATCATGCACAAGGCACTGTTCGTCCCCGAATCGATGCCGCTCGACCGGCTCCTGGAGTTGTTCCAGAAGGAGCGGAACCAACTCGCCATCGTGCTCGATGAATACGGCGGCACCGAGGGGTTGGTGACGATGGAGGACGTGCTCGAGGAGCTCGTCGGCGAGATCCACGACGAGCATGGCCGACGCACGGGAAGGTCCTTCACCCGCCGGGACGACGGCAGCTGGCTGGTGGACGGCAGCGCCGGCGTCGAGGATCTCGTCGAGGCGTTCGAGATCCGTGCCGAAAACCTGCCGCGCGACTACTCGACCGTCTCGGGGCTGGTCCTGGCAGCACTCGAACGCATTCCGACCGTGGGGGACAAGGCGCTGTGGAACGGCCTCGAGATCGAGGTTGTCGACATGGACGGCCGGCGGATCGACAAACTGCTCGTCCGCCGGTTGTGAGCCGGCAGCAGGATGCGATTCCCCGTGCTGCCTTACCGGTGCTGTCCGGCCAGCTTACCGGTGCTGTCCGGCCAGCTTACCGGTGCGGCACCGTTCGCGCTGCTCACTTCGCGTCTTCGATGTTCGCGGGGCGCTCGCGCGGACGGCTCGGCGGATCGACCCTGCCTGGGGGCTGGTCGTCAGGCGGCGGAGGCGGCTTGGGTGCCCGATTGACCACATCCTGGAGCACGAACGGCACGGGAAATGGCTCGTCGAGCTGCTCGAGGACCTTGCGATAGGAATTGACTTCCTCGTTCAACTCATCGTTGTTGATCGGGTCGTTCCGTAGCTCGTCCGACGCGTCGAGCACCTCCCGCCACGCGGTAAACGCTTCCTCGTAGGCCTTCCGCGCGTTTTGGAGGCGGGCCGCCTCGAACTCGCGTTTCGCACGCCACGTCTGCTCGCGGGCCCGCAACGCCGGCTCGGTGACCTCCGCCTCGCAACTCGCCTTCCAGAAGTCGAAATTCACGATGTCGCGGTAGCGGTCGATGATTTCCGCCGTCTCGGAGGCCTCGACGTACTGGGCGGCGAGGCTCCGGGCCTTCTCGCGGACGTCGGCGGGCGCCTCGCGGGCCACCAGTGGCCAAGTGACCCGCGTATTCGCCTGGGCTTGGAAGGCGAGCCGCATCTGTTCGTCGTTGCGGTCGGCCGGCGGGATCTCCAGGACAGCCTTCTGTTCGGCAGGCAGTGCTTCCAGGAGTTTCGCCTCGAGCGCCTGGAATTGGCCCGGCAGGAGCGCCTCGAGGTCGGCCTGGAGTTTCTCCGCCCGGGCCAGTTCCGTCTCCCGGAGCCCGAGCCGGATCGGCACGTCCCAGGTGGTGGGGATCTCGCGTTTGGCAAAGTCGATCATGTCGCGGCCGGCCAACGCCCAGGCATCGCGTGCCACGTCGCCGAACACACCGTCGTCCTCGAGCGCACGCGAGTGATTAATGGCGGTCATCATCGGCTCGCTGTGGAAAATCAGCGCCGTGGTCCGCAGCGGCGCGCCGGCATCGACCAGCTGCTGGCCCTCGAGGTACTTCTCCCGACCGACGAGCCAATTGTCACGATCGGCGAGAGCGCGGCCCGGCCTGTCACGCTGATGGAAATCCTCGTCGGCTTTGAACAGCCGACGGTACTGCACGCGCTCGTCGGCGCGGCCGATCTTGTTGCCGAGGAACCAGCCCATCCGGCCGAGCAATCGGGGCTCACGTGTGTTGTAGCCGATGCCCTGGCGGAGGAACTCGATCCCCTTCATCACCCACGCGTAGCGATCGTGGTAGTCGTCGAACTCGACGGAAATGTTGTATGAGAGGTTGTGCGCCTGGAAATCCCACACCGAATAGAAATTGGGCTGAAGCTTGGTCATCTGCTCGAGCGACGCCGAGAGATTGGTCCAGTCCTCGACCTTCTTGTAGTGGTTGGCCCGGTCCCAGAGGAGCGTCACGGCGATGTTCTTCAGGCCGAGGGTCGCGAGGCGGATCGTCTCGCTCGTCGGATCGACCTCGCCGAGATTGGCCTGCGACAGACCATATTCCTTGCGCTGCCGGGCCAACAGCCCGCCCGGGCTCGACGAATCCGCCGGCTGACTGAGCAGCGAAAGCGGGATGAGGAGCACGGCGATCGCCACCAAGGCGATGAGCGTGCCGCGCCGCAGCTTCAGCCATCCGGCCTTGCCCTCTCCGGCACCCCCACTCGGCCCACCACGCCCACCCGCCGACATTCGCTCCCCACTCATGACGCCACCTCGCGGGCTTTGAGGCACAGCGCCCCGGCGACGAAGAACGCCAGCAGATAGCCGAACGTCTCCGCCCCGTGGGCCGCCAACAGATCGAACGGAATATCGAAACCGCCGGCGACGAAATCACCGGTGCCGAGAGCAGAGAGAGAGGGAAACAGCGCCGCCCCGAGGCGCATCGGCGCCAGAAGCGCGGTGTCGACCGCCTTCATCACCATGATCGCCGGGGTCTCCTCCAACTGGAGCGTGATGCTCGTCTGGGTCACGATCCGGTAGAGCGACTCGATCGGACCGCCACCGGGGACGAGTTGGGAGTTGCCGGTGACCTGGCTCTCGAACAGGCGGTTGATGAACTCGCGGAACTGCCCCACCATGACCACCGACAGGGTGGCGAGGAGCGCGACCGGCCCGGCGAGGAACGTGCTGAACATCACCCCCAGGGCGGTGACCAGCAGCATCGAGAACCAGATGCCGAAGCAGCTCTTGGCATAGTTGAGGGCGAACGACCCACTCCCGGTCCGCAGATAGAAGTCGGCCTGGGCGACGCCGAAGTACTGGGCCGGCTCGAGGCACTGGAGCACCACCTCCACGCGCCCGTCGGAGACGATGTCGCCGTAGAGATCGACCTGCCGGGTCCCGCCGTCGGCAGTGGTCGCATTCACGGTGCGCGGGATCGTCAGGGAGTCGATCGTGAACTCCTTGGCGGTGAAATAGAACGGGTCGCTCTGCAGCCCGGTGGTCGGGTTCCGCACGCGCACACTCCCCGCCACCCCCTTCTCGATATCCCCCTTGTGCGTACGGAAGACCCGCACGGTCATCTCCAGCGGCAGGCCCTCGGTGAAGCGCCGGGCATCGACGCCGTCGAACGTCCAGATCGCCGCCGCCAGCTTGCCCCCCTCGATGAACTGCCGGTAGCCCCACTCCGCACCGACGCTGATGCCGCGAGTGCTCGGTCGCCCCTCGCGATCGAGGAAGCGCAGCTTGCCGCGGAGCGGCCTTCGCGCCTCGAGCAAGCCAACCGGGGGTCCGATTTCGTAGCCTCCAGCGGCAGTCCTCCGGACATCGTGGCGGTGGCCCTGGAGGAAGTCTGTCCGGCCCGTGCCATCGGCCGCCAACTCCACCCGGTGCCGGTGCCCGCGATCGAGGCTCGTGCGTCCCTCGAATCCAACCACCGCCGTCGCATCGGCCGGCGACGCCGCTTCGGCCAGCGCAGCACCGCTGCCGCGGATCTCGATCAGGTCGTCGGCGACCAGCTCGTGGCTGTGCTGCACGCTGCGGACGACGAATGCCCACCCGACCAGCCCCATCACGGCCAGCAACGCCGTGCCCACGAGCGCGAAGCCGAGCATCCGACCGAGGACGATCTCACCGGTGCGCACCGGCTTCGTGGTGACGGTCTGGATCGCCTTGGCCTTGAAATCGGCCGGGAGGCTGAACACCGAAAGGACGAGCGTCACGAGGCACACCAGGAGGTTGGTGGCCGCGAGAATGAAGCCGAGGTAGAGCTTGCCGGGATTGACGCTTGCCGGATCGAGGAACCAGCCGGCGAAGAGAACGATGAGGGCGAACAGCGCCAGGACCACCAACACGTTGCGCCGGAACGACTCCTTGATCGCGAGGCGGGCCAGGGCCCAGATCCGCCGCGGGCTCATCCGCAGCAGGTCGGCGATTCCGCCGAGGATGCCCCGGTAGACACGATCGCCCGCCACCAGCGGTCCCACCGCTGCCGACTGCGCGAGCCAGGAGAGCATGGCGGCGATCACCGCCACGAGACTGGCCGCGAACACGTACTGCAGGAGCGCCGGGCCGAACCAGGCGGCAAACCGTGGGATTTCCTGTTCCAGAACCATCTCGTTGTCACCCGCGGCGGCTGTCGAACACCTGTCTGCGGCGGGTGGGGTGACGCGCCCCGACCCGACCGACCGTCACCCAGCGGCCACCGCCGGGTGGTCACTCCTACTGGCGGGCCCGCCGACCGGGTCGGGCCTCGGTGTCACGCACGACCTCCAGGAACAGATCCTCGAGGGTGGTCATCGGATTGCCGATCTCGGCGTCCTCGATCCCATGGCGGCGGAGCACCGCGCGGATCTCCTCGGTGGCCTGGGGTGGCAGCCCCTTGGCCCGGATCTGGGTGACGTCGGTCACCCGGAGCATGTCCTCGACCCGCCCCAGTTCCTTGAGCTCGCCCTGATGGAGGACCGCGATCCGGTCGCAGACGTCCTCCACGTCGGCCAGCAGGTGGGAGCTCATGATCACCGTCTTGCCCCGTTTCTTGAGGTCGATGATCAGGTCCTTCATCTCGCGGGTGCCGATCGGATCGAGGCCACTGGTGGGCTCGTCGAGGAGCACCAGTTCGGGATCGTTGATCAGAGCTTGGGCGACGCCGATACGCCGCGTCATGCCCTTGGAATACTCGCGCAGCTGGCGCTTCTTGTCGCGGCCCAGCCCGACCATCTCGATGAGGGCGTCGGCCCGCTGCTTGCGCTGGGCGGGCGACATGTCGAACAGCCGTCCGTAGAAGTCGAGCGTCTCCTCGGCATCGAGGAACTTGTAGAGGTACGACTCCTCGGGGAGGTAGCCGATCCGCTCGTTTTTGCTGACGTCGCTCGCCTCGCGGCCGAAGATGAACGCATCGCCCGAGGAGGGGAAGATGAGCCCCAGCAGGAGCTTCATCGTCGTGGTCTTCCCCGACCCGTTCGGGCCCAACAGACCGAAAATCTCGCCGCGTTGGATCTTGAGATCGAGCGGTTTGAGGGCCACCTTTTTGCTGCGGCCCCAGAAATCGCGGTAGGTCTTCGAAAGGTTTCGGACCTCGACGATCGTCTCGGCGTCGCCACCGCGGCCCGCCCCCCTGCCCGGGTCACTGGTCGCCACCCGAGCCGCACCCCCCCGACCTGCCGCCCCACCTGTTGTGGCCATGGACATTCCCGCCTGTGTGTTGCCAGTCCCCGTGCATCGGATGGTCCGCGCCCCAGGATCACCCCTGTACGCCAGTTGTACTGCCGTCGGAGCGAATGTGTAGGGGACACTGCGGCAAGCCGCGGGAACGAATACGGCACTGGCAGGCCGTTGGTTTGCCGCACCCGGGGGACGGTGCCTTTCTGAGGACGGCGTCGCACCTTCCCTGCAGAGTTGACGGTCGCCGCCCAGAATCTACAATGGAGAGGTCTGTTGAGAATGAGTCTCAATATCGCTGGGAGGGTCTTTTTTCTATGGCTGTCGCGACACGACGCCCCGGATTCACTCTCGTGGAATTGCTCGTCGTGGTGGCCATCATCGGCACCCTGACGGGGCTCCTCCTGCCGGCGGTGCAGGCGGCCCGGGAGGCGGCGCGGCGGATGTCGTGCCAGAACAATCTCAAGCAACTCGGCCTTGCCCTCCACAACTACGAAGCCGGACTGCGGCTCTACCCACCGAGTCTCGTCTGGCCCGGCAGCAGCACGACCGACGCCAGCGCCAGTGCGGTCTGGTCGGCTCAGGCCAGGCTGCTCCCCTATCTGGAGGAGCTGGCGATCGGCGCCGAGATCCGCCGGCAGATCGACCAACCCTACTCCACGGCGACCCTCGCCGACGGTCGGCTGATCGCCGGCTTGCCGATCCCTCTGCTTCTCTGCCCGTCGGAGCCACGCACGGAAGTGCGTGTGAAGAATGGCGCTGCCGAATACGCCCCGCTCAGCTACGGGGTGAATCTCGGCACCTGGCTCGTCTTCAACCCCTCCACCTCGAGCGGCGGCGACGGCGCTTTCCACCCCAACGGCAAGCTCCGTGCCGGAGCGTTCACCGACGGCCTCTCCAAGACGCTGGCCCTCGCCGAGGTGAAGACCTACACGCCTTTCTACCGGAACCGGGCCGAAACCGATCCCTCCCTGCCCGCCGGCCCGACCGATCTGTGCGGCCGTGGTGGCCAGGAGTTCAAGTCCGACCTCCCCACCCTCGGTACCGGCCACACTGAGTGGGTCGATGGCCGTGCCCACCAGACCGGGTTCACGGCGACGTTTCCCCCGCAGACGCCGGTGACGTGCCAGCGCCCGAGCGGCACCTACGACATCGACTGGACGAACCAGCAGGAGGCCCGTTCGCTCACGGCTCCCACGGCGGCTGCCATCACATCCCGCAGCCACCATGCAGGCATGGTGGCCACGGCCCTGATGGACGGCAGCGTGCGGACCGTCGCGGCGACGATTGATCCGGCCGTGTGGCGGGCCCTCGCCACGCGGGATGGCGGCGAGGTCATCGGCGACTGGTGAGCCGGACCCCCGGCTCCGCCGCCGTCAGTTGGTCGTCGCGGCCGACGGCAGCGGCGTTTCGCCCGGTGAGGATTCGGCTGGCGTCGTGGCGGCAATCCGAGCGACCAATTGGTGGGCGGCGAGCAGTTCTGCAGGCTGGAAATACGCTTCGTCAGGCCGTCCGATCCGGTCAATGCGCTCCGCTGCCAGTTGCTCCCACGACAGGCCGTTCGCGAGGTGCCAGGCGGCGGCCTGGGCCACCTTCTGCGCGATCTCGCCCCGTCCCAACGTGCCGAGCACCTGGGCCAGCCGTGGATCCGTCGAGAACGACTCGAGGGCCTGCATCCGATAGGGCACGCGGCTGACCGGTTCGTGCTTCCCGTACTCGAGGCAGACGGTGTTCACGCGGATCACCTTCGTTTTCTCCGGCGGGATCGAGAAGGCGCCACCGGGGGCCATACCGCCACCCATGCCACCCATGCCCCCCATGCCGCCGCCCCCATTCATCCCCTGGTTGCCGAAGCCGCCACCGCCGCTGGTCTGCATGCCACCGCCGCCGAAGCCGCCACCGCCACCACCCATACCACCACCACCCATGCCACCCATGCCCATCTGGGCGAGCACCGGCACCCCGACGAAGGCATCGGGCAGACGGAGCGACAGCGGTTTGTTGGAGAGGTTTTGGACGATGATCTGCGCCGAACGGGAGTCGTTGGGGATGTAGCTCACCTTCACCAGACCGCCGGCCTCGGCCTCGAGGACCGTGCCCGCGTCCTCGGCCACCGGCTGCGTCGGCCGGGCGCGGTCACGCGACCGCCGCACCGCTGGCTCGCGGGCCATGACCACCGACGTGCTCGCCACGGTGGTCGTCAGGGCGACCAGGAGCGTCAGCCGGCCAAAGAGGAAACGCGCGGACATGGCAGACACTCCGTGAGCGAGAGGGACCGGCAAACCTGGCAAAGGCGCCGCCATACGGGGGCGAACCGCCCCCCGGCGCGACTCCCCCAAGTATGCCTTCGGTTCGCCGACCCGGGAAACCATCAGCCGGCGGGTGAAGCCGCCGCTGGTGACGATTCCAACGGTCGTGCCGGCAGCCTCCCGCAACGTGACAACCGGTCCGCAGGGGTGCGGCAGGGGCTCAGAACGCGATCCGGTGGCGTGCCGTTCGCTGGCCAAGCCTTTGGAACGCTCCCCCGAGCGCGACGAGATCCGAGCGCGACGAGATCAGCGCTTCGAGAACTGCGTCCCGCGGCGGGCACCACGGAGGCCGTACTTCTTCCGCTCCTTCATCCGACCGTCACGGGTGAGGAGCCCACCCTGGCGGAGCGGTTCGGCCAATTCGCCGTCGAGCGACTTGAGCGCACGGGCGATTCCCAGCCGGCAGGCGCCAGCCTGACCGGTCGGACCACCGCCATCGACCTTGATCGAAACGTCCACGGCCGACTGCCGCCCGACGATCTCGAGGGCACCGCTGACCAGCACGCGGTCTTTGATGGCGGGGAAGTAGGCGTCGAGCGCCCGGCCGTTGACGGTGATCGTGCCGGCACCGGGACGGAGGCGAACGCGGGCGACGGCTGTCTTCCGGCGGCCCGTCGCCAAGACGTTGTTGCCCGACCGCACCGACCGCACCCGCTGTTCCTCGGCCATCGCCTCACACCCTTTCGAGTCGTTCGTTCAGTCCGATGACCGCACCCGGATCACCGTACCCACCGATCCACCAGCCCTACAGATCCAACAGCCCTACAGATCCAACAGCCCTACAGATCCAACAGCCCTACAGATCCAACAGCCCTACCGATCCAACAGCACAGCCGTCACTTGCTGCCCGCGTCCATCGCCACCGGGCACTGCGCCTGGTGCGGATGCTCGGCACCTGGATAGACCTTCAATTTGTCGAGCATCACCCGGCCGAGCCGGGTCTTCGGCAGCATTCGGCGAACCGCCTCTTCGACGATCAGTTCCGGCCGGCGGTCACGGCGGTGCTCCGCCGTCTCCGAGCGCAGCCCCTGGTAGCCGGTGTACCAGCGATAGAGTTTCTGCTGCCATTTCTTGCCGCTCATCTCCACCTTCGCGGCGTTGATGACGATCACGTAATCGCCGGTATCGACATGTGGGGTGAAGGTCGGCCGGTGCTTGCCCATCAACACCGTGGCGACGTCGCTGGCCAGCCGGCCAACCATTTTCCCGGAGGCATCGACCAGCCACCAGCGCTGCTCGATCTCACCCGGCTTGGCCATGTAGGTCTTCATCGGAACCCGTACGTGATGGGGGAGTACGTGATGGGGAAACTCGAACGCGTACCCGGGCACCGGCCGCTGCCGGCACAAGACAGACCCTGACGCCATCCGGCCGGTTGAAAACCGCCAGAAGGTCGCCACGAGGTCGGTCGCCGGTGCGCCGCGGCGGGGCACAGCGTGGCCATGGTCACCATGATGGTCACCACGGCCATATCGGCCACCGGTCGTCGCACCCGTTCGGGCCAGTCGACACCGGGCACTGCCGGGGTCTGTAGCCGGAAAACCGAGTCTGGGAGAATACCAGTGGTTCTGCATGTGGACAAGCGACCCTGTCGGCTCCGGGAATGTGGCCGATTCCCCGGTGGAACGGGCATCCGCCCCCGAGACCTGTCGGGCCATCACCGAGCCACGGGCAGGAACTCCGCCAGCCTCCGGAACAGGTGGCCTGGATTCGGCCGTCGCGGCATCTGCGGCGGCTGAAAGGCGGTGTCCCGCAGGAAACCGCACCCAGCACCGCTCTGACGATCACCTCCCCCCGCGATCCCGCCCGGACGGGTTGGCCGGTAGCAGGCTGTGGCCAAACAGCCTGCTGCACCTCACGGATGAGGTGCCGGGAGCGCAGCTCCCGTGAAAAGCGCAGTTTTTCGGGTGGCCAAAGGCCATGGATGGACTTTGGCCACGGGCTGGTAGGGGCCGGGGGTGATGGGCGGTTGTCAACCTGGGGGCGGAATCGCACACTTCCGGTCCCGGATCGGTCGCAGGGGTCTTCTCTGCCGTCGAGACGGGATCCACGCCGCACGTGTCCCGGGCCTCGGGTGCATTTATGAAGGTCGCCGTCGTCAAGGAACACTGCCCGGGGGAGCGCCGCGTGGCTCTCGTGCCCGCCGCCATCGGCCCCCTGGTCAAGGGTGGCCACGAGATCCTCGTCGAGGCCTCCGCCGGCGAGGCCGCCGGATTCCCCGATGAGGCCTACCGCCAGGCCGGGGGGAGGATCGTGTCGCGCGACGAGGCGTTCACCGCCGACTGCGTGCTCACCGTCCGCACGGCCGGCGCGGACGGTGAAGCCTGGGAGGCTGACCGGGCGCGCCTCCGCCCCGGTCAGATCGTCATCGGCACCTGCGACCCACTGACGGCGGCGGATGCGTGCCGCGAGGCCGCGGACCGTGGTGTAACGCTCTTCGCCCTCGAGCTGGTTCCGCGGATCACCCGCGCCCAGAGCATGGACGTGCTCTCGAGCCAGGCCAACATCGCCGGCTACCGCGCGGTGCTCGAGGCCGCCAACCACCTGCCGCGGATCCTCCCGATGATGACCACCGCGGCGGGCACGGTGACCCCCGCCAAGGTGCTCGTCCTCGGCGCCGGCGTGGCGGGCCTGCAGGCGATCGCCACCGCCAAGCGGCTCGGCGCGCAGGTGAGCGCCTACGACGTGCGGCCGGCGGTCAAGGAGCAGGTGCAGAGCCTGGGGGCGAAGTTCGTCGAACTGCCCCTCGACACCGGCACGGGGGAGGGAGCCGGGGGCTACGCGCGGGCGATGGGTGAGGAGTTCTACTCCCGGCAGCGCGAGTTGCTCGGCCGCGTGGTGGCCGACCAGGACGTGGTGATCTGCACCGCCCTCATCCCCGGCCAACGGTCACCGCTGCTGGTGACGCGCGACGCCGTCGCGCGGATGCGGCCGGGGAGCGTGATCGTCGATTTGGCGGCGGAGCGCGGGGGCAACTGCGAGGTGACCGTCGCCGGGCAGACGCTCCTCGTGGACGGGGTGACCGTTCTCGGCCCCACCAACCTCGCCGCCGCGGTGCCGTACCACACGAGCCAACTCTACGCCCGCAACATCACCACGTTCCTCACCCATCTGCTCAAGCTCGGCCTCCCCGAGGTGAACCTCGACGACGAGATCTGCCGCGAGACACTCGTCGCCCGCGGCGGCCATCTCGTCCACCCGAAGATCCGGGAACGGGCGGGGCTCGCCCCGCTGGAGTCCCTCGCCCCCACGTCGTCGGGCGACCGCCCCGCCTGACCAGCGTCCACGGACCACACCGGAGACGGCCCCCCCGGAGACAGCGCATGCCCCCCTTCTCGCTCGTTCCCCTCGTCGCCGACGCCGTCGCCGCCGAGGATCCCGCCGGTCGCTTCATCCGCCTCCTGACGGTGTTCCTCCTGGCGATGTGGGTCGGATTCGAGGTGATCACCAAGGTGCCGCAGCGCCTCCACACCCCGCTGACCAGCGGCTCCAACGCGGTGTCGGGGATCACGGCGGTCGGGGCGATTGTCGTCACCGGTGCCCTGGCGACGCGGTTCGGCTCGCTGCTCGGCTTCCTCGCGGTCGTGCTCGCGATGATCAACGTCGTCGGCGGGTTCGTGGTCACGCACCGGATGCTCGGCATGTTCAACCCGAAGAAAAAGTAGGCCCGCATGTCGACCCAAGCCTGGATCAATCTCGCCTACCTCGTCGCCTCGATGCTGTTCATCGTGGCGTTCAGGCTCATGACCGGACCACGGACGGCGATACGCGGCAATTATCTCGGCGCGGCCGGGATGGGGATCGCCCTCGCGGCCGCCTGCTTCGAGCGACCGGTCGCCGACAGCCTCACCGCCCACGGCGCCTGGCCGCTGGTGCTCCTCGGAATCGCCGCCGTGATCGGCAGCGTGATCGGCGTGGTGATGGCGGTGAAGTATCCGATGACCGGCATGCCGCAGATGGTCGCCCTCCTCAACGGCTTCGGCGGCGCCGCCTCGACCCTCGTGGCCGGCGCGGAGCTGTGGAACATGACCGCGGCCGCCGTCCACGGCCCCGACCAGGCCCATGCCATGGGTGAACTGGCCCCCTGGACGCAGTTCGTCATCGCCACGGCGCTGACCGGCCTGATCGGCGCCGTCACCTTCTGGGGCAGCCTCGTGGCCTTCGCCAAGCTCGAGGAACTGCCGCAATTCAAGAAGGCGTGGACCGATCCCAACCGCCACTGGGTGAACCTCGGCCTCGCGGCCCTGACGCTCGCCCTGGGGATCGGCATGTGCGTCTTTCCGTCGTCGAACCTCATCTTCTGGGCGCTGGTGATCGCCGCCAGCCTCCTCGGCTGCACCCTGACGCTGCCGATCGGCGGGGCCGACATGCCGGTGGTGATCTGCCTGCTCAACAGCTACTCGGGCCTCGCGGCGGCTGCCGCCGGCTTCGTCATCGACAACTCGGTGCTCGTGATCGCCGGGTCGCTGGTCGGCGCCTCGGGGTTGATCCTCACGGCGATCATGTGCCAGGCGATGAACCGCTCCCTCGTCGGCGTCCTGTTCGGCGGCCTGGGGACCACGGCGGTGGCGAATGCCGACGACGTCTACGCCGGCAAGGTGAAGAGCGCCAGCGCCGAGGAGATCGCGATGGTCCTCGAGGGGGCCTCGCGCGTGGTGATCGTGCCCGGCTACGGGCTCGCCGACGCCCAGGCGCAGCATGCCGTCCGCGAGCTCGCCAACGCCCTC
>SXGQ01552516.1_pt1 | contig 21500 bp, 25 predicted proteins | sample 3178371 | NCBI WGS metagenome assembly SXGQ01 (sample SAMN11356859, study PRJNA531348) | freshwater metagenome | isolation source: freshwater sample F1-20 | place: China: Fuxian Lake, Yuxi | collected 2017-12-25 | reverse complement strand
ATTCCACAATGCCATCCTGATGGTGATACTCTACTACTAAAAAATACTATATCACCTATTTCTAAACTAGCTTTTAATATTCGTTTAGTTTGGTTCCATTGTTTATAAGCTACATTTTCTAATTGTTTACTATAAACCTCTTTATATAAACGTTTAGTGAATTGAGAACAATCAATTCCTGTTTTAGAGTTACCTCCTAAACGGTAAGGAGCTCCTAACCACTCATTAACAAAACTATCCAGTGATTTAGCTTGTCCATTACTAATTACAGATAAACTTAAAAATAATACTAATAATATCTTTTTCATTGATTATATTTTAGTAGTTTAAAAATTTCCACAATGTAATAAAATACCATAACTATTGATATAATACCAATTATTATTTTTACATTATTCAGTTTCATCAGAAATTATATCACCATATTGTTTAGCTGCTTTTGGATTACGTTTCATAAAAATCTGATAAGCAACTTGATAACGACTTAATTCTATTTGTGATGGAAATAGTTCAGTGTTTAATGAATCAACTAAAGTTTGAAGTGAATCAATTATTTGAGCTTTAGCTATACTACCTCCCTGAGTTATTTCAATTTTAGGTTCTTGTCTTAATTTAGCTAATTCTTTTTGTTGTAAATAGCAAATTGTTAATACAGACAATGCTCCTATAATTGTAAATGCTTGTTTGTACTTGTTAATAAATTTTATCATAGATTAAAAAATTTTTTAGCTGCTTCATATTCACTTTTAGTTCTAGGAGTAGCTTTAGGTTTTTCTTTAATTTTTGGTTTACGGCCCCTTGGTTTACCTTGATAATCATTCTCATCAACTGTGTCCCAATTCCAATTAGCTACTTTCTTACGAAACGCTTCTCGGGCACGTTCTATACTACCATTATCTTTAGGATAAACTGGTTTCATAGTATAAATATGAGTAGATTATTGAGGTCAAAAATCTCCTTCTGAATGGGTTTTATTATCATCCCATCCATCATTCTTTCCATCCCAATTAAGAAAATCATGCCCTTTATAGTCAGGATGATTTTTTTTCATATTATCAATTCCTCTAACCCACAAATATGATATTGGGGCTGCTACTAGTAATGAAATAATAATTGCAACTACCATTTGAATATATCTTTAAATTTTTTAGTTGGTTTAATAATATTGCCATTATGATCCAATTGAGGTGCTCTCCATATTTCAAAAGATAACCATCCAAATATTATTATAATAATTAGTCCCACCATGTTTCAATATTTTGTTCAAGTATTTTAAATAATAAATGTTTTGCTTTATTATGCTTATTAGTAACTATATTTATTTTTTCTTGAGTTAACTCATCATCATTAATTAATTCTTCCATATAAGCATCATTCTGTATCTTTTCAATTAATCTAACACATAACATCATTCTATCAGCGTCATAGTCAGAATCAATATGATAACCATACTTATGAGTATGTTCAGCTGTGAATATTAATTTGTGTTTAAGTATTTCAAAGATATAATAATAATCCCAATTTTCGTCTTGCCATATAATAGGCAACCAACGAAATAAGTTTTTAGTACGTCTTATGATTCTTCTAATTCTCCACATAACCTTAATTTAATAAAAATTTCTTGGGTTACCTAATTTGAGGAATGAGACATGTTCACATCTCCAAGTATACAGTATTTAATATTTTGAGTTATATCACTTGTGACTACATTAATAGTGAAAAATAGTACTGAATTAATTGTAGCAAAATTAGTTCTAGTTATGTTGTCATAATCAATTGGATTAAACCATAACACTTTATTTATCAATCTAAACCCACTGTTGTGAGCTGCAATTAAATAAGCATCACCTAAATCAAGCTCTCCATTTTCATTCACATCAGCTGCCTTCCATTGTTTAGTACCTGTCATTACTAGACCCGCGGCTGTTACAGGTGGGGTGCTTTCATTTTGTAATTCATTCCATATTGGAGTAAAATCAGCTGATGTCACACCTTGCATTGTTAATGAAGGTACTAGTTTGTAAGTTGAGTTTTGGTTTGGTAATGTAAATGTATAAGTACCATTTGTAGCTACTGTTTTATAGTCTACAAGTTGATCAACACCATTTACTACTCTATATAATGTAAGTAATGGTCTTGATGTTAATCCTGCTGGTATAGTTACAGTACCACTTAATAGATTAGTTATAACAACTGTATTAGTAGTATTAGCGGTATAGAAATCAGTAAATGTAGCATCAGCTGGATTAGACCAAGTACCAAACTCAACTATATAAGCGCAACTAAAATTATTTGGTAAATCGTTCCAACATCCACCTCCACCCCATTTAGTGACAGCATAGTGTTCACCCCCTGAATTATTAGGTTCACCAGCGCACCAGTTATTGTATTGACCAGCTATATTACCTGCTGTTTGTCCATTTGCTGTTTTAATTAAAGTTCCATTTTCAGGACCAGCATCTATTCTCCAATATCCTTCTTGAGCTACATCTGATAAGGCAAACCATATATTATTTTGAGGTACGTTTGCTACAATAAAATCTTGTTCTAATTGTGATGTGATTGTAACTAAATAACCTGTTTGTCCTTTAAATGTTTGTTGTGATGATGATGTTTTTGCCGCTGAATAAAAAGCAGTTGTAGATATAGGTCTATAAAAGTGACCATTAACAGCATTATAATAATATCCAGCTGGGTTAACTGTTGTTGATATTGATATTTGAACATTACCTAAAGTAGATCCTGTATTAACTTTTAATGATGCTAAAGCATTATTTACGTTAGTTTGTGTTCCTGTAAAACTTAAACGTGTCTGATTGGTCCAGGAATTATATCCTGTAGCAAAAGATAAACCTGTAGTAGTTGTAATACTAAATGTAACTCCTGCAGGTGGATTAACAAACCCAATTGATGTTAATAATGTCTCTGATGTAAATCCACTAATAACAAATCCACTAGCATCTTGTCCACTAACATTTACTTGATAAGTTCTACCTGGAGGGGCAGTTATAGACTGTCCCATCACTATGAAAGGAAATAACAATATGATAAGTAATAACCTCATAGATTAATCTTACTACCAATTAGGAAGAATGATAAGATAGGAAAATCTGGATTGGTAGACAAATTTGCTTTATAGTTCATGTTGAATTTAAAGCGTCTTGTTATTTGATAATCAAATCCACTACCAATAAAAGCACTAAATGTTCTATCAGTTGTTGTTACTCTTTCTTTAGTAGAATATATTAATGGAGTAGATATAATATATAATTCAGGAGATATAGTTAAACGTTTACCTGATTTAAATGGTTTGGTGTAAAATGCTGTTACTGATGGTGATATAAATGTATTTTTTTCTTCTCCAGTTATTAATGTCATAGCAGCGCTAGTATTAAATCCAGTCACACCCCATTTACCAGCATTTAGTATTCCACTATAACCAACAAATCCAATTATATTACCATATGAGTAAACACTAGTTAAGTTAATATTATGTACCCATTTTAATTTTCCGCTTTTACTAAAGTTAATTTTAGTGTATTTACCTGATAAAGCAAATTGTTTAAAATTAAACCATATCATGCTTGTCAATCCCCAACTTGACATTCCTGTCATTGATGATTGAGACATACTTAAATTAAGTATTGGTGTGAATGTCTTATCTAGATTTTGAGCAGTTGTAAAATCAGATGATACTATTAATGGATTGGTTGAACTACTTTTACCCCCATTTTTACCACCTTTACCTCCTCCTCCTCCACTACTTCCTCCACCATTATCATCTTTAGAACTGTTTTGATTTTGTTGATCTACATTCATTGTTGTAGTAGCTGCTACTTCTTCTCCTTTTTGTTCAGTCCTAGTAGTGGTTTTAGCATCTCCTTCATTACTGCCACCATTATTACCCCCGCTAGTACTGCCATTACTCCCGCCATTTTGATTGTTTCCTCCACCATTTGAAGAACTACTTGAACCTTGGTTGTTATTGTTGTTTTCATCTTTTTTAGTTTTATTATCTCCATCTTTATTGTTTTTGCTAGCAGCATCACTTGATCCAGCTGATGAAGCATTTGATGTTGAGGCTGAAGTAGCAACGCCTGTAATGGTGCTTGAGGCAGCTGATTGAGCTTGACTCATAATGCTACCTACTACACTTTGTACAGTGTTACCAATAATTTGAGATGTAATTTGATTTTGTGTTACTTGTCCTTGTTGTTGTCCACAAGGTGATACTTTACGATAATCAGCATAAACTTGATTTACCCAAGTGGCAAATGCACCTGATGATACATCTGATGATGTAAATGATCTTGATTGGCCTAAAAAGAATATTACAGTACCAGTAGCAGGTACTGAGAAATAAGTTACTTGGCTAGTACAAGGATCTATGAATTGATGGGTAAGAGTTTGCCCATTAATATTTTCTGTTGCTAAAAAGAGCAACAGCGAGGCGAAGTATATTCTTAATTTTCTCAATCATCAATTTTTAGTTTAATGACTTCAAAACAATATTATTTGCCTTTATACGTTTAGCTGTTTTACGACCAGCTTTTATACTACGTTGATTATAATGTATTTTTTTAGAACGTGCCATGTTATTGCATTTTAAATATACCTTTCTTATGCATACGAAGTAATATTTTACCAGCTGCTATCTCCAATGCTTTTTTAGTTGAGGTACCTATTGTTGATTGATTAAATTTAACTTCACTAAAGTTATCGTCATTCATTAATGTTAATTCTCTAACTGTTTTAGCTTCACCTAATCCAGAGCCAGTGAAATATTCTCCTGTTTCAGCATTAACAAATTTAACTTGTAAACCTAAACGTGTTACAACTGTATTTTTAACTCCATCTTTCATGTTTACTGTTTCATCTTCTGAAACTGAGAAATCATAACATTCAATATAAGCAAAGTAGTGAGCAAGTCTAATTTTACCTCTACCGTCTAATTTATCTTCAGTTATACCAGATTGTGATGCTTGGAATTGCTTCACCATTCTATTTTTAATTTCAGTTTTATCTTCAGTAAATGTAAAGTGATTTGTTTCTTCTAAGAATTCAACTACAATATTAGTTACACCTAATCCAACACGCTTATCCTTTAATTCAGGATACATAGTATATACCTCTTCACTAATACCTAAACTAAGTATCTGAATTGGAATTTTAGGACCATCATACTCAAGTAAACTATCAATATTTGATTTCTTCTCAAATGATGCTTTATAATCCTCGGTTACTGTTTTTCCTACTACTTGGGCTGTTGCTTTTTGAGCTAAGAAAAACATTACTATAACATATGTTATTATATATATAACAGCTTTAACCATATTTGATTTTTTTTCCATTGTGATAAATTTTAAGGTGCGCCTAGGAAAACCTAGGCGCTCTTAAATTACTCTTCAGTTGGAGTTTCTTCTGATTTGTTTCCTTTTTTAGCATTGATAAACTTGTCAATAGATCCAATACCAAATGAACCTAAAACAATTACCATAAAGCCATCAAAGATAAACTCATTGATAACAAATTCTTTACCAGCAAATCCAGTTACAATGTCAACGCCTAAAGCAATTACCATCATAAAGAATGCTATAAATCCAATAACTGATTTTTCATTGATTGTGTTGTTGTCATCAAACAACGTTTTAAACCATCCCATAGTATTTATTTTTAATTGTTAAGGGGTTACCATTTTGGTTCTTCTGAAAACGGCTTTGGTTTTGGAGCAGGAGCTGGTTGAGCAGCAGATTTTTCAACTACACGTTCAATTACTTTTGTTCCACCAGCAGCTTGTTGTTGAGTATTATTAATAACAATAGTTGGTTGGGCAGGAGCAACTTGTTCAGTTTTAGCTTCTTCTTTGTCCTCACTATGACCACCAAAAAATGTAGTGGTAATCCAAGTACCAGCACCTAATACAGCTGTACTTAAAGTTCCAATAATTGTTTTTTTAAGACCTGACCAGGTTCCATCATTATGGTCTTGTGTTACTTGTTCTTCTGACATACTATTTAATTTTAGATTTTAATAAATTGTTTAGTTAAACGCTTTTGATTTTCATTATCAAGTATTAATAAGTAGTTACCATTAGCTGCTGATGTTAAGTCAACTTGTCTTACAACGGTTCTAACATAATCATCACTTACTAATTTACCTATATCTTTTATTTTGCGACCTTGAATATCATATACTGTAGCTAGTGAAGTCATATTTTCTTTAGGGAATATTACTACTAATTCAAACATTCCACTTGTTGGATTTGGGCGAATTGTAGCTGTAATTTCACCTTCAGGTGTTGGTATTACTGCTTGTCTTGATGATAATACTACATAATCAGATTGTAAATTAATATTGAAGTGATCTCCATTTCTATCAGCAGCATCCATTAAACTTCTAACATATACATTAGTCATAATATCGTTAGTACCAATTGGAGAGAATTTTAATCTAAATGGAGTAGCATTACCAACTAATGAACCTAATATTTGATTATTCATTCCACCAAAGCGAATAATACCATTTGATTCATCATGTGTTAGATATTGCAACCATGGTCCTTGAATGTTTGAAATAATTTCTTCAAACTTTACTTTAGTTGGATCATATCTCATTTCAAACTGTAAGCCATCATTCTTTAAACCATTAGTGTTGATATTAAAGTTAGCATACATTGCTTGACCAGTAGGAGCAGTTACATTTGGAATATTAATATCTAAATTACCAATATAATTTGGTCTAGCTACTAAAGCACCGCCTGCGTCATATACTGGAGATGAATGTGTTCTATCAACATCACCTAAGATGAAATATTTAATATCTACACCTGTTAAGTTAACTGTACCTACACTATCAAAAATGTGAGTTACACCATTGATATATCCAGACCAATCATTCCATTGGTTTACACCTAATGTTAATGAATCATAAATATTCTTTGTAAATACATTAATTAATTTAGTTGTGTCAATTGGTTTTAAACCTGATACTGAAGCATATATTGAATATGGATCACCACCATCTAATGTGCCTGTTTTATTAATATCAGCAATCAAATATGCTAATCCGTTTCTTAAATAGTTTCTACTAAATGTTTGATTAACATCAGTAATAGTATATTCATCATATGTTTTAACAGCATCAGCTATTGTTACAGCATTATCTCTAATAGTAGCAAGCGGAGATGGAAATTTAACATCTAACTTATATCTTGTGTTTTCATCAATATTATCTAAAGTATAAGTACCATCTGCATTTACTGTTACAGAATCAATAAAAGCATTATTGTTAGCTTGATAACACCATACTACTGGTCTTAATGTCATTTGAGGACCTAACCATACTTTACCTGATAAAGTTAAGTTACCTAACAACTTAATAGCTAGTCTTTGGTTTGTAAGTTGAGCTACATTATCACCAATAGTAGTACCATCAACTTTAAACATACGAGCCCAGTTAACAGTGATAGTATCAGATACATAGTTTGGAGCTACAGCATTAATTTTATACTTGTTATGGATAATATATCCGTTAGAGCCAATAGTTGAACCACTTGATAATACTAAGTAGTTACGACCTACAGTCCAATCATTGTTTGAAGTGTAAGTGTAAGTACCATTTGAATAGTTATTATACTTATAGTTATCCCAAGTTTTATAACTTACAGCTGGAGTCATTCCATTCACTGAAGCATCAACTGTAGTTGAGATATAAGTTAATAATGTTTTCTTATACTGCCAGTCAACCTGGAAAGTACGAACATCAGGAGTACCTGGTCTATAATACCAAGCTACATCTAATGTATCACCTCTTCTTACAGTAGCAAGAGTCTGAAAGTGTCCAATTTGAGGTGTTTGAGAATAAGATACATAACTAATTAAAAGCGAAATTGCTAATAATAGTTTTTTCATAGTAATTTTTCAATTAGGTTTACAATAGTTTTTTTCAAAGCAGAACGAGCTGATGCTTGATTAAAACCACCACCTTCATCAATTATCATAGTTGAGGTAGATATTTCAGAACTTTTACCTGTTGCAATGTATTCTTTAGGTTTTTTATCATTTGTATAAAGAATACCTTTAATACGAATTATTGTTTCATTTTCTGTTTTATGAAACACACTAACACCTGTAGATGTTTGTTGAATGTCAAAATAGATTATTTCTAAATCTAATCTAAATGCTGTACTGTCATTAGTTAAATCATGTCCTTTATCTAATATAGCTTCTTCAGCGACATTTTTAACACCAAATGCTAGATTTTTATTGCCTGTCATAGGCCCAATTTTTACTTTATTAGTCACACTGCCAACATATACTGTAGTTGGTTGTGCGGCTAATATGCTATATAATGATATCAATATAGCTGTAAAAATGGTTCTCATACTTTTAGTTTTTATCAATAATAAATATAAAAAAAAGACGGTTCAATGTGAACCGCCCTTTATTTTTTAATTTAAATCATTTATGGGCAAGAAGTACAACTATTTGAGGTTGACGTTGATCCAATAGTATAAGTATATGATCCAGTTATAAATGGAGATATTGATCCTGAGTATGTAAATGAAACAACAGATTGTGAAGTAAATGAGAATGATGAGCTAACGCAAGTACTACCTTGAGGTATAGTTAATGATCCTGATAATAACCCACCACCGCTTCCACTCCAATAGAAACCAACTGTTACTGGAATATTAACAGCTATTGGTGTACTACCTGTAACAGCATAAGCATAAATCACCATAGTTGAAGCTGATGATGTTGGAGCACATAAATTAATATTTACATTTGAGCTACTATTAAATGAATTATAAGGTGTAATAGCTGTTATAAGACTACTTGTCACATTTATAATATTAGTTACACTACCATATTTATAAAGCCAACAACCATTTGATGGATCAGTTGGATTATTATAATTTCCAGCTACATTTCTACATAGTTTAGTTCCAACAGCAAATCCTATATTTGAATTATAATAATAAGTGTCATAGTTTAAACTAACACTAGAACTATTATTCAAATAGTATTCATAGTTTGTTTTAACTCCTTGATTATCTAAAGAAGTCCAATTAATATTATTATAACCTGTAAAAAATTTAATGCTAGCATCTGGAGCTGAGGTTGATCCTAATCCACTATTTGGAGTTGAATTTGCTTTTTCTAGTAATCTAGAAGTGATTGGCATATAAGATATTTGCCATAAATATGTGGAGGTGACCGGAGTCGAACCGGTGTCTTCATAAGGAACAATAACACTAACGTCTCACATGCTTAGATCTGCAAGCTGATCAGTAATTGGGAACGTCAGTTTTGGTTGACGTTGACTCCACCACCTAATTTTATGAAACTAGGAAAACTAAAGTGCTGTTCTGTTGCAAGGCTATCAGCTGCCCCGTGCTTATTAGGCCGCGTAAGCGTACTCTTCAGCGCCAACGAATGATACTAAATCATCGAAGGTCATAGTTGATAATTCAACTGCATTTATTGTTTGAAAGTTTGTTTAAAGACGACACATCCAACCGTCTGCATGTAGTGGTACCTTCACATTATGAATCAATACCAAACACCCCCATAAATTAAAGAACTAAAAATGAAGCCACAATGTTAGTGGCTTCAATTAATTTTTACTAAGTATAAAATTACTTAGCTTCAACAGCTGGTGTAGAAGCGGTAGTGTCAACAGCTACAGCTGTAGTGTCTACAGCTACAGTAGAATCAACAGCAGTTGAGTCAACAGTTGTAGCGGCTCCTTCACTTGAATTGTTACAAGCAGCAAACATAATTACGGCTGCGATTGCGAACATTACTTTTTTCATTTTTCCTGTTTTAATTGTTAATAAATATTTAGTACCTGAGGCGGGACTTGAACCCGCACGGGCGTTGCGGCCCAGTAGATTTTAAGTCTACCTTGTATACCAATTTCAACACTCAGGTATAAGTTTATAATTTTGTTTGGTTTTGTCTTGCTTCCTCAGTTTCTTTATATAAACGAATCCAAGTTAAAGTTATATCAACTGGAGCTAACATCCAACACATAATTAATATACCTAGAGTATCTAATCCTGGACTAATACCTAAACCACCAGACATAACATCTCTATTCCATCTTTTAACAGACATAATAAGACAATATATTAAACAAATTAAATAATAAGTCCAGAACATTTTTTTAACTTTTAATATAATTAAATATAATATTTTCTTTTTAGGTCAAAAATATTATTTTGGTAGTCCCGACAAGAATCGAACTTGTATCCACTACTTAGAAGGCAGTTGTTCTATCCGTTGAACTACAGGACCGATGTGGACCCTATAGGACTTGAACCTATGACCCACAGATTATGAGTCTGTTGCTCTAACCAACTGAGCTAAGGGTCCATCAGTAGCGGAGACTCAGGGATTCGAACCCCGGTTACAATTTCTCGTAAAGCGGTTTTCAAGACCGCCGCATTCAACCACTCTGCCAAGTCTCCGTTACCACTCCTGGATTTGAACCAGAACTAACAGAACCAAAATCTGTTGTGCTACCGTTACACCAAGTGGCACTTTAGCTGACCCTACTGGAATCGAACCAGTGGCACAACTTTTTTCCCCATGGGTGGTAATCCTTGAGTACTGAAGTTTGCTCTAACCTACTGAGCTAAGGGTCAGTCGTGGCGTCAATGCTTATTAGCACCGTCTTCAGGTACTCAGTACGGGAGTCGAACCCGTATCACCACCGTGAAAGGGTGATGTCCTAACCATTAGACGAACCGAGCATTTACTTGTCTTTCCAAGCTGTCAACCAGTGTACTTATTTCAGGCTCTTGGATTTCGTCGGGTTGGCTAGATTCGAACTAGCGAGTTCTCCTGCTCCCAAAGCAGGCGGGGTAACCGGACTCCCCAACAACCCGATCCTATTTCAAATAACTTTTTATTTTAAATTTAAAATTCTAATTCAGGTCCAAAAATATCTTTTAAATGCTTACAAAAATAATTTTGACATACTTTAGGCCTAATATCATAAACACCGCATGATTTATTTTCCTGATTATAAAACATACAAAATTTTCTTTCACTGTTTATGTTTATTCTTAGAGCTGGGTATGCTCCTCTATCTTGCCATGCTCTTTTGTCAGGAAATAATTTACTGCCTTCTTCATGATCTATAAAAATATCCTCATATTTTAAATCACCTCCAAGTCTTTCTAAAAACTCTGAAGTATCATTGACTGGACCTATGATCCAATTTTTATCTTCAATACTACAACAGCCACCATGGTAATTTTGTTTACCAAGGCAGCTGTTGCTACATATATCACTACAGTTAATCAAAATTAATAACCTAATTCAGAACCAAAATTATCTTCTTTTTTCTTTTCAGATGGTTCTTCATATACAACAGTTTCAGTTGTTAATATAGTACCAGCCACAGAGGCTGCATTTTCAATAGCTAAACGAGTTACTTTAGTTGGGTCTAAAATACCTTCATCTTCCATATTAACAAATGTCTCTGATTTTAAATCATAACCATACCAAGTACCTTTTAATTTACCTAACTCATACATATACCAAGTTGGATTATTTAATCCAGCATTATCTAGTATTTGAATGAAAGGTGAAGATAAGGCAGAATAAACAATTTTTTTACCAATATTGAAGTCATCACTATCATCTGAGTTATATGTAATAGCTTCTCTAGCATATAATAAAGCTGAGCCACCACCTGGTAGTACACCTTCTTCAACAGCAGCACGAGTAGCAAATAAAGCATCTTCAACTCGGTCTTTATATTCTTTTAATTCAATTTCATTATTACCACCTACATTAATAATAGCTACACCACCAATTAATTTACCCAAACGTTCTTGTAATTTTTCTTTCTCAAACATTGATTGGGCCTTATCAATTTGTGTTTTGATTTCTTCAGCTCTGGTTGTTATTGCTTCTTCAGTACCTTTACCATCAACAACAGTTGTTTTTTCTTTTTCAACTGTTACTGTTCTAGCTTTACCTAAATAAGTTGATAATTGAGCTACATTTAGTTTATCAAGTTTTAATCCTTTTTCTTTACTAATAACTTGACCACCAGTAACAATAGCTAAATCTTCTAACAACAATGTTCTACGTTCACCAAAATCAGGTGCTTTAACAGCCACTACTTTAACAATACCTCTCATTTTATTTACAATGAGTGTCGCTAATGCTTCACCATCAATATCTTCAGCTACAATTAATAATGATTTATTTTCACTATTTACTTTTTGAAGTACATTTAATAATTCAGCAGCAGCTATAATTCTACCATCATAAATTAAAACATATGGATCATCAAGTACAGCTTGCATTGTTGTGTTGTTAGTCACAAAATAAGGTGACTTATAACCTCTATCAAACTGAATACCTTCAACTACTTCAAGTGTTGTTTCACCTGTTTTACTTTCTTCAATAGCAACTACTCCATCACGACCTACTTTTTCAAGTGCTGATGCTACTAAATTACCTATAAAATCATCATTGTTAGATGAAATTGTAGCTACTTGTTTTAGTTGTTCTTCAGATGAAATATCTTTACTGTTTTGTTTAAGTGCTTTAACTACTTGTTTAACAGCTTTATCAATACCTTTTTTAATCTCAACAGCGTTGGCTCCAGCTCTAACTTTACTTAAGCCTTCTTTAACCATAGTGTTAGCCAAAAGAGTAGTAGTGGTAGTACCATCTCCAGCTGTGTTGGCTGAACGTATAGCAGCTTGTTTAACAATTTCAGCCCCAATGTTTTCAATTGGGTCTTTAAGTTTAATTGATTTTGCAACTGTGACTCCATCTTTAGTTGATTGAGGTAATTCATTTTCTTTTTCAATAATAACATTACGACCAAATGGACCTAATGTTGTGACAACGGCTTTAGATAACTTATCTACTCCGTCAGCTAGTTTTTGTCTAGCATCTGTGTTATATACAATAATTTTACTCATAAATTGATAATATTTCTGTTTCTTTAGTTATAATATAGTCTTCTCCATCTACTGTGATTTTTACTGATCCCATTTTAGGAATAAGTACTTTTTGTCCTGGTGTTAATTTAGTTCTATAATATTCACCAGTGTGCCAATTGTATGTATCACTAGATGATATTACTTCTCCAATTTCCGGTTTTTCTTTACCTAAATCTGGAATAACAATATTTCCAATCATTTGTTCTTCATTATCAATTGGTCTAATTATAACATGACCATTGACTGGGATTAATTTACTCATATTCTTTATTTTATTAAATATACTAATTATTTTTTTCTTCTCCAAATATTTCAAGATCTTCTATTTCTTCTAGAAAATGTAATTTACCGTCTTTACGGAGTACTTTATCAGTACCAAACCATTTATTAGCGATATCTAAATTATCACCAGTCATATTAGGATTATCTAATTTGACAGCTCTTAAAATATAAGCCTTTCCTTGAAAGTAAATGATTTGTCTTGAAATTAACATAACTGAGATTGGTAGGTCTCGTTTTAATTATCCTTTAAGGATTTGTTTTTTATTTACTTTAATTTCAATTTTCTTAGGTGCTTTTTCAGCAGCGTAAGGAACATCTAAAATAAGTAAACCTTTGTCTAATGTTGCTTCTAATTTATTTAAATCAAATTTAGACGCTACTTTCCAAGCTAAATCAAATGAACGTCTAGTAATACCTTTTTGAAGATATCTAGTACTAAATTCATTAACATCTGATTTCTCATGTTTGATACGTAATGTATCTCCTTCTACTTGAATGTCTAAATCTGATTCTGTAAGACCTACTACAGCGAGTTCAAAGCGTAACCCAGTTTCTGTTTCATAAATATCTACTGGATAACTGATTTTTTGATTGATTGTGTTGAAATTTGAGTTCGTGTCAAAAAAGTTCTTCCACACGATGTCGAATGGGTCAATACCCCAATGTGCTAATTGTGTCATAATATTTGTTTTTGTGCCCCCTAAGGTGGCGGTTAATTAATACATAACTTGAGACCTACCGTATCTCAATTTGTGTATATAAATATATTATTGAGTAGAAAGACGAACTAGATAATAAACAGACTCTATACTTCCTTCTACAAATGATATTTTCATTAATCCTTCATTACTAATTTGAATAGTACCACTATCAGCCTCTTCATTCGCTTTTAATAACTCCATCATTACATCAGCTGGAAATGGTATTTCAGATAATCCAAACATTGATTCACATATAGCTTTAAACTTAATTTTATTAGCGTAACTATTACCATCACCAATAGTGACTAGTAAACTTGTCTCACCATCTTTAGTTTCTGTTTGTACAGTAAACTGTTTAACATCACCTAATGCTTTTTTAGCATTAGTAAACATAGTAATAAAATTAGGTTCAATTTCTGATGTAGCGTCATAGTCAGTTGGTTCATTAATATTTGGCACTGATTCAATTAACATTAAATCAGATAAATAATAGTTTAGATCATATTGATTATCAGCTAATGTTAGTTCAATTGGTGTACCATATGGACTTTTAACTAAACCTAAAACCACTGTACTATCCATTATCTTAACTAACTTATTAAATTGACTAGTATTATATATACCTAAGTCAGCATCTTCTAAATCAAAATTAGGACTAGTAACTTTACCAACTAAATTCTTCATTGGTGTAATAAAGTCAACAATTATATTTTTATCTTTAACTACCCACTTAACTGACTCAACAATACCATTTAGATGATATTTGTCAATAACTGATGTTAATGTTTGTTTTCGCATATATTAAATATAATATCTTTTTTAGAATGAGAAAAATTTATTTACATAAGCATTAAGTGAAGGAAATGACCACTTCAAATCATCATATATACCTTGTAATTTGTTTAATAATATTGAGTTAAATCCTTCTTCCTTGTCAACAAATTTCTCTATAAACTCATTTATGAACTCTGGATCATTACCTGTAAAACCTAATACTTCAATTTTATATGGATTATCCTTTAATTGAACATAATACATCTTATCACCCTCAGTAAAACATGAATATTTTTTATCTAGTTTTTTAAAGCGTAACAAGTCATTATAGTAAATAGCTGCTTTAGTATTAATAGGACATTTTTTCTCTAGCTTAGAAAATATTTGTCCTGATGATGGAGCTGAGGCTATATATGTTCTAATATTCCTAACACCAGTTGGTTTGGCTATACTTTTATAAGGTAAAGCAGCTAATGTGTTTTTAAAGTCAATAATTTTTTTATCAATGTCTTTTTTAGCTTTACCATACATGATATCAAGTAATATTTCCTCTCCAAACTTACGATACAATGGAGTCATATTTGACTTCATCACATCCATACCTTTAATATCTAATTCTTCAGTTGGCACACCTTCTTTATTAACAATAAATTGAGCGTATCTTCTTTTACCAGCAAAATAACCTCGTTCAAGTACAACCTCTTGTTTTAACTCGAAATATTCATTATCAACATTAAATAATGACTTACATAAGTTTTGTAGGAATGGTTTTGTTTTATCTTGATATTCTTTAGTTATTTCAAGTGCTACAGGTACAACATCCTCTCTATTATTAATATTAACATCTGGTTTACGTTTCTTGATTAAGTCTTTTAATTCAAAAAATAAACTATCTGTATCAGCTGTTATCACATAATCTTTTTCAACACCTAATTCTTTAGTGACTTCATCATTTACAAAATTAATACTTTCTTGGTCTAAGCGTTGGCCTGTGAGTGTAATAGCTTTACTAATAAATAAATTACCATCACTGTATCTCCATCCATTTTGAGCAAATACTCCATAAACATCATTTAATTTAATTTTGAATGCGTGTTGTCTCTTATTATAAAACTCACCTAATACTGGATCTTTTTTAACTTTATAAGCTTCCTTCATTAGATCCTTATATTGTTTTCTTTTATTAAACCAGTCATTTAATATTTCCACTACAATACTTGATTTATCTCTTCTAAACAGAGTACCATTAGCAGCTATGATTAATTTATTTTTCTCAATTAGTTCAATTAAGTCTTTAGCTTTAATACTACTTATCTTTACTTTTCTGTCTGGTGTTACTTTTTCAATAATAATATCAGTATCTGGTTCTAATTCCTTTAAATCACCTAATCCCCATTTATTATCATATTTATCTCTGTTTTGTATTCTACCAACTAATGTTTCAATACCCATATTCAAATTACGAATAATAGATGGATATAGTGAAGTAAAATCTAAGTCAGACACCCACTCATATAATCCAGGTACTGGATCTTTAAGATAACCACCAGCGTATTCTTCATTCTCTTCTTTTAACACTGGATTGTAAGTAGTTGGTTTATTAGGTGAAACTATGTCTTTTCGTTTCAAATATGTTAGAATAGCACCTTCATTTAATGCTGTTGAGTAATAAATGTTTTCATATGGAACATGACATAAGTGACATATGTTAGTTGTTAAATCAATGAACTGTAGTTTTTTATCTAGTTCAATTAGAATTTCAACATCACGTAAGTTATACTCAATAAACTTATTAACATCTTCTTTAAATAATTTATCAAGTGAACCTTCATATTCAATCTTACCTAACTTAACATATTTTTCTCCTATGTCACCTAATTTATAAGATGGTTCTTGTTTCATGATAAACTTCTTATGAAGTAACATGTAATCAAGATGATTAATACCTGCTAAAGTAACTATTGATTCAGTTGTTTGAGCTCGTTTATTGAAATAGTCTTTAACAGATGTAATACCTAGCGGTGATAATGTTTTAGCTTTTTCCTCACCCAATGTTTTGCATATCCTATGGTAGAGATAAGGTATATCAAAAAACTCACTATTCCAACCACTAATAATAGTGGGATCACAAACCAACCAAATATCAATAAATTTAGATAATAGGCTTGTTTCGTCATTACAAGGGATGATTTCTTTGTTTTCTTCTTCAACATGCTTTAATTGTTTCTTCTCGTCTAAGATTAGACAGTAGTACTTTTTTAAAGTAACATCATATAAAGATATTGATGTTATCTTCATTGGAGCTGACTTGATATAATCAGTTGTTAATGCACCTCCAATTTCACACTCAATATCTAGAAATACAGTGTTGTGGAATTTAGGAGTATCATCTAAATCTTTATAAGCATCCACTAACACCCTAGTTTCCATAGGAATGTCTATTTCATAATATGTTAATGGTTCATTTTTATCACAAGTATAAGTTTTAGATACTTGTTTACCATCTAATGTTTCATATTGGCCTTTAGGATCAAGTTTATAATAGGTAGGAGTATACTCAAATGACATCCACCCTTGTTGATCATCTCTTAGATGACATGTTTTGTTTCTAAAATCGTAGTGAATTGCTTGATACATGCTTTAAATATAACAAGTTAATCTAGCGCAGGCAAACTCTTTACTTTATTAAGAGCACTGGCTATAACTTGATGCATGTCATAGTATTTATATTCAGCTAATCTTCCTCCAAATATGATATTTTCTTCTTTATCAGCTAATACTTTATATTGAGTGTATTTAGTATTATTTTCTTCATCATTAACTGGATACATTGGTTCTGTTTTGTTTATTTTATATTCAGTTGGATATTCATAAGTAATCCAAGTGACTGAAGACTCAGTATTCTCAAAATGTTTATGTTCAATTATTCTAGTATGTTTAACTTCTTCATCAGTATAGTTCATAACAGCTATACCTTGCCAATTATCTGTTTTTTTCTTCTGATGTCTAAATTCTGTTGTTTTATATTCTAATTCACCAAACTGATAGTTATAAAACTTATCTATTGGTCCTGTGTATATTAATTTTTTATATTCAGGAATATATTTTTTGTCTGTAAAATAATTTATTTTTAATCTAACATCTATACCTTTTAATAATTTTTCAAATATCTGAGTATAACCACCAATTGGAATACCTTGATATTTGTCATTAAAATAATTGTTATCATAAGTAAATCTAACTGGTAAACGTTTAATAATGCTAGCTGGAAGTAGTTTTGGATCTTTTCTCCATTGTTTAGCTGTATAACCTTTGATTAGTTTTTCATATACATCTGTTCCTACTAATTTAATAGCTTGTTCTTCTAAATTTTTAGGTTCACCTATATGTTTACTTTGTTGTTCAATTATAAGTTGAGCTTGATGTGGATGAGTTACACCCCATAGTTTATTAAATGTCCACATACTAAAAGGTAAAGAATAAGACTCACCTTTATAAACAGCTAATGGAGAAAGTCTAAAATTATTAAATGAAACAAACTGATTTATCCATTGCCATACTTCTTCATTTGATGTATGAAATATATGAGGACCATAGGTGTGAATATGAATATCATCTTTTTTTTCAGTATAACAATTTCCACCAATATGTTCTCTAGAATCAATAACACATACTTTATAGCCTTGTTTATTCAATTCATAAGCGCAAATAGAACCATAAAAACCAGCTCCAACTATTAAATAATCAAACATATTATTTTTTTATAAAATGAAAATCAGCATCTGCTCCATTATTATAGAAAAATTTATTATTGGTTCCTGTAGGTACTAATTCAAAACCTAATGACTCAATAAATGGTATAGATTCATTTGTTTGTTTAGCTCCTATATTATATTCAATGTGTTGTAACTCTACTATAAGATGTTTCACTGTTTTTAAAGTGTTAGTCATTCCTTTTAAAATATCTAACTCAGCTCCTTGTACATCTATTTTTACAAAATCAGGAGAAGGAAACCCATATAATGAAACAGTTGAATCTACAGTTATTGTATGTCTTAGTTCTTCAAATTCTTTAGTGTATATATCTTTAGCTGCTGGGGAGAATTTTTCATTTTCTTTATAATATGAATTACCACCAACATGAATTGGATGACAATGGTATGTCACTTCTTTATTATTTTCATCACTAAATACTCCTAGTGAGTATTCAATACCATATTCATTATACCATTCTTCAACATATGTCATAGCTTCAAAAGCAATATATCTAGCATTAGGCCAAATTTGTTTAGCTTCTTTAGTCCAATGTAAAACAGCTGCTCCAATATCATAAACAACAGAAGGAGTATATTGAATGGTTTTTAAATAATCAATATGTCCTAGCGGTATACTAATTCTACTATGTAGATTTCTGTAGTATTCAGTATAATTACTCATTTATTAATTGGTTTATAAAGTTGATCCACATTGAACCAACTTTGTTAGAGTTAAATTTGTCTAAAATATATTGTTTACCTTTTTGTCTTAATTCTTCTTTTATTTGAGGATTAGCCTCTAAGTATTTTATTTTTTCAACTATGTGATCTGTATACTTATAAACACCATCTAAATCTTTTGATAATGATTCTTTTTGCATTTCATCAAATGGTTTACTATTTGGAGGAGGATCTAACCAAACACAATAACCATCAAAATTTTCAGGCAATGCTCCTAATGGGTAAGTTATAGGTATTGCTCCTAAAACTATAGCTTCCGCTATAACACATGAAAAAGTATCTTTATGAACATCTTGATATGGTGTATAAAGAGGATAAACAAAATAATCACTTTCAGCTAAATGAGTAAATAATGTTTTTTTATCTACCCCATTATGCATTTTGAAAAATGAATCTTTATGAGCATGTGTAGCCATTAAATAATCAAAAGCATGAAATTCACTATCTGGATAGTTTAATTTTCTAACAGCATCTATAGCTACATTTCCTCCTCTAGCCCAAGCCGCATGAAAAATAAACTTATGAGATTTTTTAACTGGATTTGATTCTAATACTTCATTAATAATGTCATCCATTATTGGATTAGGTATTAATGTTTGTTTAGTGTTAGGAAATTGATTTTTAGCTATTTCAACAACTCCTTGAGTCATTCCTTTTTCCCATTCAGATATATTAACAAAACCTAATTTTAAATTATTTTCTTTAGAGTAATCTATCATTTCTTGAATACCATATATCCATTGCATATGATTCCAATATATAAGAGCTTTAGTTACTTTAATAGGTAACTCTTTATATTTATGAAACCATAAACTATTAATTAATATATCAAATTCTTTATTTTTAACACCATTAAAATTTAAGTTAGTATAAATAACTCCTCTAACTTTTTTTCCTGGTGTGTTATCTCGACCTAATGATTTATAGATTTCCTCCAATTTAGGTTCAAGAGCCTCAGTCACAAATACCACTTCATGTCCTTGAGAGGCTAAATATTCAGCTATCACTATAGAACTAGTGTCAGTACCACTTCCTCCTCCTCCTTGATATCTTAGAGTATCACCATTTAGATAATTACTTCTTCTGCTATTGCCTATAACTATGAAAACTATTCTCATAAGTTTTTTTCATAACGCTCACTCCATTGCTTTTCTTCATCAAATAAAAACATAACTATTTTATTTGGTTTATCAAAAGAATTAATAGTAAGTGAATATTGATTATTTTCTAAGTTAACATACTGAGGTTCATTTTCAATAGTGAAATCTTTCCTAGCTAACTCTAGTCCTGATTTTGTTTGAATACCTAAAGTTAAAAATTTAGGTTTTTTAAATTCATGTTTTTTAAAGAATTCAAGATCCCAAGCACATGTAATTTTAAATTGATTAAATATAAATTGTTCTTCCCATGGTTCTGGATTTGGTGGTTCTTTTACTTTTAAAGTATAATCTTGTATTCTACATTTTTTAAAATCAAATCCACCATACACTTCATAGTCATGTAAACTTCTAACATTACCTAAATCATATTTACCCATGTCAATATCATGCTCCTCATTACCAAATAATTGACGTGTTTTATTTCTAGCAAATACATCTCTTTCACCACTTGTTTTTTTAGTTTGACTTTCTTTACCATGATCATCCCAATGTTTAGGTCTATAATTTCTTGTATATTCATGCCACATTACCATTCTCCATGGGCTGAAAAAATCATATCCATTAGTGAATGCTCTAACACTTAAAGTAGTCTCTTCAGTATAACCACCAAAGTAAATATCTGGGTCATAAGGTACTTCTTTAATAAATTTACCTAATGTGAAATAAAAGTGACCACTTATTGTTCTAGCTTTAATAACATGATTTCTTTCTTTATGGTCTTGAATATACCAAGGCATACTCATTAGTAACTTATCTCCACTAAATTCATACTGTGACATTAAACATGGAACTGGATTCCAAGTTGAAGCATCATCATTTGGATTAAATGGAGTACAATAAGTAGTGATAATTGGTTTTTTAGAGATTTTTTTAGCTTGTTTAAAATCTTCTAAACATATATCATCCCATCCTTCAACAAAACGATGATGAGAATCAATTTGTAAAGTATACTTTTCACCATTATAAAGTGTATTTGTAATATGTCTAGCCCAACCTAAACCCTCACTTTCTGAGTAATGATGTTTACTAATTCTAAAATGAGGATCATTATCATATTTAGTGATATTCTCTGTTTCATCATACTGCCAACAAATACCAAATGTTAAATTTT
>SXGQ01528380.1_pt1 | contig 21501 bp, 17 predicted proteins | sample 3178371 | NCBI WGS metagenome assembly SXGQ01 (sample SAMN11356859, study PRJNA531348) | freshwater metagenome | isolation source: freshwater sample F1-20 | place: China: Fuxian Lake, Yuxi | collected 2017-12-25 | reverse complement strand
GCCGCCGCACCAACTAATACATCTCTTCCTAGTATTACTGGTGAGGCAACTGTAGGCACCTCACTTACAGTTAATACTGGCGGTTGGAGTAGTACTCAAGTAACTTTTAATATTCAATGGTTTTCCTGCTCAACTAGTCTATCGACTAGCTGTGTGGCGCAAGCAGGTAGAACTACTGGTACATATTTGATTTCAGCATCTGATCTAACTAAATATGTAAGAGCATCGGTTACAGCTTTAGATGCTACAGGTGGCTCAACTGTCTTTACCTCTTTAATAGGCCCAGTAGTAACCCCCCCACAAGCAAGTGTGCTACCAGTAATCACTGGTGTGGCAACACCAGGTTCAGTATTACAAGCAACCAGAGGAACTTGGAGCGCAGCGGCAACAACTGGTGATCAATACCAGTGGCTGCGATGTACCTCAGTTGATACCAGCAACTGCACAGTCATCTCAACTGGCTCAGTTAATACCTACACAGTCCAAAATAGTGATACAGGTTTTAGGCTAGCTGTAAATGTCATCGTGAGGGATATTACAAATCGAATCAGTGGCTCTACTAAATCACTTACAACTCAAGCAGTACTAGGCAGCCCAACAGTTTCATCAACTCCAACCTTCACCTCAAACCTATATGTAGGTGGAACGGCAACCTTAGATCGAGGAACTTGGAGTACTGCTGGAAATACCACCTACCTTTACCAGTGGCAGAGGTGCTCTACTCAATCCATAACAGCTTGTCTAAATATTTCTGGTGCCACCACTGCTAGTTATCTAGTATCACAATTAGATTTAAATCAATATTTAAGAGTTGCAGTCACTGCAATTAATGAAGTGGGTGGCTCTACTATTTACTCAGGTTTTAGTGCGCAGGTGGCAGCGACTGCACCGCCAGTAAATACAAATACCCCAATTGTTTCAGGCTCTGCCTTTGAGACTTCAGTAATTAATATAGTTTCTAAAGGACAGTGGAGTGGCATTGAAGAGAGCAAGTTACTAACTCAATGGCAAGTCTGCTCTACTGCTATAAGTTGTAGCGATATTCCATCTGCCACCTCCCCTACTTACACCGCAATTAGCACTGATGTTGGAAAGACAATTAGGGTAAAGATCATCGCACCTTACTCACAGAAAAATGTCGAGGCATTTAGTAATCAAACCCCAATTATTAAAAAGGCTTACACAAATGTTTTCCCACCAACACTTTTATCTTATGCAGATATTGGGGATAAAATAGATATTTTTAAGGGTTTCTGGGAAGGATTATCAAGTTCTAACATCTCATATGTTTGGCAAAGATGTAAATCAGATACTAGTTGTACCAATATTCCAGGGGCTTCAAACACCACCTACACCCCAAGTAGTAGTGATAGGGGTTATTCCATAAGAGTAGGTGAGCGACCAAGCCCAACTACAGCATATGTATTTAGTGAAATTTCAAATCAAATTCCAGCATTGGTTGCTGCCAAAAAGACAATTACCTGCATTAAAGGTAAGAGCACTAAAAAAGTAAGTGCGGTTAATCCAAAGTGTCCAACAGGGTATAAAAAGAAATAATCTAGTTGCTTAGTGATTAATCTGTATACTTACTCCTGAAGGACAACGGATAAAGCATTTGATTTACTGATTGGGCGTAAGCACGATTAGTAAATTTAGATGATAAATCAGAGCTTTATGCAGGTAAAGACTCCTATTTATCGTCAAGCTACGGATCAGAAGGTTCGGGGTTCGAATCCCTGCGGGCGCACAATCGGCACAATTTTGTAGTCTATATTGCAGTACTGAGTTTAAAAATATTTTTGAAATAATATGTAAAACACAACAAATTTACAAAGTGAATGATTATTCTATAAGTAACTAAATTAAGTTTCAATACGTTAAAACTTAAAATATGCTAGCCTGACTATATGAAAATTAGTATAAAAAGTTTAAGAAAGCAGACGATATATATAATCATTGGATCTAGTCTTTTTGTAGCCGGGTTCTCTACATCATTTATTCAATATAAAGGCATGAATTTCACAGCAGTTGTGTACGGAAAAATTAAAGAGATTTTAGATAGGCCACCAAAATATGAATTTATGGCTCCCACAGTTATTGAGAGTTCAAGATATCAAATTTATTTAAATTCTGAATTTCCCATAAAAGGCGAATATCAAATTACTATAGATTCAAAAAATAATTTATATGCTATCGACAGAAAGAAAGGCGATTTATTTTTTTTTAAGCAAGGAAATTTAGAAAACGGTAAATTAATGTCAAACATATACAAAGATCTTTACATATCTTTAAATAATAAACGAAATTACCCTCCGCTTGCAATGGATCTACATTATGTGAATGGCAAACTTTTGTATTCAATCGTGCTTTTGGATGATATTAATCGCTGTGAATATATGATCTTAGCACGATCAAATGTAGAGGGGGAAGTGGTTACGGCCACAAGTATTTTCTTTAAAACACCGTGTATTAATGATCAGTATAATTCCGTCATGTGGGGGGGGAGATTCACCAATTCCGATAAAGATATCTACTTGTCTATTGGTGAACAGAGGTTTGATCGCAGTGGTTTCCCGAAAAAAGATCTTAAAATTATTGATCCAAAAACAACAAATATTTTTGGGACTGTACTCAAATTTTCTTTAAACTTGGACGAGTGGGCTGTGTTTGCAACGGGGTTAAGGAATCCCCAAGGACTTTTTTGGGACGAGGAATCAAAACGATTGTTTGAATCTGAGCATGGCCCTAATGGTGGCGACGAGATAAACATTTTAGAAGAAGGTTTAAACTATGGATGGCCCTACACTTCATTCGGTAAACCATACGCCAAAAAATACCCCTCTGGAGTGGATGAATTGGATCAGTCCCGCAATCCAAGGGTTGGTGTCGAAATTGTGTTAAAAAATCTTATTAGTCAATCAGATTTACACTCGCATTTTCACTCCGGTCATACTTTACCTATTTTTTCATGGATTCCTGGAGTAGGAGCAGGCAATCTATTGTACATGAATAAAAGCTTTATCTTAAAAGATTGGCGGGATAATTTACTAGTTGCACATATGGGAAATGGGGAACTGCACAGATTGGCATTATCAAAAAATAAAGTACTTCTAAATGAAAAAATTCTTTTAGGTTTCCGAGTAAGAGATATTCTAATTAATCAGAATGGAATTTTATATTTTAGTAGTGATGACGGTACCATAATGGCGTACCATACGTATGATTCAAAGTTAGATAAATACTAAGCTCGTGATTATTTTAGCTATACATTTTAGGTAGTAAATACAAATTTATTCACAACAATATTTCATTAATTGAAATTTTGAAGCTAATTCACACTAATATATATGAAAAGAGTTTGTATTTTAAAGGATGAAAATGAAATATTTTTATAGATGAGGTTAAATTGTTATAAAAATATAAGGACTACTTTCGATTTATAAGCATTCCTAGGCCTGAATATAGAATTGGTGGTAACATTTTCTTAATTTTGAAAAACTTCTTATTTACTAATTGAGGGAAAATCATAATAAATTTTTGGTCAAATAAATACTTTTCGTGAAAAGTAATTTTATTAGATTTTAATAATAATTTTAATTCATTTGAATCAAAATTTTTGTTCTTGCTCAAATACGCTTTAGCATAAGTCAAAAGAATAATATAAAGCTTAGCCTCCATTATAATTGTCCAGAAAGCAGCAGCGACATCAATTGTATTAAAATTCTGCCAATCATCGACGCATATAACCCCATCGTCTTCGATACACTTACTTGCAGTCTTTAAATCTGTGCTTACAATATTAAAGGTATGCCCACGATCGATATGAATGAAAGAAAATTGTTGATCTCCAAGTGAATCCGCCAGTAATAATGAATTTATATTGTAAATAGCTGGCTCCTTTTGGAAAAATTTTCTATAATTTTTTTAAATATAAATAAACTTGGCGTATCATTTCTGTAAGAGGCTGCAACTTCTAATTTATTCTCTTCGTCAGTTGCCGCTTTTTCGAAAATATCACACACGCTGAGAAATTCAGAGTCTCTTAAAAAAGTTCCAAGCAAAACAGCAGTCTTACCCATATGTGTCCCGATTTCTAAAATATCTCCATTACTTGTTGAGCTGCCTAACTCATTAAAAATAGAAAATATAACGACATCTTCAAAATTTATCTATCCGAATACACCGGTTGTTTTGTCGAAAAATTCATTCGCAAAGGTAAAAATATTATCATGTTTAGTAATTCTAATCTCTTACCCCCATCTTAGATGAAACCTATTGTAAAATACTATAATTGCTCAAATATTTCCTATCAGTTTGCAAGCAGTATCCCGTCCGTATATTTTAAAAAATATTATTAATAAGTGCAGAAATTGCCCCAAACCAACCATTTTTGATTGGGTTTCCTCCTGTATGAGGAAAGCCCCAAATAGTTGTATAGACAATTGTAAAAAAAATTTGGCATTGGCTGGATTTTTTCTGCAGACTGTCATGCAAAATGATTTGAGTTCCCACAATACAGTAAAACATGAAAACCCATCGGCCATAGTCCCCGGCAATTACAAATAGTGGACAGATACTGAGAAAACTTATGATTAGCGTACTTCGGATTTTTTCTATTTTTGGTAGAAGAAAAAATGGGATAATTGTAAACAGAATTATTGGAATAAAAAGTAGGTTACTAGTGGCAAGATTTATATTACTTTCGATTGCCTGGGTGAGGGTTATCTCCAGCGCTGATATCGCACCTGGACAAATGAGTTCTTTTTTCAAACCAACTTCTACTAATCTACTACACACTTCTTCTGCTAGTTTATCGCTACCATGTGATTTCATACTAAAATACAGAATAGTTAAAGCAATGAAAAAAAATATAAGTATAAATCTATTGTTTAATTTTATTCGTAGTTGAATAATCATATAAACTATTGAAGGAAAATAAAAAAAATTAATCTCTCCCATCAATAATGACAATAAATATAAGCAAAGTGTTAAGAAAATCCATAGTTCATTCTGTAGGCTTCCTTTTTTAATTAGAATTAAAAGAATTAAGCAAACTACACCTAATAGTTCCTTGCGTACAAAAACATACTTGTCCCAGGATATAAAAAGAATTCCTGCAGGACTAGCTGCGATAAGTATGCTATACCAGGAAAATTTATTAATTATCAAAGCCCAATAAAAAAATCCCCAAATTACAACATATAAAAGTAAATTGAAAATTAAAACCAACAAGAGTATAATCTCAGGTTTGTTTGTGATCAAAAGTAGTACGGTTCCAAATAAACCTCGCCTAACAAATCCACCATTATAATTGATCAACCATTCACCTGATGCCCAGGGATGCCCACCGGTTTTTAGAACCCTGAGGAGCTGATTAATTACAAGAAAAAGGCCCCCAACCATTAGTAAATTCGAGAATAAAAATCGGACTTTGAATGAAGCCATAAAAGTAAAAAACTTTACCATGTAATTCGGTAAAGAATTTTTGGGAAACAAAGAAGATTTCAGCATTGAAAGTTTATTCAAGAGAGTGCTAGAATAATCCAAGATAAGTTCTAACATAAGCGGACGCCATTTGTTCCCATGTCGCACCTATTGACGTAATATATGAGCGTCTTTGATCAATTGAGACATTGAAGTTAAGTTGAGATTTATGAATTGCTTGTTTCACTCCATGCACTGTCTCTAAATTTTCTGCGATTACTCCTGGAAACTTTGTGAGTAATTCGGCTGCTGGAGTTTCAGAGTGCACAATGATTGTAGACCCCTCCCCAAATGCTTCAAACGCAGGAAGCCCAAATCCCTCATTAATGCTGGGGTGAATAACCAACATCGCCTCTCTATAGGCTTTGGCTAAATCTGAATTAGATAAATACTCAATTAACTCAATGTCATCTTCATGAAATTTATCAACTTCTTTTTGAACCAACTCTTTACCTAATTGATTAGATTTACCAATGAGAGTTACTCTCAGGGGATTAGTTGAACATTTATTGAAATTAAAAATAGCCATTAGTGCTGTATGAACATTTTTGTATTTTTGCCAGCGACCCATAATTACTATTTTTTGCGTTTTTTGTGAAATATTTTCATTGGTTAAACCCCACAAAGTATCAGCCCCTACAAAAATTTTTGAAATTTTTGTGTAAGGAATTTTATATGCGTTTGAAATTTCATTAACAGCAAAATCTGAATCTGCGATAATTGCATCAAATTTTCGCCACTGTAATTTTATAATAGTGTTATATACGTGCTTCGAAAATACAAATTTATCTACTGGTACTGTAATATCTCCAGCCGCATGGAAAGTTGCAACAAATTTTTTAGCAGGAAACCAGTAAAAATTAGGATAAACTCTGGGAACAGAAAAATGTAGAACATCAAATACCTTATTTCCTCTATTTTGCCAGCAATAGCGATAATATTGTCGAGAAGACGCTAAAAATCTTCTTTTTCGATTATCCAAAAGTTCTATTTTACATTTAGATAGATTCGGGTCTTTTTGGGCAACTCGAGCGTCACTCAGAGATTTGACTAATATGGTGATCTCAATCTTGTCAGAATGATTCCTACTGAGGTTTTCAACTGCTTTTTTCGCAGTCTGAGCAGTGCCAGAAGCTGATCGATTTATAAACCCTGAACCTAACCAAGCTACTTTGAGAATCTGAGAGATGATGACTCCTTTCAAGCACCGGGTAAAAAGTTATACAGCAGAAAGACTAGCCTAACGCACTAAGATTTAGAAACTTTTCCTGATATTCTTAATGGACTATATAATTATTAGGTGCCATAATCTTTGATTCTACGGCTACGCAGGCCTTTAAGTAATGTTTTATTAAATCAAGTCTGTATATAGTTTTAAGGAGATGTTTAATATGCCAAAATTGGATTGTTCAATAATTATACCAGCACGAAATGAAACGACTGAACTTGCAATTCTATTAAAGCGAATCTCCCAACAAAATTTTTATGATTTCGACTGTCATATAATTGTGGATTCGGAAACTGATAAATCAATTAGAGTAGTAAATTCCATTAGGTCAATTGATGAGAGATTTAATTTGGTTATCAGCAGTGGAACCTCTTCCCCCGCTAATGCAATAAATTTAGGTATAAGTAGATCAATCTCAACTAAAATAATTGTTTGTATGGGTGATGGAAGTGATAATCCCGATGATATTCCAGCACTGTTACAGCTCTTGGATCAGGGAATCTCTGTAGCTTGTGCGTCAAGGTATATGCTCGGAGGAAATCAATTAGGTGGTAAGTGGCTGAAGATTAAATTGTCTAAATTTGCAGGATCATCGTTTCAATACTTTACTAAGGTTGAAACGTGCGATGTAACAAACAGTTTTAAAGGATACTCTAGAGATTTTATAGATTCTGTTGGAATAAGTGCAAAGTATGGTTTTGAATTAGGAATTGAAATGGTAGCAAAAGCACATCGTACTAATAGGCTTATAGCCGAAATCCCAACGATTTGGGTAGAAAAAAAACAAAAGAAATCACGCTTTAAAATTGCAAGATGGGCCCCTGTTTATATCAAGTGGTACTTGTATGGCTTAGGCCTTAATTTTGGGGAAGAGAAATAACCCCTATTTTCAAGGCAAAGGCGTTGAGTTTTTGAAAAAATTATAGGAAATTGATCATCTATAATAATAAAATTTAGATATTCCTATCGAAGGCAAAATATCAATTTTTAGAGTTTAAAAGAGTTGGAAGCTACGATTTTTATATTTGGGGGTCTAGATAAATCTAAGCTTCTCTCTAAATTGAGTTTTTCTTTAAACTCTCAGCAACCCATGGGATTAGTTCATCTAAAACTTTCTCTAGTTTAGTATTTGCCGAAAATCCAAGAATTTCTTTCGCTTTTGATGTATCAGGAATTCGCTGTTGTACGTCAAACTTAAATGGTTCGTCGATTTCAAAGCTAAAAGGTTTGTCTTTATTTATTTTGTGCCAGATTAATTTTGCTACTTCTAATGCGGTGAAAGATTCATCTGTCGAAATATTGAAATCATTGTTATGCGCAGCCGGATTTATCATGGACATATGTATACCTCTTGCTAGATCCCCCCCGTATGTAAAGTGCCTAACCTGTTTTCCATTACCCAATAATCTCAATGGGTCTTGGCCCAGTAGTACTTTTTGAATAAGGTCTGGCACTATATGACTAAATGAGATTGATGTATCACCAGATTTTGAGATAACTGCATTTTTTGCTCGAGCTTCACCAATTCCTACAGCGTTAAATGGTCGAACGATTGTATATGGTAGCTTATATTGATCCCATGCAGCATGAGCGAAGTACTCGACGGCTAATTTTTGAAAACCATAAGCAGATGATGGCGGAGAAATTAGATGTTGATCTCCCTCTTTGGAGGGCCACTGGGTAGTATTTTCATACACCATTGAGGAAGAAACATATGTCACTTTTTTCAATTGTCCAAGAGAGTAAGCCTCGATAGCAGCATCACAGGTATTAGCCGTTATTCGTTCATTGGTAGCGAGCAAGTCGTAAGCAAAAGTGTGGAAGTATGAAATCCCACCAATTTTAGCAGCCCCTGCGATTAAGTGATCTGCACCAATGAGAGCCTGCTTTAAAAGTTCGTTACTTATTGATAGATCCTCCTCAATTAATTTAAAGTTTGGATTACGGTCATGTTGTTTATCCAGGCGCCCATACTTAGAGAAGTTGTCAATACCGATAACGGTATGACCATGAGATAGCAACTCCTCCACAATAAACCCACCAATAAAACCCTGAGAACCTGTAAGTACTACTTTCATTTTTACTCCTAAATTAGGCTTTTACTAGAAGAAATACGCCAGATATCTATAACTGGTTGATCAAAAATCATTTCACTATATTCTTTGTGTGGCGTAGCAATGATAACAATATCAGAATTTTCAATCAATTCAACCCTTCCGACAAAATAAGATTTTGTAAGTAACGGATCTGAACACAGTACCTTCTTTGCTTTGCCAATTAAGATTCTTCTTAGTCTAAAAGAGAGACTTGATCTAAAATCATCCACATCTTGCTTGAAGGTCATCCCTAAAATTCCAATTGTAAGTTTACTCAGGTCATAATGTTGCCCTAAATAAGAAACTAAATAATCTGGAAATTCTTCATTAATTTCAATGGCAATTTTTCCTAGTTTAAAAGTGGGACTGGCAAAGAAGTCTAGCTGAATTGTATCTTTTACAAGACAAGGTCCTGCAGCAAATCCTGGCAATGGGATATCTGCCGCCCGTGGGTAATCAAGCTTTAGGGCCTGCCAAATTTTCTCCCATGACGCACCACTATTAGCAGCAATCTTAAAAAATTCGTTGGCAATAGCAAACTTAATGTATCTGTATGAATTGGCAAAAAGTTTAGTTAACTCTGCCTCTAATATTGAGGTAAAAACTATAGAACTACTTATACCCTCGAAGACTTTTGAAGAAATTTTTTGCGAAACTGCATCGTCAGCCCCAATTATTTGTGGTAACTTATACAATTCTTCCATAGCAGAACCCTCTGCAATTCTCTCTGGGCAATAAGAGATTTTTGTATTTAAGTTGAAATCGTTCAGAATTTTTTGAAGCTTTATTGTTAGACCAGGGTAAACAGTACTTCTTAACATTAACAACTTTACAGTTTTTAAGTTCGGGATAATTCCTGACACAAGTGTGACTAGGTCATCTGAGGTTGGTGTACCGTCATCAAGAACAGGGGTACCAATAACCAAGATACAGACTTCTGAGTCAGAAATTGCGATATCCTTGTCAGTGGCTTCAAGATATTCCGATGGAATCTTTTTAAGTTCGTCTTCAGCCCCAAGCTCATGAAATGGCATAATCCTCTCATTGATTTTTTTAACACGGTTTATATCTTTATCGATTACTACAACCTCATGTTGTTTACTTGCTAATGCTATTGCCAACGGTAATCCGACCCTACCACCACCACCAATTATGGAAATACGCATTCCAGAATGATACACAAATTTTAGATCCCTAGTGCATTAGAACCGAAATGCGGATATCGAACCAACCATTCTCCAACACAGAATTGCCCATAAACAATATTTTTTTGAAGATTTAGTGGTGTAGAGTTTTTTATTCAATGGCCATGGGCGAAAAAAATAGTTTTATAGCATATGCGCCACAACTAGGAATGGTAGTAGTTATGATTCTTAAGTTTTTGGTAGTTTGTCGCTTATCGCTCAATTGTGCTAATATTTGCTTAAATGTTACAAAATCAAACAGCATGACAAAAAGTCTTTTTTTTCGCATTATTTTTCATCACATGTTTAGGTTTATTCGGTTCAAGCTTTCGAAGCGTGAGAAACCCTCCCAGTTATTGATTACAAGTAAGAAAAAAAATTTGTGGATTGTTCTAGATTTTTGGGCTAGCCAAAGGAACATGCATCAATTGCTTTATGTGAAAAAATATAGTGATTACATACAAAATTTTTATAAAGAAGATACCCTTTGCTGGATACCATCTACGACTGACACCGACTTAGTTAAGGAAATCGGACTTAAAAAAACAGAGTTGATACTCAAAACTCCCGAGTATACCGTTCATCAAAATTTTGGACTTATTGTAATAACTCGGATAATTTTAAATTTTCTTAATTGGAAATTTTTACAGAGTATTCAGTGGCTCATTCATTTCTTTAGGACTTTTTTTTCAATTATTTATCTGGTTAGGGTCTATAACAGACTTTTATTCCTAAGTAAGAAATATCAAACTATCCACCTTGTTTTTCCTTGTTCCTCCCCCCTCTCGATTCGCTTAATTGAGATGATACAAAAATCAAAACGAAATAAATTTAAAGCTTATCTCATTTTTTCAACTGGTGAAAATAAAGGTGTATTCCGTTTTCATAATTTCGAAAATAAAATAAGACAACTAGCTACTACGATGAGTTTAACTATAGGCACCGAGACCATCACTTATAAGAAAGAAATTGACAAAATTTATACTTTCAGAGATAAAATTAAATGGAGCCCTACTCCATACTCCCCGCCAAGAAAATACACGAAAATTACTCGGGATGCGATTGCTTTGGGCTTTCTCGGTACCGCTCGCCCTAATAAAGGATTCGAAACAATACCGGGACTTCTAAAGAAATTGAAAAGCTGCGATGTAGCTTTTACAGCAATAATTCAAAAAGCGACATATCCTTGGGAGGAATACCATCAAAGTATTTATGATATCAATAATTCGGAACTAACTGGAATTAATTTTATCAGTGCTAATCTAAGTCAAGAAGAATTTATCCTGCAGTTTGAGAAAGTTGATGTTTTAATTTTGCCATACTTAAAAGAATTTTATAAATTTGCCGGATCGGCTATCTTGTTTATGGCAGCGGACTACGGCATTCCTATAATAGCCCCGAAAGGATTATCTTTTGAATGGGATATCTTAAATTTTGGTATTGGTTATACGTATTCTTCAGAATCAGACTTCGTTAATTGTGTAGAAAATTGTAAATCACAAGATTTCCGTGGAAATTTTTTGGCTTATAATAAACATCGATCCTTATTAAATATCGAATTTCTACGGAAATAAATTTATTTGGAAGTTAAAGTTCTAGAAATTTACGAGTCCATTTATGGGTTAAGTTTCGATAATTTTCGAAGTTGGCTTTAGAAATTGTTAGGTTCAAGATTAAATTTGGAATCTCATGAATATTTCGAAAAACCCCCCCCAGTTGATATTTTATAACATCGTTCGCAAAACCAACTTTTGCATTTGTGATGACTGGTGTATCTTGTTCTACACACTGATAAAATAGAGCTGAACCAAAATTTATATAAGAACTATCATAAGGTAAAATTACGGCACTACAAAATGATATTATTTCGCTTAATTCATGCTGGCTCAAGTCTTGTTCATATACTTGGATATCATTCAGAGAATTACTGTGGAGAAGTTTTATGCTATCCATTACTTTTTGGTACTTTTCCCAAGGGAAAATGGTGCCTTGAATATGTATGGTTGGGAAAATACTGTTACTGTTAAGTCCCTGAATTATTTCAGGGATTAATTCAAATCCTTTTCTTTCCTTTGCCATACCAAGAAAACCAATAATAATTTTCTTTGAATCTAATTTTGGACCAAGATTACGGAGTGGTGGGGCGGCGAGAAATAATGATTTTTTTGAAATTCCGGATTGCACAAGGTAATTCTTATAATTCTCTACCTCATATCCAATTTTAAGTTGTGATTCAGTTATACCACTACGTAAAATTGATTCATAAATTCTTGAATCTCCAAGCGAGCCTCTGGACTCGGCCCCAACGAGACGAACAAAAAACTTTGCCTTAGAGTTTATTTGAATAAGCCTATTAATGAATAAAAATGTCAGCGGATCTGAAGTTGGGAAAAGAAAATTTACATCTTTCGCCTTTGTTTCCCTGAGAATTTTACGTACTTCTTTAAGAAGTAAATAAACATATGGCCAAGAGAATATTTTTCTCCAAGTATTATTTAAACCATATTTAAGTTTCTTTGATAAAATGTCAACAAATTTAGAGTAAATAAAAAAAAATGGATTTTCTGTAAAACTAGCACCGTACATATTTGACTGTAACTTATACGATATATTATTTCTATTAATTATTCGAGAGTTTTTTGCAAGATATTTGGGGACTATAGTGAAATATGAAATATTATTTCTTCGAAAGAAGTCATCATACAGATTCACATAGTAGATGTGATGCGTGTAGGAATTCTTGGCACAGAAGTCAATTAAGAAAAATTCTCTACGAAGTGTATTAATATTCATAACATACTTTATTGTTTAGTTAGATGTAAGTAATTATTTGGACATATCGCTATTTAGTAATGGTTTATTAAGTAAATTCATTTAATTATATCCCTTTTCGAGTTGATGCCAATTCTTTAGCTTACCCTCAAGTCCTAAATGATCATTGCCATAGAATTTTATATATGGACTTGGGAATACTAGGCAATTCCCTGATTTTAAACTCTCCTCATACTTTTTAAGTATTTCTTCTTTTTGGGTCCACGCAAGGACCATAAAGTAAGTATTGGAAGAGGTGGCTAGGCTCTCACGATGAATTGGAATAACACTTCCTGGCGTCCAGTATCCTATTTTCTCGGAGTTAATTTCTGTTATTCCAGAAAATATTCGAGGATCAATTTTTAGGAAATTAATAAGAGATATCCCTCGTAAGGATGCTCCAATACCGACAATTTTCTCCCCTGAACGTAGAAATTCTTTTGCTAAAAAATCCCACTCAAACCGTAGTTTATCAACGGACTCAGCGAATTGGTGTAGGCGCGTAGGAGTTAATTCTTCGAATTCAGATTCGATAATTTTTTCAAGACCAATAAAAGTTGAGGATGAACCTGCATTTTTTTTCATAATAACGATACAGCTTCCACCTTGACTTACGGTTTCTCGAACAAAAATAATGTTAAAACCATACAAATCTGCAAGTTTTTTTATTGCGGTAACACTATGAAGAAACGTATGTTCATGATAAAATTGATCAATTCTTTTCTTACGAATAATATCCAATGAGTAAACAAATTGGGTGGCAAAATAAGAGCCATCTGATAATATATTTGAAATACCCTCCATCCAGGGTTGGATCTCGGTCATATGGTAAAAACTTGCTGTTGACACTACGACTTTCGGTAAAATTCTATTTACTTTGAGCCAGTTTGAAACATCGTAATTCCAAAAATCTTTGAGCACTTGAATATTTTTTGATTTCGAATATCGAAAAGCTGTATCAGAGGGGTCAACTCCAAATACTGAGAAGCCACAAGATTTAAACTTTTCTAATAGACTCCCATCATTACATCCAATATCAATTACTAAGTCACCGACTATCAATTCGCAATTCTCTATAACAATTTTTGTGAAATAATCTAAATCCTGCAAATATTGAGTATTATGTAAAGTCAAGTATGGATGGTTCTCGTACATCTCGGTATCAGAAAATGTAGATGTTTGTTGAATAGAAAGGCAATTAGAACAAAAATTATAAGCAAGCCTGGTAGGTGCGCTGATCTCTAATGGTGAGGACAAAAGCTTATTACCATTTGGCTGGTCACCTAAATTCAGAAACTCAATAGTTTTCTCAAGCTTACAAATCTTACATTTGGATGCAAAAGCCACATTAAACACTAGCATATATTTGGCTGGTGCTTTCCTTAGAGCCTACAGATATTTTGTGTTATTCTTATTCAATTCGTGAAGTATGAGTTTGCCGTCCATAAACATCATTTGGATGGTTCTTTACTAAGAATAATTTATTACCTTCTGTTGAAGTAATTTGATAAGTTAATTTAGCTGTCTTTTTAATTAGTGTTAATTCGATTGTGTCATGAACCTCGATAAATTTCGACATCATATTTGCCGAGAAGTTATTACCATTTATATTAACACAAAAGTAATTAAAGAATAATTCTTTTAGCATTCGTATTTTTTCCTGGTTAACATATTGATCTTCATTCCATTTAAGGTCATGTATTTCACAGCAAATAATATCAGGTAAATATTTAAGATTATTAATTTCATCTAACACATTCCATTCATTACCTTCTATATCAAACTTCAAGCACCAAGAATCATCGTAATTAATACATGATAAATTCATAATCTCCTTCAGTGATACTAGTTCATTATCTTTATCAGATATACCCCAGCCGAGTTTGTGCCAAGTTACGCCCTTCAACAATTTTGCTGGCCTATTACTGATAGTATGATCAAAACTATTAACAAAACTGTAATTACTTATTAAGTCGTTTTCAAAGTCAACGTTGAAACCAAGACCAATCGTGATCCATTGTTTCTTATATAAATAATTTTTTGGTACAAGGTAGCCGCCGTCAAATTTTGATCCAACTCTAGTCAACTGTATATTCGATTCTATTGGACTTATAATTGATAAGAGCTCTAAATAGTAACTATCAATTTCACCCGCGTGCCGTATCCTGTTCTGCAATTCTATGATCTGGGACTCGACGGATTGAATTCTTGATTGATACCGACGAAAGTCAGAAAAATCTAGTAAGCGGGGCATTAACCAGTATAAAAAATCTCTTGACTTCGGAATCAGTCTTGTAAGAGAAAATTTGCGCATACCACTATTATAACCGAAATTCATATCAATTTACTAAAGATCAGTGATTCGAACTATTTCGTAGCGTATAAAAAGTTAAATAGAAAAATCATACATAAAACATAAAATTGGCAACTTTTGAGATTCAGATTATAACTAAATATCGATACAAAATCAGCTCGAATCATACTCAGATTATGTTAACAACAGTAGTACAGTTAATCTTTCATCTTAATGAAATTATATCTTAAAAACTCTTTAAAAATTAATATCAATATCAAAACATTTTAGGCACCAATGATGAAAGGTACATCAAGTTATAAGTCTAGTCAGATTCTAAACCATGATAAGAACTTTGTACTAATAACAATCCTTAATGGCTAAGGACATAGTAATTTAACTCATAACATGTTGGTAAAATCATTTTGGTAGCGTAGGATCATATCATCGTAGTAGAATATTTTAGCAGGAAAAATATAAGTTTAATTTTCAAATAACCTAACAGAAAGGAAATATTGTCAAATGCAATTCTTTAAATTTGTAGATTTTACTAAACCAACTAAAAACTTAACAGTTTTTGAGAATTTAAACACTATTTTTCCAAGTACTCAAAGAATATACGTGTTACATTCGATGGACGGGAATTTCTTGAGTGGCAATCATGCTCATAAAAAACTTGAGCAAATAGTTTTACCTATATACGGTTCTTTCAAAATTTCATTAGATAATGGACTTCAAAAAGTAGCCATTCACCTCTCGTCAGAGGCAGCAAAAGGTGTTAAGATATTTGCAGGAGTGTGGAGAGTGCTCTCAGAATTTTCTCCAAACTGTGTTGTTTTAGTGTTAGCATCAGAAAATTTTGATGAAGATGATTACATACGAGACTATAAACAGTTTTTACATTGGAAAGATGGAAATTTGACTTAGTTCCTTAGTATTCTGCCCGTATTATTCAGTACTTTATTTAGGTCATTAATATACCTTTCAAACGAAAGTTCTAGTTGCCAATATTTTTTTTGCGCGTCATTAAGCTGTAAATTTAATAATTTTGAGATTGCGTCATTGCTATTTTTAGATTTATGCAAAATGTTTTTTATGTCAGAAACTGTATATATGCCAGGGAATGAATTATAATCTGAGGTTGCATTATCTCTAGTTACTACAGGCACTCCATAAGAAATACTTTCGAGTCCAGCAATCCCAAATGATTCAAGTGATCTACTAAAATCACTGGGAGACAAAAAAAATAAAGAATTTTGATAAGGCGGTAAATTTTGGTTACCGAGAAATTTTACACAGTTTTGAGACAGCAGGGGTGACCATTTTTTGAGTAGATTTATCGCGTTTCCTCCAACTACTAGTAACGTGATTTTCGGTATAAAGATGGAGATCTCTTCGGTGAACTTGATAGCTAAATCGAGCCCTTTCCACTCTACATCTCTTCCCACAAATAAAATATAGGGTTTAGAGAATTTATCGATACTTTTGAAAGTTGGTGAACGTGGCGCAGCATGAATTATAAATTTTTTGGCTATTGCGTTAACCGGCCATTCACGAAGAAGCTGAGAAGAATATAGAATAAAAGTTAACCTTGCGTCGTTACATAATTCCGATGTATACCGAATTATTTTTTCTGGGTAAAGTGCAGGACTTTGGTGAAAATAAACAATACTATTCATACTAGAAAAACTCTTAGTAATCTTGAGAAATAAGTATAATAGAAAGTGAGCTTCAGATGTATGATAAATAAAATTTACTTTTAAACGGAGATGAAATTTATACATGCTAAATGTAACAATTAGGCGGAATAATGCTACAAGAAGTACGAGTATTCGCAATTTTTTTCGAGAAAATAAAAATACCATTAATTTATTGGGTGCTATTTTGAAAATTTTATGTTGAGTTTCTGGCCACTCTATTTTATGTCGTTCTATCCTATAGACTAAATTCTCAATACCGCCAGCTACGGAATTCTTATTTATAATGTGTAAGTGTATAAATCTCATATACTATTATTGTATTGGATTAATTATCTAATCAATTACTTTAAAGTTAGATTTATACCATAGGATTGTTTTCTCTAGTCCTTCACCCAGCAAGGTTGTTGCAGAAAAGCCTAATTCATTTTTAATTCTTGAGGAGTCTATCGAGTACCGAAAATCATGGCCTTTTCTATCTGTCACATGCTCGACCATATCGCGATTGATATTCATTTTTTTCATGATCATAATAGCAATTTCCAAATTTGACATTTCAATTCCTGCCCCAATGTTGTAAATTCTTCCTGGTAGACCGTGTTCTAGAACCCTCAGAATCGCCTTACAATTATCCTCCACGTATAGCCAGTCTCTGATGTTTAGTCCGGAGCCATAAATAGGTAATTTTTTGCCTTGAATTAAATTAGTTATAAATAGTGGAATCATTTTTTCTGTATATTGCATGGGTCCATAGTTGTTACTTGACCGGGTGATTTTTATCTTTAAATCATACGTTTTAAAATAAGAGAGTGCCAATAAATCCGCACTGGCTTTTGATGCCGCATAAGGAGATGAAGGGTTGAGAGCACTATTCTCATTAAATGTTCCCGATTGAATTGAACCATATACTTCGTCTGTAGAAACTTGTACAAAATTCTCAATACCATTTAGTTTTGCACACTCCAAAAGATTATGTAGCCCCAAAATATTTGTCTCCATAAAAATATTTGATGACTTAATTGAACGATCCACATGGGATTCAGCTGCAAAATTTACTATTGCATCAATTCGCTTGGTTAAATTTTGTAATAGTTTACGATCCCTTATGTCACCTTTTATAAACTCAATCTTATCTTTGTAGTTTTTGATATTATCAAGGTTTCCCGCGTAGGTTAGGTTATCTAGAACTATTACCTTGTCAAAATGAAAATTACTATTCTGTGTAACGAGCTTTGTAAAATTTGAACCGATGAAGCCGGCTCCACCAGTTATCAATAATTTCAAAAATAGGCCTCTCGTTTAGAAACAAAAAATTTAATATTGGGGTATATTATAGTTGTGAAAGGAATCGTACTCGCAGGGGGTAGTGGGTCAAGGTTATCACCTGTCACTAAAGTTGTCTCAAAACAACTTTTACCAATTTATGATAAGCCGTTGATTTTCTATCCTATATCCACCTTGATGCTTGCTGATATCAGAGATATTTTGTTAATTACAACTCCAAGAGACCAGGAAGCCTTTGTAAATCTTTTGGGCGACGGTAGTCAATTTGGGATAAGTATTCACTATGAAATCCAGCAAAGTCCAAAAGGACTTGCTGAAGCATTTCTAATTGGGGAGAAGTTTATTCAAAGTGACTTAGTGTCCCTAATTCTAGGGGACAATATTTTTTATGGCCAAGGCCTAGGAAGTCAATTATCTTCCTATAGATCTATTAACGGCGCCCATATCTTTGCTTACAAAGTAGTAGATCCGGAACGATATGGAGTAGTGGAAGTCAGCGAAAATGGTCATATTATTTCACTAGAAGAAAAACCTGAGAAACCAAAATCAAGATTAGCTGTCACTGGACTTTATTTTTACGACAATTCAGTCATCGATCTATCGAAAGACTTAAAGCCAAGCGAAAGAGGTGAGCTTGAAATAACTGATCTCAATCTAAGATATTTTGAATCTAATAGACTTAAAGTTTCAGTTCTCGAAAGAGGGACTGCCTGGCTTGACGCAGGCACTTTCGAATCAATGCAATCGGCAAGTTATTTTGTTAAAGCCATAGAAGATAGACAAGGATTTAAGATTGCCTGTTTAGAAGAGATTGCGTGGCGAAAAAAATGGATTACTGACGAGGATTTAATTTTACTTGCAAAACAATATATATTATCACCATACTACAAATATCTCGAGTCGTTATTAGAAAAATAATAATTCAAAATCCTATAATTTTCGATTTGTGCTAACAGTTTAGTTAATTTTTTTACAAGCTGCATATCAAAAAAGTTGGAGTGAATCTCTTTAAATTGTAAAACTAAGTAATTTTATTTTATAAATCTCTCCAACTAAGAATATTGTTGTGAGCATAATCTATGATTGAATCAATAACTAATCCATCTTAAGTGAAATAACATTAATTCTTATTAATGCCCACAGTAGAAATGGTAGAAATAGTTTTATTATATGTAATAGCAGTATTTTCTCGTTTGACCTACAAGTATCGGGTAAGTATGAAAATCTACGATCTCGATGTAGGCTTCTGTAGTGGCTAAATTTTCAAAATTACAGGTATGAAAGGAGTAAGATTGCAAGTTCCATTTAGCATGCTTCCAGCTAGACATTCAAAAAACAGGCGAAAATTCCTCAAGATCTTTAAAAAGACTATTAAGGCAAGCGATTTCATTCTTGGTGAATCTGTTGAAATATTTGAGTCTAAGTTTGGTGAATTTGTTGGTTCAAAATACGCTGTAGGTGTCGCTAATGGAAGCGATGCCATCAGGTTAGCTCTTTTGGTTAAAAATCTTCCACAAAATGGAGGGGTAGGTGTCGCAGCTAATACTTATTTTTCTGCTGCATCGGCAATTATTCAAGCTGGATTAATTCCAGAATTTTTTGACGTCGATCTCATGACAAGATTTCCAACTGAAAAAAATATAACTTCCACTCTTACTAATAACACTGTGGCATTAATTCGTTCCCATCTATACGGAGAGGCTGATACTTGTCAAATAAATCAATACGTGGAAATTCACGACTGTTCACAAGCGCATGGTACTTTAAATTCTGGAGCACATGTTGGGAAAGGCCTTTTGAGCACTTATTCTTTTTATCCAGGAAAGAATTTAGGTGCGTTTGGCGACGCGGGAATGATCACAACAGATTCATATGATGAATATCAGTTGAGTAAGGCTTATAGAAACCAGGGTACTTTCAGCGATAGGTATTTACATGAAATTCTTGGATTTAATTCAAGAATGGATACAATTCAAGCCGAGATATTAAGAATAAAACTATTAGATTTACAGTTTCAGAATAATCGACGGAAAGAAATTGCAAACCTATATACAAAAAATTTATCTAATATAAGCCCAAGGATAAGAATTTTTTCTAGAAATCAATCAACTAAATCAACTTTCCATATTTTCCAAATATTTTTAAACGAACTAGATTTAAAGAAAGTGCAACAGTCATTAAGTAATTACAAAATTGCCTCTGGACGCCATTACCCAATTCCACTTCACCTTCAGCCCGCATTGAAAAAATTAGGTTATCAAAAGGGAGATTTTCCAAATGCTGAATTACTGGCAAGGCAGAGTTTATCATTACCAATTTATCCTGAACTAACCGATTCTCAAGTTGACTATGTATCAGAAAAATTAATTAAAATTGTCAATTAATATTTAAATAAAAAATAGTAAATTTTCAAATTTAGAATGAGTGCTTCAAATTCCTTATTGTTCTGATTTTTTAATGTAGTAATCTATACAAAAGTATGGAGATATGGTAAAAAAAGTATTGAATTTTTGTTTTGAGATTACCATTTGTAAAATTTCTGATATAAATGCTAAAAAGTGTAAATTGGGCCTAATTACGTTACGATTTGATAGCCTGAGTCCAAGGAAATTTTCATAACAAGGAGATATTTTAAATTGAGTTAATATAAAAAAATTTCATTTAGTAATTTTGAGTAAATTGAAATAAGAAGGAGAAATCGTTAATAGAACAGAAAGAGTTTTCGGCTTAGAGGTTCTTTCAGCATTTTCAGGAGTATTAATTGCTCTGCAATCTCGCATTAACGGTGAGCTGTCAGATCAAATGGGTGACTCTCTTGAGGCAGCCCTAGTTTCATTTGGTACCGGCTTAATCTTCGTTTCATTAATTTCATTATTTAGAAAAGATGTTAGATCAGGCTTTGCCGATATTTTTAAAGCAGTTACATTAAAACAGCTTCCAATCTGGCGATTAAGCGCTGGTGTGTTAGGCGCCTTATTTGTTGTGATGCAATCCTATGTTGTTCCTATTGCAGGAGTTGCATTATTTACGGTTGCATCCCTGGCTGGTCAGACCGCAATCTCACTTTGGGTTGATCATGTTGGTTTAGCTGGTGGAATTAAATCTGTTATCTCAAAACGGCGATTAATTGCAGCAATCATTACAGTGGGCGCAGTTTTGGTATCAGTATGGGATCGATTTGTAATGAGTAATTTTTCAATTCTTGCAATAACGCTAGCTGTCTTTGCCGGTAGCTGGGTTGGCGTGCAGAGGGCTTTAAATGGTCAGATTAACTCTTTTTCAAAGAAAAGCTTTGCTACCTCACAACTTAACTTTATTACTGGTTTTAGCTTTCTAATATTTTTATTAATAATTCGCTCACTCTTTACCGATCACTCAATTATGAATCTAACCTCAGGACCTTGGTGGATGTTCTTAGGTGGCT
>SXGQ01318741.1_pt1 | contig 21502 bp, 18 predicted proteins | sample 3178371 | NCBI WGS metagenome assembly SXGQ01 (sample SAMN11356859, study PRJNA531348) | freshwater metagenome | isolation source: freshwater sample F1-20 | place: China: Fuxian Lake, Yuxi | collected 2017-12-25 | reverse complement strand
TTTCGAATCAATTTCTTTACTGAAAAATAATTCACTTTCTCTTATAACTGGTAAAGATTTATAGTCTACATTTTTTTCTTCCCAATAATTTATAATCGGTTCAAAAAAACTATATTGAATGTAGTTTTCAAATGTATCTCCGTAGGGCCAGTGTGATTTGTAGTAAAATAATTGATTTTTAGGGAAATTCAAATCCACTTCATTTATTTTGGTTACATCAACATAGAAAACATCTTCTTTAAATTTATCAATCAAATCTAAACTAAAGTATAATTTATCAAAATAAGAAAATTTTTCGTTTTCATATTTTTGACAATAAAAAACATCGTTTCTAACTAAATCAGTAAGTAATGATATTTTATGTGGTTTAAACGATTCTATTATAAAATCTAGTTTGTTTGTATATTCTTCTCCTACTGCGACCAATGAAATAACCATATTTAATGTTTGTAGATAAACGGATCTTTTTTCTGAAGTTCTTTCAATTTTTTATTGAAGCGTCTTTTTTGTTTAAACTCAAATATTTTTTGAGTGATCCACTTTATTATCTTTTTCATATTTTACTTGTATATTAAATAATTACCCATGATTAATAAATCTATTTCAGTGTCTCTGAAAGTGTCTATTGCGTCTTTAGGTGTTAGAACCATGGTCTTATCTTTAATATTAAAAGATGTGTTTAATAAAATAGGATAACCACTCACTTTTTCAAATTCACATAATAGGTTATATATTATGGTGTTTTTGTAAACTGTTTGTACTCTGGCACTCCCATCAACATGGGTTACTGCTGGTAATTTATCAATATATTCTTTTTTGACTTGAACCACCTGATTCATATATGGTACATCGTCTGTCAAGTCAAAATAAATGTCTTGTTTGTCCTTAATAACCATTGGGGCAAATGGCCTAAACCCTTCTCTTTTTTTAATCACTTTATTTATTTTTTCTTTCATATTTGGTATTAGTGGGCTGGCTAATATCGATCTGTTACCTAATGCTCTAGCACCAAATTCAATGTGTCCTCTATACCATCCAACAACTTTTCCTTTATGTAATAATCTAGCAACATTATCTAACAAACGTTCTTCTGACGTGAATTTAAAAAACCTCAACCCTTTGATTTTTTTGATATAGTCATCATAAAAATAGCTGGGGCCTAAAAATGGATTTTTTGTTATTCTACTCTTTAAAGATTTATTTTTAACTAGATAATGAATACAAGCCCCTATTGATGAGCCAGCATCTGATGGTGCCATTGGAATCCATAAATTATTGAAATATGTGTTTTTAATTATTTTCCCATTAGCCACACCATTATACGCACATCCACCAGATAAACATAGGTTACCGCTGTTATCAATAATTGATATTGATTTTATAACATCTAATAGGGTTTCTTCATAACATTTTTGAACGGCTGCGGCTAAGTCCATGTGGTTTTCTGTAATAACTTCATCAGGTGTTTTGGGGTCTAATTCTAATAGTTTGCTTAACCCATAGTTAAACATATATTTTGAAGACCTATCCCAAGTAAAAACATCCATATTACATCTTAATTTGGTGTTTTTAAAGTTTATAAGTTTTCTTACCTTGTTAATGTATGTGTTAGGATTACCATATGGTGCTAACCCCATCACCTTATATTCTCCTTCATTTGGTTTGAATCCAAGAAATGCGGTCATTGCAGAATAAAATAACCCCAATGAATGTGGGTATTCGGCTAAAGACATATATTCAATGCCACTATTGTCTGCTAATCCAATAGACATTGTATCAAACTCTCCAACACCATCAATACACAAAGACATCGCATTTTTAAAATTAGATGTGTAAAAAGAGTAATATTGGTGAGATTTATGATGAGTTGAATAGAATATATTTTTTGAATATTTGGATAAAACTTTAGATAAAACTATTTTATTTTTAAACGATTCAAGATAAGAACCAATTGTATGAATTGGATTATTTAAAAAATTTATTTTTAAATTGTTAACTACTCTTTTGTGTTTTAAATCGGGGGATTCGTAATAACAAACAGCTTCTATCTCACCCTCCTTTATTTTATAGGTTTTGAAGATATATTCTATTGTTTTATATGGGAAGGATTTGTCATGTTTTATACCGGTAAACTTCTCTTCTTCACACGCAAACACCAGGAGCCCATTTTTAAACAGACAAGCAGATGAGTCATGATAAAAAGCAGAAATTCCTAGTATATACATTACATCAAATTATTTTTACCTATATAACATATGTAGTATCAGATTAATTTATTAATAAAAAGTTTTTCAAAAACTCTATCAGCCCAATACTTTTGCCCATCCTCACCCCAATGTGCAAATTCAACGTGTGTAGGCATAGGGATGTTTGATCTTTTGCTCATATGTTCCCAGAAAGTTTCTGATTCTTCATCAAAACCAAGATATCTACTTCTGGGTATTTTTTCACATATATAATCATATAATGTTATGTAGTCATTATATAAAATATGTGTATTATCCAACCATTCTTTTTTTAATGGAAAATTTAGACCATTGATATAGTAGTATTTGATTTTATTATTTTCTAAAAATTCAGTAAAGTTAATCATCATTGTTAAAAATTCAAAAGAACTAAATAAGGGATCATGAAAATCGACAATACTTTTTCCTAATCTTATAATTTCTTTGTTCATTTGAGTTCTAATATGCTCAGGTTTGCATAATGGATTAACATCGTCTAGAACATTTGTATCATGAAAATATACTTCTCTTCTATCAAAACCAGACCACATTATTATGACACAAACATCCTCTTTTTTATATTTTTTTTCTTTTAAAATATTTTTAATAACCCAGCTTTGAGTTGTTCTGATTATTCTTTGATTGCTTGCGCCAGCTTTTGCCAGGTTGTGATACTCGTACCCTAATCTATCGGCTAAAAATTTTGGCCAGGCTTTCTCATAACATTCTGGTTGATTTTTATATTCAACTTCACATCCTGCAGTGTGACTACAACCATTTGCTAACAGTAGTTTCATATTATTTTATTATTACTAATTGGTATTGATATTTTTTTGCTTTTATTTCTATATTGTTCGTGTATTGTTTCTTCAACATAATCTTCATTTGTTTCCCAGTCTTTAATATTACCCGAAAAACTAAATGTGTCTGAAAAACTCATATCACCATGTGTATTTTCTCTTTCCCATTTGTATACGCTTTCAATCTTAGGCGTCATTCCAAAGTGTTTGAGTTGATGTGTAAGATTATATCTGTAATTACCAAAATTATCAACACTAAATTCAACTACCGCTTCATAATTAACGGAAATACTACCCCAGGATGTTATATCTTTATTTGGATCAAATATTACCTTTAATTTAAAACCTCTGAAAATTTTATATAACCCATAAAAAATTGGTAAGAATTCATTGGCCACATTTGTACTTAAAAAGGATATGGATTTATCTTCAGTAACTAAATTAAAGTTGATATTACCTTTTTGGGGTATATAATCATCAATGTTTGTATTCTTTGTTTCAAAAACATAGGAATCGTATATATCATGATGTCTTTGCGGGTTATCAATAACACTACCGGCATAATCTTTTAAAATTTCTAGCCATATGTGGAACAGTTTTATCCTAACAAATCTATTTAATTGTGTGTTTTTATAACCGTGTGTATACCAGTTTCCTAGAAATTGATTATCCCACACTCTTTCTTTCCACGCAATTCCGTATATATCAAATCGTTCCTGTAAATCGCTCAAGACACTTGGGCCGCAACCCATACCAGGGCTTAGTTGATGGATATATTTTCTAACATTATATATTAGAATATTACTATGGTAATAATCAATATATTTTTCAGTTGGAAACCCAATTAGCCAGTTAACATGTGTCCAAATTTTATTTGTTGTATAGGTGTCACGTAAATTGTTTTCTATTTCCCATATTTCAATTTTTTTTCTCATATCGTTGAGCACTTTCTGGCTTCCGGATTCCACACCATAACTCAAAGCAGTACAGCCTGAATCAGCAACCTTTTGAATAAAATCTCTACTCATTCTACCATCACAACGACTATAACTATTCCAACCAATTTCAAGTTTATTTTCAATAATTAAATCTACAAGCTTCTCAAAATTCTTTAAATTACCATTTACAAGACTATCAACAAACCAAAATCTTTTAACACCATAGTTGTTAATTTGATATTTCATCTCCTCGATAACCCTTTCTGGTGTCATTGATCTAAATCTCCAGAAGTATGTTTCTGCGCAGAAGCTACACTGTGCAACACAGCCTCTTGATGTTTCAATACTAACACCATCCCTATGTAGGTATGAATCCAAATCGTAGTCAGAAAAATCAGCATATGGCTTCTCATCTAAATTAATTTTGCTATTGGTGTCGCCAATAAAAATCCCATCAATTGGTAAAGATTTCTTATGAGTTTGATCGTTTAAAAATTTAATAAAACTATCTTCGGCTTCACCTTTAAAAAAATAACTAACATATTTTGAAAACTGTTGACTTAATAACCATGATTCAGTTGCAACAGCTGGGCCGCCTAAAACAATCGGTATACTTGGCGCTTTTTCTTTTATTTTTTTAACTAAAAGTAAAGTTGCTTGACTGTTTGTTGTATACATACTGAAACCAACTAATGTAGGTTCGTCTGCTATTATTTTTTCTGCCGCTTTATCAATGTATGGTTCAATTTCTTTTAACAAATAATTGTTGAAGAACCACGAGTCTTCCCAATAGAAGAATTTTTCTGACCTCCAATAATCTTCCCCAGTTCGCTCCATCAAATTATGATATAACTGAACATTTAGATCATATACTTTACAAGAAAATCCTTCATGCCTAAGAACACCAACAATTTTAGAAAGCCCATATGGTGGGAAAATTACCCCCCAACTAGGGCATATGGCCATTACTATTCGTTCTCTACCCGGATTAAAATCCTTAAGTGCTACAGGTTCATCAAAGTTTTGATATTTTAAAACACCAGTTGGCCCGCCAAGATGTGCGGACGCATGATTCATTGGGATTTGTCTAGTACTTTCTGAATCTCTTTCTAAAATATGTTTTAATATTAATTGATCCCTGTCGCCGCTAATATTACTTAGTTGTTCTTTAATTTCAGAATCCAATATAAGCTCATCAACATATTTGCACTCTGGATTAAAACCAACGAGAACGGTATTGTTTGGTAAAGAGTCTTTTAATTCATCATAATATTTTACAACATTTTTAAGCCCAATAAATGTGTTGGTATAATCTGTTGAAAATATATTTGATATACTTAGGTAGTTGCTTTTACCATCTAACTCATTTACAAGTAATGATGGGTTGTTAAATAAATCTACATTAATTAATTTTAAATTCAATTCTTTAAATCTTCGTATTAGTTCGTGGAAATTTTCTTCTCCACCAAAATATTCAAAGGTTCTATTTAAACTATCCAAAAAATTATTTGTAAAGTTTCCGTCCATCCCGAAAACTTTTTGACCCATACCTAAGAAATGAAAGTTATTATTAAATTCAAATTCTTTAATTGTTTTTTTTATATTTTGATGTGAGTTTTCGAGAAAGAAAGATATCCATTTTAAACTTTTAGGATTAAAATCATATACAATAACTTTACCATTGTCTCTTAAGAAATTGTTTTTAAGGGTGTCCAGAAATTTAAATCCGCCTGCTGGTAATGCTATAACATCAAATTTGGTTTCTTTATGAAGATAAGTTAATAACATATCCTCCGAATTTAAAACCCAAATTTGATTTTTTACGGAAAATTGGCTTTGCAGAAGTTTTACTTGATTAACATTAAGCGTTGTATCTACTTCACCTGTTTTTAAACAATCTAAAAACTTTTGGGTATTGGACTCTGGGTAATAATACGTTCTTTTATTTCTTATGCCCTGGTTCCAATTAATAACATCAAAACCGTTTTTTAGTGCTTCGTTTATAAAATTCCAACCTTGCTTTTGGTGAAATCTATTTTCGATTAACCCTGTATTCTTAATCCATAATGGTGTGTAATCATCATGAAAATTTTCAACACTTCTTTCAATAACAACCAAATCATCATTCTTACCTTCCCAACCACCATAAAATGGTTTACCTGCTTTTACCCAATTTTTTGTATTGACTAAAACAAATTGGTGGTGTAATTCGTACCAATTTTCCTTCCATTCTAATATATGACCGGCGGCCATATAATTAGGGGTATTGAGTATTTCTTTCTCAATATCAAATATTATACTACTATCAAATATTCTAACACCAGCGGCCATAAATAATATGTGACCATATTTTTCATGGTTGTTGCTTAATGCTTCGTCTATTGAATTTTCTATAAAAATAGGAATAGAATTATTACTGATTTCATTTATTCTATACGCATAGAATTTAGTAAAATCAATCATTCTTTCACTCAACTCATCATTGTGTAATGTGTCTGCAGGGAATATGCAAATCGATAGATTAATATTATTAGAAAAGCTATCATTAATTTTGTCCATATAAAGAATAGGTCTGTGATATTGATTTTTGAATTAATTCAGGGTTTATGTGTCCATGCACTATTAAATGATACCTATCTTCATTTGAGTTATTCCAAACAGAATGTTCTCTACCTAAATCTAAGAATACACCTCTACCTTGTTTAAATGGTACAATACCATCATTTTTAAATGCAAATTGGCAGCCTTCTGGATTGTTAATTGCAATATTAAATGGACCAAATATTCTACCTTTACCATCTGTATGGGGCATTATATAACCGCCGGCTTCCAATTTCATTATTCTAACTCTTCCATAATGTAGATACTCTAAGGATTTAACAAAAGATGTAAGTGTTGGTAAATGTTCACATACCTCGGTCCAATGATAGTTGGCTTCTTCTTCTGATGAAAAACCATACCTATCATAATTTTCTGTTTTATGGGGGTCAATACCATGAAGTGTTACTGCGTTCCATCCTTCATGAAAATAAGAATTAAGTTTATCTTTATCTCTATGTTTTATGAAGAATGTATTTTCTAATTGTTTAATTTCTTCATGCATCTTTTCAAAATCAGCATCAAAATCAATAACAGAGTATGGCCATACACACGCAGAATCAAAAATGTTTTCTGGTATGTTTTTGGGTGTCCATTTATTAGAAGATACCTGATCAAAAAAATCTTTTATCATACTATTTTATAAATTTCGCCAATTCTGGTTTTCTTTTACTTATTAAAACATCTGTTGCACAGTGACAAATATGCCAAGGGCACTTTATTGATTCTTTCGGCCAATTTATTTTATCTAATTCATTAATGTTACCAACGTAAAAACCTAAACAATTACCTCGTTTTATCCCTCCATCAGCAAAAATGAAAAAGGATTCTAAACCAATATCGCACTCCCAACCGAAAAAATCACTAAGTCCTTCATTGATATAATCTACAGCATCACCATTAGCGTCAATTGTACCATTTTCTAAAATAAAATTAGATCCAATTTTAGCCGATTCTTTTACTGTTGGTTTAATTGTCATTGTATCAACTCTTGTATCCCATTTAAACCATTCTAATTGTTCGTTAGTATAATTTAAGGTTTCTCTATCTTCTTGTTGCCAATCTAAAATTCTTACTGCCTCCATGTTGAAATACTGCATTAGTTCATGGTTTTTTGTATTATTAAACATTTCAACAGCATGATCCCAATGCTTAGGATCCATCATAATTCTTAATGAACAGTGGCAATTATCAACCGCTGCTTCTATTTTCTCTAGCACTTTATTTCTATCCCCATATTGTGGATGGTATGAAAAGACGATATAGTTTACATATTTTGATAGTTCTTTGTAATATTCAACATTTCTAGTACCGTTTGATGTTAAACCAACAGTACTTCCCTTCTCGTGAATCATTTTACATAAATTAAGAAGGAATGGTGACATTGTTGGTTCGCCCCCAGCTATTGATACATGTATCTTTGGATACCGTTTGAAGATTTCTTCAAAAAATAATTTAACCACATCCCATTCATAACCGTGGTTAGTTCCAGAATGTAAATCTGGTACACAATAATTACATTTATTTGAACATATTGTGTTTATAACCCAAGTTATCTGAAGGACGTCTGGGAAATTATTTACTACTTCTTTTATTGGTACTCTCATTAATCAAAAATTTCAATTCTTTCAATACCATTAACTTGTGTGAAAACTTCTCTGTTCCATCTTGTTTTACAGCTTTCATTACCTAAAGCCCAAGCAACAGATGGTCCTGATGGTGTAAACCATTTTGCAATATCTGATTCAATCCCTTTCATGCTATCGTCAATGATAATTCTTCCTAACTTATATCTACCTAAAGATAATTTGTGCATGTTATCAATCGGGACCTTAGCTTGAACATCTGGTGCTAATGACTTATACCACTTATAAAAACTTTCTCTGATTGTATTTGTCATGTCTGGTCCAAAATTCATCCAGGTCTCTGCAGCAAATCTAATTTGTGGCCTAACTTCGTCTCTAGCAATAACTTCCCAATCATTTTCTGGTGCAATAGATAAATAATCTTTACCAAGTGTGTTGTATCCACAATAAAGTCCGCCCCACTCGAATCTGTCTTCTAAAAATAATTTATCAACTTCTGTTACTGGCTCATGTAAACCGGCTGGTAAAAAATCATAAAGACAACTAAAATTTGGAAATTTATGTTCAGACCCGTGAATTGCTGTTTCAATCATATGAATAAACTCATTTAATGATAAAAACCTTTCGTGTAGTTCTTTTGACCATTTATCAGCTTTTTGTAATTCTACAATTCGATCACCATACACTTCAAACTCTTCATGCAGATAGTTTAAAATAGAATTATCTAATTCTTTGAAGTCGGTGAACGTCGGTAAAACTTTATCATAATTGGTATTTATGAACACAAGAACATTATTAATTTGTTCCATTAAATAACCAATATTGTTAAATTCATTATTCGTTATTCTAGCTTTTATTTCCATAGTCTTACCTATAGATTCTTTGGTCATTTTAATCCATCTATCAACCACTGGATTATCGTCATATAAATTGTAATGAAGCGGTAACAAACCACCGTCTTTTTTAGTCATAACGACTTTTAATACTCGTGCCATAATTGTAATAATTCTTTAAAGGTTTCTTTATGATTTAAATTTCTATATAAATCTATCTTTATAAGATACTCATTAAATTGATCTAAAAATGATGAGTTGTCTTCAGAGTTCATTAAATTAACCATTTGTAGAAAATTAGAAACATTCAATGTATCTTTTTTTATTTCTACATAATCTGTTAATTTCTTTGTTATATGATCCTTTACCTTTTGTGGTAGTATTTTGGTAGACAAATAATTTGGCCCCCATAAAACACCTGTATGAAATATGGGATCATGTTTTCTATGTACTATAATTTTTTTATAGTTCTGTTGCTCCAACCAATTAGCAAATTCAGGTAAATAAAAAATGTTTAATGCTTGGACAGTATATAAAATTTTAAAGGACATATTTTCAGATGAGTTATCATCATACATTCTTAAATTTTTCTCTATGATCGGAAATTTAGATGGATATCTAACATATTCAGTAACTTTATCAATACCGTCTATTGAAATAAACAATTCAACTTTCTTGAAATGTTTCCACAGTTCCATTAGTTCCGTGTCATATATTGTTCCGTTTGTATGATAGTTAACCTGTATGTTTTTCGCATAACCTCTTTTAACCATCTCTTTAATGATCTCTTTGTGTTCTTTTATAAGCAACGGCTCCCCGCCTGCAAAAATCATTAAACGCATGCTACCACAGCTTTCATAAAAGTCTTCGAGGAATTCTTTTCTTTTATACCATTCAAACTTAGTGATATCTAATTGAGATTTGTGTTTCCAGTCCCATTTAGCGTTTGTTTCTAGTTCATTAGCAAGCTTTTTTGCTTCATTAAACCATTTAGAACTATCAGTTGGTCTACACATAACACAAGCTAAATTACATGTGTTACCTAATCTAAAATCTAAGGTATATAGTTCATTATCTATGGTACCATCATCATGTGTGTTTTGGACTAATTCATCAACAAATTCTTTTGTTAAAAGTAAGTCCCACAGATGGTTTTCGTTCATTCTGTGGCTTTTGACGCCAACATTCTCTTCTCTCCAACAAACAGAACATCCCTGAAATTTTTCGCCATTCAATAAAGATAATCTAGCATTTTTAAAGTATTTACTATTTTTAACTTCATTAATGGTATTGTGGTTTAAGTTTAGACCACTGTTTGGCTGAGCGACACAACATAATAACGCTGTACCATCGGTATATGTGGCTGTATGTATCCATGGCAAAACGCAGAAGGTCTCACTTTTGTTTCTATCTTTATTTTGCATAGTGTACTTTTAAATGTTCGTTTAATTCTCCACAAGCATCCTCAAATATTTGTTTTCTATTAGCGTCTAATATTTTAGTATACGATTGGAAATTCTCTAGGTAAAGGTCTGACCCAGGAATTCGTTCTTCTTTCAATAAATTAAGTATCGCATAGGTACTATTTTTAGTCATGTCATGACCCTCAACTTTTTCCTTATTGTTATTAATATAGTTATCTAGTTTATTCCACGCCGCTTCTTTAATTTCTGTTGGTAATATTTTGATATCTAAATATCTTGGGTGTGTGTCAATTAGGAAATCAATGAAGATTTTTCTTTTAAACCTTTCACTTACATCTGCAACGTAATCTATAATCTTATCCAAATCGAATATATTATAAATTTGAACCACGGGGGAAACACCGAGATTGATGTTTTTCATACTTGCTAACTTTTCAAAGTTTTGACTGATCTTGTGCCAATGTGATGGGTATCTGATATAGTCATTCATACTACCAAATCCATCTAAACTTGCGTTGATATCTACTCTGTCGAACTTAGATAGCACATTTGTAAATTTATCAGTTAGATTTGAGCAGTTTGTATTAAAAAACATCACAATATCTTTGCGACCTCTTTCAATACATTTTTCCATGAAGTAATAATTGTTTTCAATCAATGTGGGCTCACCTCCGGTCATATAAACCTTTTTTAAGGTAGGAATCATAGCTTCAACTTGATCCCATAACATATCACTTTCAAACCAAGTTTCTTGGTTCTTTAAATGAACTGGGCTACCTCCGTATTCGGAAGAATATACTCGCTTATATTCGGGGTCTTTTTCCCATAAATCAAAATGTTCTTTTGCAATTGCACTTGAACTATACGGGTTACACATTCTACATCTGAAATTACAAAGATTACCCAATCTAAGGTCTAAGTAAATTGGATTTGATTCTATCACCCCATCTTTCTCCATCGCCTCTTTAACCAGTGCGTCCATTTTATCCGCCCCTATTCTCCAGATCCATTCTCTGGTCATCATATCTCTATAACCTTCTCTACCAATCTTATTTTGGAGATCACATTTCATACAGGCGTCCACTTGTTCCCCGGCGATCATTTTTTTTCTAACGTCCCTTACGGTATCCGAATTCCACGCGTCTAATAAGGTAGCTGTTGTTGCGTGTAGTGTTTTACCGTCTGTTTTTAGATCTGTATTTTGGGCGCCGCCTTCAGCTATACAGCAATACTTAAATTTACCGTCACTGTTGACCATTGTACTAACAAATGGCATGGCGCAGAATGTTTTTGAATGTTTCATGTTTATGTCTTTAATATAGGGTTTTTATCATAAAAAGTCAATTTTTATAGAATGATTTATATCATGTATTTTGGGTAAAAACCGAATTCACTGACAATATAATTATAGGCTAATTTATTCTCTTTAATTAGTTCTTTAACAATTTGTTTTCTGTTTTCTTCTTCATATCTAAAACCGGTATAATGGTGGCATTTACCACTATTCAGATCCTCCCAACAATAGTATGGTTCAACACCACAGATCGATATTTGGCCACTAAACAAAAATTGCTCAAGAAACATTGTCATTAAGGGTATGGTGTTTAAAAAATCGATATTTTTAACATAAAAATTGCATATTTTAATATATGATTCTTTTATTATATCTATTCTTTTACCACCAGATATTGACACATTTATTGAGTATTCTTTATTAACATTTTTTAAAATTTCATTCTGAACACCCAGTTGCTCAATTACGGTATTATATGTTGGTAAGTAGATATCAGCATATTCTCTTTCTTTTAAAAACTCTTTAAATGAAAAAACTAGGTCCTTTGTTTTTATTTTATCTAAAAACTCTTTTTCATTTATTATAAAATCGTGGTCAAGCATGATAAATGGCTTGTCCTGTTTTGCCGCAACAAACATTTTGTATATACAATTTTTATGGCAAAATTCGTATTTCTGTTTTGCTAAATAACTTATAATATCGGGAACCTCTTCATAATAATCAAATAAATCTAATTTTTTAAAATAATTTGAAAATTCTAATGTTGAATAAAATATAATATTATCTTCTGGATCTAATATTTTTTTAAGTTTGATAACACTTAAAACTAAAAGAATAATGTCGATTAGATAAAATTCTGAGTCTAATTTCTTGTCATCTTCTTTGGGAACATAGGTGTATATGAAATTCATTATATCATTTTTTATGAAAAAATTTATCAAAAAACATTCTTGTTGAGCGGTCTTCAACTAACATATTAAAGTTGTGAATCAAAGTCTCCTCCATTTCTACCAATGTTCTTTTTATTTTATCTGAGTCCCATTCTGAAATTTCTTCGAGAACTTCTATAATTTTTTCAAATCTGCTTTGATATTTTAACTCATCATAGCTTTCATCCCACCATTTATCAAACGTTTTAAACCCATATTCTTTTAACTTTTTTAAACTGTTTCTATTACCAACTAAAACAAACGGCTGTAAAGCAAATATTGGTTTTATAATTTTTTCTGAAAAAAATATTAAATTTTCACTAGTAATTGTTTCTGTCACAATATTACAAAAAGTCTTATGATGCGCATCTAGATTAATGTGTGTAGAATGCTCTGGTTCCATTGATTCGGTATCATAAAGATAATCTTTATTTGGGTTTAGTTTATCTATATAAAAGTATAATCTTTCGTATCCGTATTTATAGTTGCTGTCTATAAATCTTCTAATTGCTTCTTTATATGTATGCCCACTAATCATATTTTGATTACCCAGTGTTGCTATTGTTTTATTTTTTAATTTTTTGTTTGTCATTAATTCAGCAAAAATTGCAACTCTGTGATCATGCGGCCTTCTATTGAAACACAAAAAATGTTTTTCTTTGGATACTGTTCTAAGATTATGTAAGTTTTCTGTTAAAATTTTCGTATATATATCTTTAGAATTTTCTTTATGAAAATTTTCTTTAAAAAACCATAATCTATGGAAAAAATAATTGAATTCAATTATTTTAAAATTATCAATTATAATTTTTTCATTAATATAACCATTTTTTATTTCTGGTGCTATTAGATTAGAGGAAACAAAAATAAAATTCTCATTAGTAAACCCATTTTTAGATGAAAAATTAGATAACCATTCATAACAGTGTTGGTACATAAACCAGGGTTCCGTTATGTAAAAAATAACGAACTTACATTTACCTTTTTTTATTTGGTTTTTAACTTTAAGCGGTATATCTAGAGTAGTATCTTTATCAAAAATATCGTTATTCCATATTAATATTGAATATAGGAAATCTAAATCATTATCAATATAGTAATCAACAGTGTTTATATTAATTTTATATAAATCTGTATTTAAATTTGAAAAAATACTTTTACTATTTAAAAAAACAAAATCATCTTTAGTCATTTGATCTCTTTGTACAGGAAACGCGCCATATTTTTCATGATATAAATCAATATCAAATCCATATAAGTCTTTGGAAAACATATTTGGGTATGGTGCTAAGAATTCATTCTCTTCACTAACTACAAGAGGGCTATCAAAACCAAAATTAATCATAGAATGTACTCTTTTGGTACAAGTTCACAAAAATTAAAATTAGATGATTCATCAAAAACATCTTTTCTTACATTGAGTGTTTCAAAATCGTAGTAACATAAAACGTTTTTATCTTTCTTATTTATTGTCTTCAACTTTTTAATATTTGTTTCGTTTTTGATTATTGAAAATAAAGAAATATCAACCTGAGAAAAACATCTATCTTTTGACTCAACGGCGCCTGGATTAAGCGCCCCCAAAAAAAATGGCGAGTTTTTATATTCATCAATAAAATCACTATCACACATGATATATTTAACTAATTTGTCATTTAAATATATCATAATATTGTTATCAATTTTAGTCATAACAAAATTAATTCCATTGTCAATTACATCTAAATTTATTTTATCAAAAATTATACAATTGAATTCCACTAGGTCTTTTTTGGTTCTAAATTCAAAAACCAATGAATCAATATCACTGTCAAAATTTAAACCAAAATTCTGCCCAGATTTTCCAAAAATCCCAGCTTTAGTGTCTTTTATAAATTCTTTTTTTATTTTAAAATTACATAAAATAGAGAATTTATCTCTAAATAAAATATTTTGCAACTCAATGTTGTCTCGCTTAGCAATATTGGTTTCATCACCAAGCTTGTTTATGTCCCACTTATATTTTACCCAATATGGTTTTTTATACTCTATGATCATGTTTTTTAATAAATTTTTCTAGTTCTGGAAAATATTCTAAACAATTCATGTTTCTCCTTAATTCGTATTCAACTATAAACTTATTAAAGTTTTTTATATCGGTATAGTGTTGGGTGTTTTTATCAACACCATTAAGGAAATATTCTTTTAATCTTGTTACTTTTTCGATTTCTTTTAGTGAAAACCCGACGTCCTCAATAGATTGTGGTTGATGGAAGTTAAGACTTCTATAACTAGAATTAAATAACATAAATTTTTCAAGTTCTATGAATTTATTTACATCTACAAAATCAATCAACAACTTAAAGCTTAAAAAAGATGGATATCTTAGGTATGAAGTGTCTAGGATAATTGGAGAATTCCAATACCTTTCAGTATTAAAATGTTTAATTTTTAAGTCTGATATCACTTTAAGTAATTTATCATAAGAAAAAATACTAAATATATTAAATGTAGACATTACAACAATGGTTACTTTGGGTAGCCTTTCTAAAATTTTATCAATATTTGAACATAATTTATCAAAATTTAAACCATACCTAATGTATTCAGATTGTTTACCATATGTGTCGCATGATGTATATATGATACATTCTTTTACGCGATCTTCAATAATAATTTTATCAAGACTTTCTATTAATTTATCAATTAAATTATCCTCAACACCCAAATTACTATTAATAGAAAGTTTTAAGTTTTTATTGGGGGATTCTTTTGATAAAATATCGTTTAGTAAAATCCAAAAATCTTTTGATAATAAAGGTTCCCCACCGGTAATTCTAAAAGTATCTAAATTTGAATACAACTTTGGCCACCATTCCCAAAACGCATCAACATATGGATTAATATCAGAATGTTTATATGGTTTTGTTTTGTTTTTTTCAATCTCTATTAAGCCATTATATTCTACGGATTGTAATTTGTAACCACCATGCTTGTTTATCTCTTCCATCCATTTTGATGAGTATATTGGGCCACAATAAGCACATTTAAAATTACAAACATTAGAAAAACTTACTTCAACATACTTTGGTATATAATTCTCTCTCCAATGTGTGTTTTTAATTTCTTCAAAATGCGGTTCTGACCAAGGTTCAGATGATTTGAAAATTCTGTCCGAAAAAGAATCCGAACTATCTTCTATGTTCCAACAATATTGGCATTCGCTTGGGCGCTTACCCTCTAGCATCTCTTTTCTGGCTTGTTTTTTTTGCACACTATTGTGTAATGCTGTGGGGTCCCTTTTAATTTCAGCTAAACTAACTTTATGGGGTGCGGGGTGATGGCATGAATGTGTCATCCCATTATGTAAATGCATAGTGACTTGTGTCCATTTTGCCAAACAAAATCCACATCCAATAGCGTTAAGTTTTATTTTGGTTTCCTCAAATCCCATTAATTCATTTTTACATTAATAAATTTAGTGTTTGAATATGTGATATCATCAATATTATCAATAGATAATGTATTTATAATTTGACTTAGGCCATCGTTTTTGTAATCAATTTTTCTTTGTTGCATCTCTGTAACAAATCTTTTTTCGTTTCTGGCTGTGGTTTCGCCTTTTGCCCATTTACCGTTAACAAACCCCTCATCAATATGTGGTAGGCAATAAAACCTACTTTCTCTCCTAAAAGGAATAATATTTTCAACGATCTCTATATCTTCTTTGGTAAAGTAAACATTCTGATTTATGAATGCTGTGTTATTATAATCACAATTCAAAACCAAATTATCAACGTTTGTTTCCATTTCTTTAATGTCTTGAAAGAATCTATTATATATTTTTATATCAGATATTTTACCTTTATAATAAACATTTGAATGGTTACAAAACCCAATTAGAAAAGGTCTAACCGAATCGTGTGATTTCAAACCTGCGCTTATTGGATATGAGGCGTTTTGTTTAATACCATTCCTATGTGTTATTAATTCATCATTAACATAAAAATATGCTTTTTTTTCTTCATCGTTATATGTAAAGGTAGCTTGTGTCCACATATTTTCAAATCGTTTAGCCCAATTGTAATGTTGCATACTGGTTTTATCAAATACTTGAACTGTTACTGCTCGTGAATTATTAAATGATAAACCCCACGTCCAACTACCATCTTTTCTTAATAGGGGGTATTCAATAAATTTTTTCTGTTCATCACCAACTAGCCATATTGGTACTTTCTCATTTTGTTGTTCTGCATTGAAAGTTATTGTTATTGTGTGATCACCATGTAAACAAGAACTTATTTCTCTATTTGTTGGTACTGTTAAATAAGAACCATTTCCATTAAAATTAGCGACAATCTTATTTTTTTCTTCTTTTATTATTCTCCCCGTTGTCATTTGTTCAAAATAACATCTCCAAAATAAATCATCATCTTCTTGCCCCCAATCCCAGTAATCATTTGAATATCCATTAGTGTTATATGCTTGTTCTCTATTAAAAAGTACCACCCCACCAAAGTATTGGTCATATCCAAGACCATATCCATATTTTGATAATTTTGTTGCAATATGAATTGGTGTTTCTGTTGGATATGAATAATCTGCTTCTTCGTGTGGTAACATATCAACGTCGTGCCAAGCAACATAATCACAACCATCTTTAAAAGCATAGTGAGCTGCAATATTCTTCATTGCCCCACGGTTAAATAGTTTTTCATCAACTTGATGCCCCACATAAAAAGAATGTTCTATATTTCTCTCATTTAAATGTTTTGTTAAATGTGGTATTAGCCTATCTATATGATCTTTCCTATTTCTATATGGTATACATATACCTAATTTATGGTTCATATTCCTACGATTGCTTGATATATTTTATTGTCTTTCATAAGACCGTGCTGCACAAAATCTAAATCAGAAAGCCCATCATTATATAATAAATCTTTATTTAAAGAAACTTCATTATTATATCTCAATTGATTCCATCTAGTTACCTGGTCTTTCCATTTTGTCCCTAAAAACCCGTTTGGCTCATGTGGTAATGATTTAAATTTAGATATTCTTCTATGCGGTATTTTAATTTCTACAAATTCATCATATGTTGCATCAACAATCTCACATTTTTCGATAATTCCGTTATTGTTATTTCCAGAAAGATCCACTAATTGATAATCTCTAATAAAATCCGCATCATAGTATATTTTTAAAAATTCTGATGATTTATATGACATAAAATTTTTAGTAAGAGTTATTGATTCATTATTAGATATGTCATTTATTTCGTCTTCTTTTAGCACCTCTTCAAAATATGCAAACTTATCTATAGTCCCTCTAAAATAATTTTCCATATTTACTCTATCTGGTTTACCCACACCTAAATAAAAATATGGTTCTTTTTTATAAAAATATAATTTTTTGTAGGTGGGTGTTTCATCAATATATTTCCCGTCTTGGTATACTTTTATAATCTTGTTTGTGGCATCTACTGTTACTGTTATATTTGTTTTATAATTTGTTTTAATTTCTGAATTAACATATAACGCGTTGTGGTTTGAGTCAAATGCGCAAAAGTTATATCTTGAAAATGAATTAAAACAAATTGCAAAATCCCACCCCGGGATACTAAATACTGTAAATTCATCAGATTCTCTTGTGTGATCTAATACCAATTTATCAGGATAAAACGATATAAAAAATGTTGCATTTTGATTTAAGTTAATAGTATTTTTACACTTGACTAGTGAATCAACCCCATTAAATTTTAAAGATTTACCATTTCTACCAAAATTTTTTATTTTTAATGTGTCCAATTCAATTGACGCTTCTTTGCATCTTAATAGTAGATCGGTGTCTTCATACCCCCATCCCCAATATTTGTTTGAAAAACCATTAATTTTTTGGAAATCTTTAGTGGGGAACATTGTTACGCCTCCAAAATACTCATCAAATGTTTCTCGATTGCATATTTTACCAGATGTACTATAAAAGTTTGTTGCCATATGTAACGGTTTGTCAGAATAAGAATAATCTACATCAAGTGGTAACATGTCAATATCATGAAAAACAACATAGTCACAACTATTTTCTATGGCATATTTAAATCCGATGTTTAATAACATTCCTCTATTAAAAAGTTTTGCACCGTCTTGTTCAATGATAAAAATGTTATATTTTATACCAGTCTGATTTAAATAGAAAGACATTTTTCTTCTAAAAATCTCTAGCTGATATGCCCTATCTCGATATGGAACAATAATACCTAATTTGTGTTTATCCATCAATTGTTGGGTCTTTTGGTTTTACTGATTTGTGAAATTCGTGCAAATAAAACTGAATTCTATCGCTCCATTCTTGTTTATCGATTTCTTCAAACCAAATAGTTAATGCGTCCACCGAATTAACAATTTTTTCGAGAGCTTTTACTTTTCTTTCTTCCAATTTTAGAAGTTGTTCTTCTTTTTCTGCCTTTGTCATACTGATATGATTTTTTTTATTAATTTATGCCATTGTCTATACCTAGAATATTCTGCTTGCCCATCACTTGGCTCAAACATAAACTCTAAATTTTTTAAATCTATTTTAAATTTTGTTTTTGATAATTCTTTATACATTGTTCTATACTCATCTGAATATGAATAAGATTGGTTGTTTGATGCAACTGCCCTTACTCTATCTATTGATGTTTTATCCCATTTAAAATGGTGTACTTGTACGGAGTGGGTATCAACGGGAGCTATTAGTGGGTGATTCCATCCCTGCCACTTCCATGTAGTCTGCCCATCTATTTTTGCATAATGTTGCCCAGGTGTGATTTCTATACTCCCCTTAACAACACATACTTTGTTGGGGCATGCGCTACTCATAGGGAATCTAAAAAATCCCATATTAGGGAACTGTTCGAAAATGTTTTCATCATCTTTTATTTCTGAAAATTCTCCGTTTTCGCCAATTCTATCTATGAAACCACCTCTCATTATTGACCAACCATTATAATCACAATCGGAAACACATGATCTAAGATCATCATTGGGATATAGATGAAATTCATCAATATCAGCAATAACCCACCAATCATTTGGTTTTTTAGATTTCACCATATTGTACAAAGCGGTGACTTTTTCCCAATCAAAAACACGATCCTCAATCGTTTTTACCACTTTTACATTGCTGTAGTTAGATACAATTTCTTTTACGTCATTAATGAGATTAGGGTGTATAACTGATTGATATACAACAATTTGTATTTCGTCAACATACTTTGAATAGTGTTTAACAAAATGAGGAATAAGGTTTGTTCCGTGACCTATAACTGTGAGTGCTCTAATCATTTTTTCCGGTTAATAATGGTAATACCGCTTGATGGCGGTTTATCCATTAATATACGGAAATTATGTAAATTAATCAAGTTCCAGTTATTGTTTTTTTCAAGTTCTTTGACAAGTTTTGCCGGGCCATCAAATCTATAATGATCTTTTTTGGCGTCTTCAGAAACAATTAATGTTTCCTCATAATTTGGGTCGGTATCATGAATTATGATTATGCCATTATTAGATAAAATAGATGAATAAAGATCAAAATCTTGTTTAACACCTTCATATGAATGATCACCATCAATGAATAATAAATCTATTTTAATATCTTGTCGAACAAAGAAATCATAATACGCATCGACAGAAGACGACTTAATAAATCTAGGATGAAACGTGCTACGAAAGAATGAGGATTCGTCTTCAAGGTCGCTAGGACCACCAATCCCATTGCAAGCGTCAACGACATAAGTAACCCCGATATCCCCCCAATTATAATCATTGTTTCCATCGAATATTTTTTGTTTGTGTAAATCAATTCTTGCTTGTGTCATAATTCTAGGGATAAAACCTCCACCAGAACCAATACAAACACAAGTTTTAATCCTCATATGCTGTATAAGAGAATACACAACAATGCCATCTCCCATATGTAAATCTGTTGCGCCATGTGTCCAGCGATAAGGTACAGGTTCATCATTGTTGTTAGTAATGTTCTTTCTAATATAGTCATCATTTGTTATCATTTCATCCAATCTGGTAATTCATTATTAGGTGTATGTGTAGTTATCGGTCTGATTCTATCTTTTAATAAATTATATAATGTGCTGTCATGTTTGACCAATGTATTAGACATCTCACCAGCTATCTTAATTGACATACCTTCACCAGCACCATTAATTTCTTTTTTTAATTGTAAATCCGAATATTCTTTAGCCAGTTGAAGTCTCTCGTAGAAATAATAAAATTCTTTTTCATTAAATCCTTTTTTATTAAAAACAATAAAGTATTCCCAAATAGTTTGTAATTTAAGATATTCAGGATTTAAGCGATTTACATATTCAACATATGGTCTCCATTCTGGATTAGTTATATCAATTAAATCTTTAATAAACTCTCTTTTAGCTCTATGATTTAATAACGTATCAATATATGTTATTCCTTCACTAAATGAATATGCTTTAAAATCTTTGAATATTGTGTAATCACTAATATCTAGATCAGCATCTAACAATATTGCAAAATCATGTGTTTTTAATATTTGCTTCGTTAAATATATTTTATCTGAATATGATTTAAATGATCTGTCATATTCAAATATATGAACATAAGTTGGTGTATATTTTGGACAAAAATAATCGGGGTTATCGGTATATACATAACAATGATACCCATTATTTAAGATTTGTTTTATCTTTTCATGAGTACCTTTAAAATATTTTTCATCACCAAAACAAAAAATTCCAAATCCTATATCGTTCATATATTAAATTTACCCATAATAATATGTGGGGTATTATTATGGATGTTTTCTTTTAAATATTCATAATGTGATAATGAATTATTTGCCACTTTTTGAATATTATATT
>SXGQ01144443.1_pt1 | contig 21510 bp, 7 predicted proteins | sample 3178371 | NCBI WGS metagenome assembly SXGQ01 (sample SAMN11356859, study PRJNA531348) | freshwater metagenome | isolation source: freshwater sample F1-20 | place: China: Fuxian Lake, Yuxi | collected 2017-12-25 | reverse complement strand
CGGTCCACTTTGAGCGTGGAGGGCGAGACGCGGACGCTCGTGCCCGACACACCCGAAGAACCTACGGCCCCGCCCGTGCTCCCGAGCACCGTGTCCAAGCGGTAAGTTCCAGCGTTGGTCCCGCTCGTGATGATCACTTGCTCGTTCTCGACGGCAAGTCCCCAGTTCTGCGTGGGGTCGGTGAGCGTGTCCGGTCCCGAGGCCGTGAGCGTGCCGGTCAGCCCCGTAGGCGTGGTCGTGTAGGCGCGGGGCGTGGTGTCCGTGCCACCGAGCAGGGCCACGAGCGCCGTGACTGCGTACACCCCTGCGTTCGTACCCGAAGGCACCCGAAGAACTGCGCCGGGCCGCACCGAGTAGAACGAGAGCGACGGGTCGGTGAGCAAGGTCCGAAGGGGGAGCACCAAGCCCGTGCCCGAGACTTCCTTGGCCCCCTCGCAGTACTTGCGAGCGTCGTCGTAGTAGTAGGTGTCGAGCGCAATGGAGAGCCCGTCCTCGTCATCGGCCACCTTCTCAAAGGCGTCGGTGAACAGGTACGAGTAGGTGTAGAGGACATGGGCGGGTTTGAGCGCCGCGAGCACCTTGCGGGCGTTCTGCTCCAAGGTGAACGGGTCGGAGGGGAAGCCCCCGCCCACCGTGGACACGAACACCTCTACGCCGAACTGGTCGAGCAGCGTGTTGCCGCCCACGGGGTCGCGCGGAGGCGTGGCGAGGTAGTTCTCGACCAACTGCACCACAAGGTCGGGGTCGAGGAGTTCGACGCCCTCCTTCATGGACTTGGCGGTGGCCCCCTGCAAGAGCAGCCGCACCATGCCCCGCAGGAACTCGCGGTAGCGCAAGTCGCCGTCTATCTGCGGCGCGTCCCCGGTCGGGAACACGAGCGTTCCGAGGGCTTGCCACAAGAACTCGGGGCGCGTGAAGTCCCACGAACTGTCTTTGAGCACTTCGTTCGCGGTGAGTTGCGCGTCAACGAGTTGTTCCAGCATGGCTTGGAACTGGAGCGTGTACCAAGGCCCGTTCACCTGCGAGACATAGTTGGAAGGCAGCACCGCCCGAAACGACTGCATGAGCAGGTTCACAAGCGCCTGCTTGTTCGTTTGATACGCCTGCCCTGTCACCGGAGAAGGCGCGGGGTTCTGCGCCTCCGTGAACGGAACGAGAGGTCTGCTCATGACCGCACCTCGTCGTAGGTGAAGGTCAGCGTGCCGAGCGTGAGGTACTCGGCCTCACCGGGGTCAATGTCCTTGGCCCCCTTGTCCACGCCCACGATGTAGGTCGTCGCGTAGGTGTGGGCCGTGGGCGAGTCTCCAATGGCGAGCGAGACAAGAACCCGGTTCGCCGTGAGTTCCAGCCGCCGTGCGGTGATTTGCGAGGTCGTGGTGTAGCCCTCGGCAATGAGCGTGGCGTCGTCCGAGTAGCCGGGGATGCTGCGCCCATCGTTGCCAAGAATGTACGCGCGCCCGGCCACGGTGCCGAGCGAAGTGAGCAGCGCGTCCGCCGCAAGCAGGTCAAGTTCCACTTCGTCTTGGAACACGCCCTTGTAGTCACCCTTGGCCCCGCCGCCGTCCACGGTCGCCGCCGAGAGTTCTTGGTTGATGATGTAGACAAGCGCGGAGGAGGTCGTGAGCGAGGTGAGCAGCGTGCTGTCGTAGGCCACATCTGTCGAGAGTTCTTCTTGCACCACTTGGCTCCCCTCCTGCCGGACCAACTTGGACAGGGGAACGACAATGTAGGAGACGCCCGAGGTGCCCTCCATGACACCGATGATGTCCGACTGCCGCACCGCGTCTCCGAGCCGCAACTGCGCGAAGAAGTTGGCGAGGTTCGTGCGGAGCGTCGTGTCCACGGTCGAGCGGTCTTGCCCCTGCTGCAACACGAGGGTCGCCTCAATGTCGAGCGGGACCACCACCGCCTCCTTGGCGAGCACGTCGGCGGTCGCGTGCTTCTTCTCGTCCACCGCGTTCTGCGTGGTCGAGACGATAAGGTTCGTCGTGTAGGTCACGACGAAGTTCTCGTCGTGGGCGTAGTCAATGAGCACCGTGGCCCCGTTCGGAATGTCCCCCGTCTCGACGCGCCGAATGGAAACCGCCGTGGTCTGCGTGCCGAGGTCAATGGTGTAGTCGGGGTCGCCCGAAGGGTCGTTCGGCCCCTTGTATTGCACCGTCTTGTCGGCGTTCCACACCTCAATGGTGTAGTAGAGCGCGCCCAAGTTGTCCAAGAACTCGGGATACGCGCCAACGAGCACATGGCTCTCGCTCGTGACCACAATGGCCTCGCCCGAGGGGACCAGCGCACCCGTAGTAGGGTCGGTGTAGCCGCTGATGTTGAGGTAGTCGCCTGCGAGCGTGCTCCTGCCGTAAGCAAGCGGCGAGTTCGGGCGGTAGAGCGTGTACGCCGTCGTCGGGAGCGTACCACTCACGGCTCCTGCGACCGAAGTGACCGCCGTGACGGGTTGCCGGGGAAGCACGAAGTCCACACCGGCACGGCGACGGTAAGAACCAAGCACCACGTCCGTCAGCGTCACCGGAGGCTGCACAACCGAAGTGCTCAACTGCACGGTGTTGTAGGAAGTGACGGCCACGCCCGTGAGGTCGAACACATCGCCTGTCGTGGCGTTCTTGAACTCGTAGCCCGCGAGGGGGTAGTCAAGAACCTCAATGATGGGGTTGCCGACAGACAGGCTCGGGTCAACGGCTTGGAAGGTGAGGTTGGCAGCGTCCCCCACAAGCACGAACTGAATGTCCTGCGCGACCTCGTAGGTGAACGCAAAGGTGTCGGTGACCGTGGCGAGGTTCGTCCCCTGCACCCATACGTCCACTTTGCCGCCGAGGTGCCGCCCGTCGTACAAGTCGCGCTGCATGAGCGGGTTGCCCGCGCCCACAATGGCGACTGACACGACGCCGGGAACACCTGCCGCCGTTTGGTAGTAGCCCCGCTCCGTGCCACTATCGACCGAGGCAAGGGTGTTCAGCGTGCGCTCGGTGAGCGCGAGGTTGCTCTCCGTCGAGTTGCCCCCGAACATGGGCGCGGAGTTGGTGGCGGACAGGGTGGGGATGCGCGTCACGAGAGTACGCACCTGCCCTGCGCCCACATTCCCGGCAGGGCCGGGAGTCACGGCCCGCACGGGCACCGTCACTTGATAGCGCCCGGTCACGGGGTTGAAGTACGAGGCGAGTTGCGAGAAGGCAATGGACGCGGCGCGGGTCGTGGAGAACTGCTGCCCGCCTCCCGAGACAAGCGTGCCGAGCGGAATGACGAGCGAACCCGTGGGCCGGGTTGCCGTGTAGAAGGTGACTTCGCCCTGTGCGTAGGTGCTCGTTCGCCGCACCACGCCGAAGTTGGAGGCGTAGGCGTCGAAGCAGGAGTTGATAAGCGCCTGCACCGAGGAGTCGGAGGTCAAGTAGAACGCTGCCTTCAAGCCGATTTTGTAGGGCGAGGAAGGAACTGCGATGCTCGTCCCCGAGCCGGTGGGGTCGTCCACTTGCAGGAGCAGCGTGGGCGTCCGCGCACGGTGGAAGAAGTCAAGGATGAACCGCAACCGTTCGGCTTCCGAGGAGAACGGGTCAATGACCGTATCGCGGAGAACCGAACCTGCCTCGACCTTGATTTGCGGGTTCGACCTGTAAATGGAGGTGATGAACGACCGCACAATGTCCTGCCGCGAGGTGGCCGGAAACGCCCCAAGCGCGGTGGTGACGGACAGGGGGTGTGCGACCACTTCGGGCGAGAACGCGCTCTCGTACTCCAAGTTCTGCGTGGCGTTGTAGTAGACCGCCGTGACGACATAGTAGAGCGGCGTTTCCAACAGGGCCGAGGCGAACGACCCCACGGCAATGGTGGGAGGCGTGCTGGACGGAGTGGCGAGGCGGTTGTGCTCAAAGGAGTAGACCGTCAAGTTCTCGACTGCCGAGAGCGTCCCCGAGAGGCGCAACTTGCGCGCCGTCTCGGGGACTTCGTAGGCTTCGTTGAGGTCGGTCTGCAAGACCGTCTCGTTCTCGTCCTCCTGCGCCGCCGTGAGCCGCCAAAAGAGCGGGTCGGCCACGGGGTTGCCGAGCGGGTCCACGAGGACATCGGCGTTCACGAGCACTTCGGCAAAGTCGGTGGTGGTCTGCGTCACCACGCCCGTCGTGACAGTTCCGAGGTTGACGCGGGTGTAGCCCGTAGCCCCACCCCCGGCGTAGAGCGAGGCGTAGAAGTTGAAGCCTTGCAGTCCCACGGCGTCCACTTGCGGCACGCTGATACGCACGGCTTGGTCGAGTTGCTCGACCGTGACGCCCGTAGGCGTAAGGGCAATGATGCCCACGGTGGCTTCGTCCACGAGCGTCACCGTGGCTTTCGCTGCCGAGGTCACCGACCCCGACAGAAGAACCGCACGCACCTCGACGGTGTTGACCCCCGTGAGCAGGAGCAAGCCATTCGGGTCCGCTGCCGGGTTCGGCACCGTCCACGCGCTGCCGTTGAACAGGACGAACTCGGGGTCGGAGGTGAACCCACCGCCGTTGATGGACACCTGCACATCCACCGTGTCGGCGGTCGTGGTGCCTTGAAAGAACCGACGCTCCGAGGTGGTCGAGAAGTAGACCGTCTCGCGGAGGACGCCATCGGGGCCGTAGACTTGCGGAGTAGAGGTCGCCATGCTGGTTCCTTACAACCCCACGCCTTGCAGCCCGAGGGTTTTCCCGTTCGTTCCGGCGAGGGCCACCGCCCCCGGCACGGAGAACACAATGGAGAGGTTGATGGGTTGAAGCGAAGCGTTCATGACCGTCACTTGCACGAGCGCGGTCGTCGGGTCGTCGCCCGGCGTCACCTGCACATTCTTGAGCGCGTAGAACCGCTCCTTGCTGGTGACGGCTTGGTACTTGGCCTGCTCGTTCTGGACTTTCTGGACCCGCAGAAGCGCCGCACGGACATCCTCTTGGAGCAGCATGGTCGTCGCCCCGAGGAACTTGGTGCCGATGCGGTCCATGATGGTGCTGCCGTAGGCCGGGTGGTAGGTGTTGCTGCCCTTCCGCGTAAGCAGCGCCTTCATGCAGGCTTGGTAGAGCAAGTTCTCGTTGTCGATGAGCACGAGTTCGCCCTGCGGGTCGAACCGCATGTCGTTTTCGACATAGGTGGCGCGGCACCGGGGGCATTGTTCGGGCGGCGCGGCGTAGGTGACCTTGAAGGTCGGGTTGCTCTTGACGGCTCGGACGAACTTCGGGTAGCGCGCCGGAACAGGGGCCTTGACCCCCGAAATGCTCGGGTAGGTGTCGGGGCGGGAGGCCAACTGCCACGGGGGGTACACCTGCGTTCCACGCGCGCCGGTCTGCGCCGTGAACCCGAGCACCGCTGCGCCTTGCCCACTCACGCGCACGAAGGACTCGGGGCCAACCGCGTTGGTGTCCGCAAGAACAATGGCCCCGTTGCGCGTTCCCACCTGCACAAAGTCAAACGCCGCCGTGCGGATAGCCTGCTCGACCGCAGTAGCGGTGACCCGCTCGCCCACAGGGAGGCGCACTTCGACCGTGCCTGCACTCGTGGTGAGCACGAGAAGGTTCCCGTCCGGTCCCACGAGGTTGGTGCAGCGGCGAAGAACGAACGGACCCGGCACACCCCCCACGAGCACCGCCTGCGAGTAGAGCCCGGTGGGGGGGATGTAGTAGCGGTCGTCGGCAAGCACGCGCACGACGTTGGCGTTGGCAACCGGAGCCTTGGGGACGAGCGAGAGCCGGTCGCTTTGCAGCGCCACAGGTTCCTCAATGACGAGGTGTTGGCAGGGGAAGGCGACTTGCAGTTCGACGCTCACGCGGACTCCATGCACACCGCTTTGCTATAAGGCGCGCACCGCCCGCCCCCCGCACCGTCAAGGAGGTCAGGTCGCGGCATGGTCCTCGACCCCCGGCAAGTCGCTCATCAGGTTCGGGTACGCGCCGAGGTCGTCCGACTGCGAGGCGAAGTCCGCCGTGCCGTCCTCGGCCACTTCATACCAAATGCTGTCGATGATGGCGACGGTCTGCGCCACCGTGAGCACGGGGTCGTAGCGGTCGGGGTCGAACGGCGCGGGCATCCCAAGAAGGGCGTCCCCGTTTGCCCGCATGAGGTCGTCCAGTTCTGCTTCCAACTGCTCGCGGAGGTCGCACAACTTGATGATGCGGGCTTCAATGTTGTTGCGCTTGTAGGCGACTTCTTTGCTTATCCAGCGACGGGCTTGGGACATGAACAGCACCATGTCCGAGTCCTCAAAGTTGTTCCGCCCGCCCTTGCGCCCGGCGGTGTTGTAGGTGTCCACCGAAGGCATACCCTGCTGATAGGTGCTGCCGCCGTAAGCAGGAGCCTGCGACTTCGGAGACACGACGCCCCCGCTCGGGTAGAGCGAGTACGAGGTCGTGTTGGTGAGGTACACCTCGTCGGGGTGCATGAACATGGAGATGTCGAGCGGGTTTCCACCCATGACCACATACGCCCCGAGCAACTTGGCGAGGGAGGTGTCGGGATTCACGAACACGCCCACCCGCTTCTCGGTCGCCGTGGTCACGCCCGCGTCGTCTGTTGTGGTGTCGTAGGCCACGCGCACGAACCCAATGCGGTCAAGTTCTGCCTTGATGACCGCGATGCGCGCGAGCACATCCCGGCGCTCGTTGAGCGCGAACCGGCGGAACTGCTGCCATTGACCTTGCCGAAAGGTGCCAAGACCATTGAACGACATGGCTTACTCTCCCGCAGCGGCGAAGATAGCGGCCACCAAGTCAAAGGCCACCGAGGGGATGGGGCCTCCGAGGACGAGGGCGAACCCGAAGCCGTAGTCCGCCGCCGTGTCTACGGGCGGGTTCTCGGCAGTCAAGAACGCTCGCAACGCACCGCTGGTGCCCGCCTCCACCGTGACGAGCACAGAGACGTTCCCGAGACGCAGCGTGGCGAGGATGTCGAGCAGCGCGCGTATCTGCTCCAAGAGGGCTTGGAGTTGCGCGATGCGCGCCTGCAACGCCTCAATGAAGGCGATGATGGCGTCGGCAATGCCCTGCAACCCGTCGAGGATGGTGAGCAAGAACTGCTCGATGTTGTCGAGGATGGCGAGGACTTGGGGGAACCCGTTCGGGAACAGGAGCACGTTCGCCCATTGCCCGCCTTCGGTGCGAAGGCGAGGCGGCGTCACAAGCAAGAGGACCGTGAGCGCCGCGCTGTACACCTCGTCGGGAATGAGGTTCCGGCAGAAGGCAATGCTGGTCCCGCTTCCCACGAGCAGGGGCGCGTCGTCACACGAGCCCTGTCCGTAGAAGAACTGTGTGGTGCTCGCCGTAGAGGTAGCCCCGAAGCCGGGCGCACGCGCCAACCCCGTGACGGTCGGGAACTTGGGCGGCTGCAAGAAGGACGCGGACGGGAACAGCCCCGCGTCCTGCGAGGTGTCAGAGAGCGTCTCCAAGAGCGTGTACGCGGGCCACGGTGTGCCAATGTCCGACCACTTGAACGAGAGCAGCGTGTTCACGGCTTCCTCGGACTCCTCCACAAGAAGAAGGGACTGCCCCAACTTCGGGAGGTACACCGACAAGTAGCCATACACCTTGGTTTTGAGGTTGCTGCGGAACGCCGCCGGGGTGCGCTTGCTGAAATACTTGTTCGGGTTGTCGAGCCGCATGTACTTGAACAGGTCTGCGGCGACCAACTCCAAGCCCGTCGCCACGAGCGCCGTGTTCGGCTGATACCCCGAGCCGGAAGTAGCCACGGTGAGGTCCGAGCGCGACAGGAGCGCCACAAGGAGCGCCGCTGCCACCGCATCTGCCACGGGGCCGGGGAAGGTCACCTGCAAGGGCGGGGAGAGTGGAGAGAAGTCCCCGTCGAGGCGTTGGGGGACCACCACGGAGCCCGTGACACCCCGAACGGTGGCATCATTGAGGTAGAACAGGGGCTTGAAGTCGTAGTAGGGGTTTGAGATGGTCCCGGCACCGTAAGAAGCAGTTGCGGTGATGGTGTCGGACACCTTCTTCGACACGGCCCGCACCACGACCGAGTAGGTGTCCGGCTGATAGGCCCCCTTCACGGAGAGCGCACCAAGCACATCGCTTTTGCCGGGGCTCGCCATAGAGAACTCGCCCGTGTAGGGCAAGAGGCTCTTGGGGATGACGGCCATGAAGTTCTGCCCGCCCGTCATGGTCTTGAACAGGCCGTTTTGCACAAAGAACGAGCGTCCGAGGTAGCGGCGGTTGTCGGCTTGCTCCAAGCGGGCGAGTTCCGAGAGCACAACCAAGGCCGCGCTGGACTGCGTTTGCGTCGTGGCAAGGAAGGCGTAGGTCGCGTTGATGTTCACCCCTTCACTTGTCTCGGGGGTTCCCGAAACAGGGGCGAAGGCCACCGTGTCGAGGCCGCCGAACACGCGGAGCGGGGAGTTCGGCAGCGCCGGGTCGGCCACGCCGAACCGCTGACGGGCCGTGCCTCCCGCGTCCCCCCCGGCGTTTGACTTCGCATCGGGGCCGTCTGCCCACACGAGAAACCCCTCGGGTTCCGTACAGACCTCAATGACAAAGCCGTTGGGGGCCGGACCTGCCGAGCCAATGAACGCCTGCCCGCCTGCGGGCATCTGCCACTCTACGAGCGCGTACTCGATGTCGTCGCCCGAGGAGAGCGCCACGCCGAGCGTGCCGAACTTGTTGAGCAGGAACTTGGAGGTGCCGTAGGTCACCGAGACGGGAATGGGCGCGGGGTACGGTTGTGACTTCTTGACGAGGCCGCCGAAGAACCGGCAAATGGCGACCACCAACTCGATGATCTTGTAGAGGTCGGTCACCTGCACCGACAGGTAGAAGTAGACCGAGAGGACCGTCGAGGAGTTGGAGAACACGGGCCGCTTCGGGTCCGAGGTGTCCACATACGCCGTGAGCATCCGGCGTTGGAAGCCTGCGTACCCACCAACGAGGTCTTGGTAGGGGAAGGAAACCCGTGCCGTGTCCCCAAGGTAGAAGTACGCCCCGAGGTTGCGAAGGTCGTTGATGAACGCCCGTATCTCGTTGATGATGGCTTCAATGAGGGCGCGGATAGGGTCAAGCAGGCCGACAATGAACGCCTTGATGGTGTCGAGAATGGCTTGGAGCACATTGAGGGCGTCAATGAGGAGTTCCAGCACCCCGTCCACGGTGTCGAGGACGGGCTGAATGGGCTCCAACAACTTGGTGAGGTCAATGTCTGCGGTGAACCATGTTCCGAGTGCGTCCGCCATAGGTCACCCCTTCTTCGCTTGGGCGTGGGCTTGGAGGACGCGGGCCTTCTCGATTTTGGCGAGGCCAACGCGCAGTTCTGCCACCGTCCGCACATCCTTCTCGATTTGCTGCTCAATGAGCGGCACGACCTGTTTGAGCAGCGCCCGCTGACGCTCCGCGAACGGGTGCTCCACTTCTGCGCCTTCGGGCATGACCGTCCACTTGCCAACGGTCACGCCGCGTTCTTGGAGCAGTCGCAGGACTTCTTCGGGGGTCACGGTCGGCTACCTCACGAGGGTCGGCGGGTATAGGCAAACCGTACCCGCCGACCCCCGTGCCCGACGAGGACTACGAGCCGAGGCCCTTCTTCAAGAGGAGCAACTGCCGCTGCGCCTCTATCTGCTCGGGCAGCGTAGCCCGTGCCCGAGCAAGGGCTTGCAGGCTCCCGTTGAGCCGGTTGGCGCGGAACACCACCCACGAGAACCGCAGCGCGCGGAAGCGGTCGTCGTTGTCGAGCACATCGTTGATGAGGTCGGGCAGCACGGGACGCCCTGCGCCGTTCACGAGGTCCGCGTAAGCAGTCGCGGAGCCTACGGGAGTCTCGCCGTCGAGCCGCGTGTCGAGAACCCAAAACCGCCGGTCCAAGACGGAGAGGCAGTCCGAGGTGTTGGCGAAGGGCGCGAACTCAATGAGCCCGACAATGGACACAAGGAACTGGTTGGAGATGACCCCCAAGCCGTCAAGGGGCGACACCGGGCTTCCAATGTCCTCGATGTGGTCCTCGGCTTGGAAGGTGTAGTAGTCGCCGCCCTTGTTGTTCTCGTAGGCCCCGCTGATTTCTTCGATCCACGAGAGCATACGCTCGCGCATGAACAGCACGAGTTCAATGGCGTCCTGCGAGAACACCGAGGAGGGCCGGATAATGCGGTAGCCGAAGGGCTGAATGCTCTTGCTCGCGTCGAGCCCCGCACGGGCCAAGAACGAGGCCCCCACCGCGCCCGCCGTGGGCCGAAGCGACTGCTGGCCTTCACGCCCGTTATTCGGAGGAGGCTCCGAAGCCGTCAGCACCGAAGCGTGAATGGTCGGCAGCACGGCGTACTCGGCACCGCCGTCTCCGAAAACAATGTCGTCCGAGCCGTCCACGGCACCGCCGCCGAACCGCGAGGCCCCGTCCACCTCCAAGACCGTGGGCGAGGTCGGGTCCGCAGGCACCCGGTAGAAGCCCCGGTTGTCGTCCAACGGCTCGGGGAGCGCCGCCACATACGGGGGCGCGGCGCGCACGCTCACGCTTTGGTCGCCCACGGGGCGTGCGCCCACCTCCTCGGGGTCGAACAGCGTGCCTGCCGGGTCCACGAGCACATAGTCGCCCGCCTTGACCCCTGCTGCGGTGTAGTCCACGGTCGGGTCGGTGTCCGACAAGAAGTTGAACACCGTTGCTTGTCCGCCCGTCGTCGCAAGGTTCGTGTAGTCCACGGGACGGTCGAGCACCACTTGGTCGGTGATGAGGCCGAGAAGTTGCTCACAGGACTGCTCGTGCGGCACAGGAGCCTGCCGCAAGTAGACCTCAAAGGGAGTTCCAGCGACGAGCGGCGTGGTGAGCAGGCCGGGACGCTTCAAGCGTAGCGTCGTCGGGTTCACCACCGCCTCCACCTCGACTTCTTCCAAGAGCGCGCCCGTGCTCGGGTCGAGCAGCCGCAGGAGGTCGCCGGGGTGGACGTTGGTGGCAGCGTCGTTGAACGCGCCAATGTTCGTCGCCGCCCCGTAGGTCGCCGTGTCGGCCACGAGTTCTCGCGTGCCCGTGGTCCCGTAGGAGGCGAGCACACCGCGCCGCGTTTCGTAGACGGGTTTGAGCAGTTCCAAGTTGCCGACGAGTTTCTGCTGCGCCTCGTGGAACCGCCGGATGCGCCGCACATAGAAGTGTACGGCCTCCTCGCCCGGCACGGCGAACCCGAAGAAGTCTTGGTAGTTCCGCACGCCGACGAAGGACGGGTCGGGCACCGTGTACGAGGCCGCGACCACATGCGGAACCACCTGCCCCAAGTCTCCCGTGGGGCGGGGGAACGACGGCTCAAGGAACACGCCCGAGAGCGCCACGAAACCCGAAATGGTGGGGGTAACGAAGTCGTTGCCGAACACCACCTTGTCGCCGGGCAGGAGACAAGGCAGCGTCCCCGGCGAAGTGGACGAGTTATTGAAGTGGATGTCGTCCCAATCCACCGTGTTCACATCGAGGTACGCCGCCACGCCCGTAGGCACCGAGGCCGTTGGGGAGGCCGGGTACACCACGCGGTCACGCTCGGAGTAGAACGCGGTGTTGTCCGCCCCCACGGGCACCACGACATACAGGTTGGGAGTTACCTTCGGTCCCAAGTCCCGCAACAGGTTTCCGGCTGCGTTGGTGTAGACCACGCTGTACGGGGCCGGGGGAGAAGCCGCAGGGTCGAGGTAGGTCATAGACCCGAAAGCAAGGGAGACTACGCCGCCAATGGCGTTGTTCCCGGCTGCGTCCCGGTTGTAGCCCACGCAGTTGTTCTTCGGGAAGCCCGTCGCCAGTTGCCGGAAAGGCAAGTAGGTCATGCCCGAGACGCGGGTGCCCGCCGTGACCGCCAAGAGGAACGCCGCCTGCGTGACCGCAGCGCCCGTCGCGTCTTGGAAGTTCGACAGGGTGAAGGTCGCGTTGCCGGTCACAGGGTCAATGGTCGGGAAGCCGCCATAGAGCGCCGAGTAGACCGCCGAGGGGTCCACAACCCATTGTGAGCCGTCGAACGCCGCGACCACGGGCTTGAGCACACAGTAGACACGCCCCGTCGCCGGGAAGGCGTAGCCCGTGGGCGACTCGGTGACCGGAATGAGCGTGTCCACGGTGAGGTCCACCTGCACGCCGCCAATGTCCGCCGTCGAAAGGACTTGCGGGAACCGGAGGTCAAGCGCGCCCTCAACCCCAGCCGAAACAGAAGTGCCCGCCGGAAGTTCTTGAATGGGCGTGCCGTCCGAGGCATTGGCGTTGGTGTCCACCGCGTGCCGCACCAAGTAGGTGCCGACCTTGACCGCAGCGGTGCCACTCGGGCCACCGTCCACTACGAGGATGTCTCCCGGCTCGACGTTCGCCAACGCGCCCGCCGTAGGAGGGTTGCTGACCGCCTCCACCCAAGCGCGGGAAGGACCGGGGAACGGCCCACGCTGGTCCCGAATGGTGCCCCCTCCCTCCAAGATGAGGCTCGTGAGGCCCGCGTCCGAGGACGGCACCGCCGAGAACTTCAAGCCCGCGAGGTCCGTTCCCGAGAGCGGCAGGTTGCCGTTCGCCTCCCACGACATGACCTTCACGGTGCCGCGCTCGTCACCTGCTCCCGAGGCCGTCGCAGGCGTGAAGGTGCCCACATACGGAAGCAGCGTGGACGGGTCCACCCGCGTGAGGAACGTGAAGGGCAGTCCTGCGTTCACAGAGTTCGGGTCATTGACCGTGCAGCCGGTCGTCGGGACCGTGCCCACGGTGATTTCCCACACGGCGAGGGTCGTCTCGACACTCACGCCGCCGGGAAGGGGGGTGACGGTGCCCCGAGGAGCCGCCGTGGCGAGGCTCATGCACTCGCGGAAAGTGAGCCGGTCGCGCTCGACCGCTGCGGTCGTGGAGCCCGTGGCCGAACCAATGGTCAACCCCGTGATGGTCGCGGTGTCGGTGTCAATGTAGGCGTCCGCCGTGACCGTCACATCGTAGAACAGCCCCGAGTTCGCCACCGAGGACAGAGTTGCGAAGGTGCGAACCACAATGCTGGTGTCGCGCACATTCGCGGGCGGGAAGGCGAGCGGAATGCCACCGGGAGCCGATACGGTGCCCCAAGCAGTAGGAGCAGAGACGGCGATGGCTTCAATGAGCGCACCCGTGGTCGGGTCAAAGATGCGAAGCACGAGTGCGTTGCCCGTCCCTCCAATGCCGAGGAAGCGGTTGTAGCCCCCCACGCCGGGAACGCTGCCCGAGCCGTCCGCGAGCACCACGCTCCCGAGGGAGGAGAAGTCGAAGGTCGTGGTGATGGTGCCGAGAACATTGGCCGAAGTGACTTGCACGCCCGCCGCGCCGCCAAGGCCCGTCTGACTGACTGCGTTCGTCACGGTGTACTTGACCGGCTGCGCGGGGGTGGTGGGCGTAACGAAGCGAGGCACTTCGACGCTCGACCCGCTCGCCCCTCCGGTGAGTGCGCCGACCGAGAGCACGCCCGTCATGCCCACAGGCAGTTGGTTTGTCTCCATGAGCAGGAGGTCGAACGGGCGAACGTCCCCCACGGCGGACCTGTTGGTGTACGAACCCGCCGTCGCCACCGGGGTCAAGTCCCGCGAGGTGTAGAGGGTCGCGGGGTCTTGCGTTCCCGAGAACAGGGACACGAGCACGCTGCCGTCCGAGCCAACCACCTCGTCGGGGTAGACCGCCTTCCAGTTCTGCTGCTCGTTTGCAGGAGCCGAGGCGGGGATAGGCAAGGGCACGGTCGTGTCCGAGCCGAAGAACGCCCGCGTCTCGCTCGCCACCTGCCCAAGCAAGTTCAGTTCGGTGAGGGTGGTCGCCAAGTACGGAATGGACACATCGCCGCTGTCGTCCCGCCCCTCGCCAAGAAGCGCCGGAAGTTGAGCAGGCGTGGTCCGCGTGTTGGTGAACGCAATGTCCCCCTCAATGGGAGTGAGCGGAGAGGGGGAGTTCTGCCCGAGTATCTCTTTGAGGCCGAGGTTCGGGTCGTCCCACGAAGGCAGCGTCATGTCCCGCAGTTCGGACTTGCGGCTCGCCACAATGAGGTCGAAGAAGTTGCGGTACGCGGGCAGCGTGGTCGAAGCCTGCGCGAGTTGTTCCGCCGTGGGCGGGTCGTCATAGCCCTCCGCGTCGGCGTTGCGCGTGGGCGTGACCACATAGATGGTGTCGCCCTGCGAGGGGTCGAACACCTCGCCCGTCTCGACAACGAGAACGTCGCTGCTGCTGATAGCGGTGCCGTCACCCTTGCCGAGCACGAGCACAACGCCGTTGACCACCTGCTTCACATAGACATTCGGGTAGGTGGTTTCGGCAGGCGTGATGGACCCAAGGAAAGAACCAATGGTCGAGGAGGTGTCCCCGAGGGTGAACAAGTCCCCGTCCGGTTGCCCGTAAGCAAGGGCCTCCCCCACCACGAAGCCCGGCGTAGACAGGTCGGGGTCGCCCGAGGCAAGGTCGAACAAGTCCCCACCGTTGGACACGAGTTGCGCGGTGTCGGGCAGGCCCGTGTCGGGGTCGAGAGGCAACTGCGAGAACGGAAGCGGGGTGGCAATGACAGAAGGCCCGCCCGAGGTGTCCCCGAGGTCGGGGAAGCCCGTGGCCGAGTACGCCCAAATGCGAGCCCGTGCGCCACGGGGCCGGAAGGCAGCGTCGTTGATGCCGCCGATAACGCCAAGAGCAGGGTTGCTAATGACCGCCGTGGTCGTGTTGAAGGTGCTGACAAGCGCCTTCTTGGTCGTGCCCGGTTCGTCGCCCGGCACATTCCCGAAGCGGGCGAAGGCGTAGTAGCCCTTGTCCCCTGCGTTGAGGTTCGCCTCCAAGCCCGGCAGGGTCGTGGTGAACGCCTTGGTCCGTTCGGGGAACAGCCGCGAGAACTGGTGCGGCTCCCACATGGACAAGAACTCGCCCTTCACGTCGAGGTTCGGCAGGAGGGCCGCCCCGAGGGCCGCCCAACCGGGCCTCTTGAACCCGACGAGCAGAACGTCGTCCATGTCGTTGAGGACGCGAAGCGGTTGCTTCTCGACATAGAACGAGAGGGTGTACGGGTCAGGGGTCTTGCCGTCCACGGCTCCCGGCTTGTTCGGGTCGGTGCTCTCACCCGTGGCCGGGTCCACAATGGGGTCGTCCTGCGTCACGAGGAGGTCGTCGGGGTTGTACGCGGCGAACACTCCCGACCACACGAGCCGGTTGTTCAAGTCGCCCGAGAACTGGTCCTCGTAGCCGGGGGGCGGGTAGAGCAGCCCGCGCCCGACAAAGAACTTGAACTTGCCGTCGCGGTCGCCAATGATGCGCCCGTCGATGTTCTCGACCACCTGCTCAAAGTAGACGACCACCTCGTTGTAGAGGGACAGGTACACGCGCGCTGCACGGTCTTGGTCGCGCAAGTCCTGCGCCTGACCGCGCACTCCGAGCGCGCCCTGCTTCGACAGGGTGGTAGAGCCGGGGCTAAACAGGCTCGGGCCACCCGAGGCGGCTTGGCCCTGCACCCGCGACACCGCAAGTTGGGCGACATCGGCAAGGTACTCCTGCAACGGAGCCACCTGCATGTAGAACGAGTCGGGAGCCGCGAACGAGTAGGAAGCGAGCAGCGTGCGCCCGAGGTAGCCGTTCTCCACCGTGGGAGCCACGCGCACCTTCATCTGCGCCGAGTAGGTCGGGACCACCACGGCGTTGTCCTGCACCTGCGGGCCAATGACATTCGCCGCGTAGTAGGACATGACGAGCCGTTGCGTCGGGAGCAGGTTCGGCGTGAGTGGCGGTTTGAGGTTGATTTCTCCGTTTGCAGGCGTAGCGGTGTAGTCCACGCCCTCCACGAGCGTCCGCCCCGGCACGCCCGTCTCGTACAGCACCACTTCGACCGTCTCGTAAGGGAGCCACGGCTTGAACCCAAACCGCGTCGGGAGGTTCGGGTACACGGGTCGAGCCGACAAGAACACGAACTCGCCGTCGAGGACAGACAAGCCCGTGGGTGCGGGGTTGTTGACATAGACCCGCGTGTACCGGCCCTCAATGACGAGTTCGCTCCCGACGATAATGAACGGGTAGCCGCCGACTTCCAGCAGGTGCCCGGTCTTGGCGACCTGCGTGTAGTCCCCGGCGAAAGTGAAGGCCGTGTCGCCCCGGTTTACCGGGACATACGCCGCCAAAGGGAACGAGAGCAGGAAGCCCGCGTTGCCGCCACCCGCCACGGGGTCGTCAGGGTCCACAGTGAGCGCCACCGGCACCGACGACAACTGCGAAGAAGCGTCGTTGGCGGGAGCACGGCTTCCAACCTCGTTCTCGGGCGTGGGCCACACGGTCACCGAGGTCAGGGCCGAGGTGCCGTCGTAGGAAGCGGCCTTGATGTAGAAGGGGATGCCCCCGACCACGAGCAGCGTGCCGACACCGAACTCGGAGGTCCGGTCGCCCTCTACCGTGAAGGTGTCCTGCCCCGCCGTCAAGTAGAAGGGCGGGCGGTACACCGGAAGCACCGAAGTCGAGTAGGTCTGCTCCCCGCCCGAGGCTTCCAGCACCGCGTAGTTGAGCCGCACTTGCTGGGCCGGGTCCACGGCGGTCGAGAACAGCAGCGTGCTGCCCGACACGCTCACCTCGCTCTTGCCCGCGTAGTTCTGCAAGTTCGGACCAACCCACACCGACACCGGGAACGCCGCGTCCACGGTCTTGCCCGAGGGGTTGAAGGCGTACTCGGTCGGAGTGACAGCGGTGGCGACCTCCAACCGCACGATGTTGGAGAGGTACTCCACGATGGGTACGGGCACGCCCGCGTCATCCACGACCACCGTGCCGTCCGTGTTGGCTTGGTAGTACCGGGCTTCGACTACTTGCCCTTCGCGGAGAGGGGTCAGGAAGAACACCCCTCCCGTGAGCGGCGAAACCTGCGTATCGGTGCCGAGCACCGTCTGCTCAACCAAGTAGAGCGTGCTGCCCGCATAGGAGGTGGCGTCCGCACCCGAGATGACAACCTCGCCCGTCGAGGGGTCGGCCTGCGCCGTGCCCGTGGGAATGTCCGCCGTGCCGTCCAGAACTTCGTCAAAGACGACTTCGGTGCCCGCGTTGTCGAGCAGCGTGGTGGTGCCAAACCGCAACTGCCCCGCAATGCCCGAAGGGGGAAGTCCGTAGTAGACCACATCCCCAAGAATGGGCGACGGTGGGAACGACGACACGCCGACGAGCGTAGCCCCGGCATAGACGGTGCCGCCGATACGGAGCCGGAACGCGCCGGTCAAGAAGTGCGGGTTCATGGTCGGGACTTTGAGGCCCGAGGCTGCGAGCACGCCGAGCGAAAGCCCTTGCTGAATGAAGGTGAGCGTAGCGGTCGGGTCGGTGTGGCCCACTCCGAACCGAAGCGACACGCTCCGGTCAGAGGCGAGCGCGTCGGCCAAGTACGCCGTGAACAGGCCCGCGCCGCCAGCCTCCACCGCGCCGAGAGGCGAGAGCAACCGAAGGCTGAACACCTCGTCGGACAAGTAGACGAAAGGGACGAACTGCACATCTGCGACAATGGCCGGGTCGTACACCGAGGTCGGGTAGCCCGAGAACACCTCCCACGAGACGAAGGGCAAGCCCTCGGCAGGCCCGGCTCCCACCGAGAACGGAACTTCGGGAGACAGGAGCAGTACGGACGGGTCACCGGGGTCAATGCCCGCGACCACATAGGAGCCACGCGCGTCCCCGTTGCGAAGCGCGAGGCGGTAGCCCTCGGGGGTCGCGGTGCCGAGCACCGTAGACCAGTCAGACACATTGAGGTCGGAGAACTCGACCGAGCCCGCCGTGAAGAAGCCCGCCGCGCCTTGCGCCACTTCGGGAGACACGGGCGTAGCGAGCGCCACCTGACCGGCTTCCCCATTGTCGGGGAACAAGAAGTCCGTGCCCTCCACGAGTGGGGTGTAAGCACCCCCCGGCAGGCGCAGTTGCAGCCCGAAGTCCGCGTCCAGCATGGCGGCAGGGTCAAGCGTCTCGGGAACGACCGCCGTGTGGCCGAGCGCAAGAACGGAGGTGGGCGACTGCACCGAGAGCGTGCCCGAGGCGTAAGTCTCCAACCACGCGAACCGCCCAAGGTCGAACTCGTAGAGCAGTTGGTCGTAGTTCTCCAAGCGTTCGACGTTCAAGAACGCCGTGGTGACGTAGTGAACGTCGGGCGCGAAGCCGGGAATGTCGAGCAGCGGTGGCAGGTTCACGAGGAAGGTGGGAGAGCCGGGAATGTTCTCGGTCACCACCTTGTTGGTGAACCGGCCCGTGGCCGTGAAGTCCGTCTCCGAGCCGGTGCCGTCGAGGTTGAGCGGCGAGCGGTACACGCCGAAGGACGCCCCGTTGTCGGGAAGCCAGCGGTAAGTGGTGCCCGAGAGGTCCACCTTCCAGCCCGGCAGGAACCCCAGCGCCGCCTGCCCGGTGAGGTCGTCGGGGTCCGCGTTCCACCCGACTTCGACCATGCCGCCCGTGAGGTTCGCAGACGAGAGCACGATGCGCCCGCGCACCGCCGTCGCCGTGCCCGTGCTGCCCGCAGCCGTGATGGCCGCTTGGATGTCAGCCGCCACCTGTGCGGCGGTGAGCGTGTCCCCCGTGAGCGAAGAAGTCCAAGCCACCACCACGCCGTCAATAGCGAAGCGCATGGTGTCCGTGGCCGTGAGCGTGAACGGCTCCGCGTACCGCGAGTAGACCCGCGCCTCGTCCGCATAGACCGCAGGCGTCACATCGGCCTGCATGAAGTAGACCTTCTCGCCCGCAAGCCCCACACGCTTGAACTGCGCCCGCGAGAGCGTGCCCGTGATGGCTTGTCGCGCCACCTGACCAAGCGTCTTTCGCATGGTGAAGGGCAACTTCTTCAAGTCCTCGTCGTACTCGACCACCTCCAAGGTTTCCAACGCCCGTTCCGGCGTAAACAGGAAGGTGTCGCCAATGCCCTCCACCGTGCGGGTCAGCCCCGAGTCATCCCCGTTGACCCGCGTGGTCGGGTTGCCGCCCGAGAGGTCGGGCGTCATGCCCGTACCGTTCGGCGTGTAGCGGACACCCGAGACGCCGGGGAAGGGTACGGGCTCTGCGAGCGGCACAAACAGGTCGCCGGTCAGCGTCACCGTGGTCGGCGTGCCGGTGCTGTCCACGAGTTGCACCGGGTCTTTGGTAGGAAGCGGCTGCGTGTTGAGCGCCACCCCGTCGAAGAACACCTGCGTTTCCAAGTACGGAAGTTCATAGCCGGTCGCGCCGGGAGTGGCCCGGTCCACATCGTCTTGGGCAAAGACCAACTTGCCCGTGGTGCGGGACCACGCGAAGGAGCCCGAGGACAACCCCGAGGGAGAAGGGAGGTCATTGTCGGTGTCGCACGCCACGGGGGTCAAGTGCGTGCGGAAGCCGAGGCGCACCAAGGGTCTGTCGGTGGGGCCGGGAACCGGACACAAGAACAACAGGTCGGCGTTGGCCGTGATGAGCGGGCCGAGTTTCCCCGTGGCTCCTGCCACGAAAGCCTCGCCGTTGTACCACACCGTCTGCCCTGCATTGAAGTCAATGAAGGCAGGGTTGAACTGCAACTTGCCGTTCGTGACCCCCACAATAGCGTCGGGAGACGGGCCGCTGAATGGGTACGGGCTGGTCGCCGCGTCCGCGTCGGCCACGACTTCTACGAGCGGAACGACGGAGGTGGCGTCAGGGGTCATGCCCACGCGCACGAGCGCGTACTCGTCCGCGTTCGCCGGGTTGCCGGGAAGGAAGTCCCCCACCGAGAACCGGGACGGCTTCGGCCCGAGCGTGTAGGTCGTGTCCGCGACGAGAGGGCCGAGGTTGAGGACGGGTTGCCCTTTGAGGGGTGCCCACCGGCCACTCTGCCCGTCCCACCCGAAGCGAGCGAAGGTGGGGTCGTTGCGAGTCCACCAAAAGCGCGCCCGTGCGAGCACATAGGCGACCGAGGAGAGCGTGTCGCCACGCTCCTCCGAGAACCCGCCCCCCAAGGCGGTGAGCGTGGCCGCGTCGAGGACCACCTTGCCCGAAACCATGTCCTGCGAGACGAAGGTGGCGGACACGAGCGGTGAGGAGATGTCGCCGCGCTTGATGAGCAGGAGGGTGACGGAGTGAATGCTGCGGTTGCCCGCGTCCTTCACAATGAAGGTGTCGGTCCCGTCCGCAAAGGGCGGAACCGAGAGGGAACCTGCAACCACCGTGACGAAGTTCGTGTTGCCCGCAACGGCGTAGTCAGGGGTTTCGACCGTGGTGAGCGAGCCGTTGTTCGCCGCCCACAAGAGGTACTCGGCTCCCGCGTCCGAGCGCAGAAGCACCGCTGCGCGGTAGGCATCTGCGAACGGCTCGGGAGGGCGACCCGTAGGAGCAAGACCCGCCGTAAAGCCGGTCAAGTTCTTGTGGTCGCGGTCCACGCCCGAGGTGGCCTCGCCCGTGCTCTGCGCGTTGCCGGTTGCCACGCGAGGCGGGCGCAGAACATAGCCGTCGAAGTCGAAGCCCATGAGTTCAGACCACCTTTGAGGTACTTGTTCCCACCGCAGGCGCGGGGGCAGGCGCACCCGTTACGATACCGGGGATGACCCCCGTTCCCGTGAGCGCGAGAGTGGCAAGACCCGCACCCACGCCTCCTGCCAAACGCTGCGCGGTAGGTCCGACAATGCCGACTGCCGCGAAGTTCGCAGTAAGGAGGCTCGTGAGAAGAACCGGGTCAGCGTAGGTCACCTTGCTCAAGTCCGTACCCACACCCACGCCGATAGACACCCCCGCGTAGCCCGCTGTCGCGGTGAGTGCGTTCGCCACACCTATGCCGATAGCCGCCGAAGCAAGTTGGCCGTTCGGCCCGAGGATGCTCACGGCGGCGGTCGCGGCGTTCATGGGCAACGGCTGCGGCGGGAAGAACAACGAGGTCGGCACCCCCACGACGCCCCCACCTCCTGCGGTGCCCGTGGTGACGCCCGCGAGGAGAACCCCACCCGCAAGAACCCATTGTTCGACGGCGAAGCCTATGGCTCCCGTGAGAGCGAGCCACTTGGGGCCGACCAAGCCCGGCCCTGCCGCAAGAATGCTGCTGGTCACGACCGGCGCGGTGACAGGCACGGTCACACCACCCGTACTTGGGGGACGCCGAAGGTGCCTCCGACATAGAACGGTGCGCCCGTGAACCCGTCCACACATCCGTCTGTGAGCACGCCCCCGCCGATAGGTCCGGCACCTGCGGTCATGACAATGCTCGGAGCGGTCAGGCCAATGGAAGTGCCCGAGGTGACCGCCACCGCCGCTGTGCCCGAGAGGGTCGCGCTGCCTGCCGTAGCAACCACCTGCACGGTGGGGCCAGAGAGTGTGGCCCCGAAAGGGTCAACTTGCATGAGCGAAGTGATCGGGCCGACAACGGCTTGAATGGCCCCGCTCGCGGTCACGGTGGTCTGACTGCCCGGCCCAAAGACTCGGCGGGCGCTCCCCGTGCCAAAGAACTCCACGAGGTTGCCGAAGGGCAACTTGTACTGGTCAGCGGTCTGCCCTGCGAGCAGAGGGGTCACGAACACGGTGTTGCGTGCCGGGCCGTTGGTCGGGAGGCTGTTCTTCGGCCCCGAGAAGGTGAAGTCGGCGCGGCCCATAGAGTTCAGCACGACTGCGTTGGCGCTCATGTTGAGGCTGTTGCCGCCCTCAATG
>SXGQ01161582.1_pt1 | contig 21515 bp, 15 predicted proteins | sample 3178371 | NCBI WGS metagenome assembly SXGQ01 (sample SAMN11356859, study PRJNA531348) | freshwater metagenome | isolation source: freshwater sample F1-20 | place: China: Fuxian Lake, Yuxi | collected 2017-12-25 | reverse complement strand
CATTGAGGGCGAGGAGGTTCGTCTGTTCCGCGATCGACGTGATCACCCTGATCACCGCTCCGATCTCGTTGCTCGAGCGACCGAGGTCGGCCATGGTCGAGGAGGTCGCCGACGCCATCTCGACGGCCCGACGGGCGGTGGTGGCGGCATCCTGGGCATTGCGGGAGATCTCGTGGATGCTCGCGACGAGGCTGTCGATCGAGCCCGACACCGTCCGGGCGTTGCCGCTCACCTGCTCCGCGGCCGCGGAGACGAGATTGGCCTGGGCCGTCGTCTGCTCGGCGGCCGCGCTCATCTGCTGACTGACGCTCGTCAGCTCCTCGGAGGAACTGGCCAGAGCATGCGTGTTGTCGATGATGCCGCCGACCAGCGCCGCCTGCCGTCGCGTCTCGCGGGTGAGCCGGCGGGCGATCAGCGTCGACACGCCGAGCACCGCGGCGCTCGTCAGCCCGAAGACCGTCAGGCCGAGCCTGAGGAGTTGGTTCACCGGCTCGAAGACCTCGGCCGAATCGACTTCGGAGATGAGCGCCCAGCGGACGTCGCCACGGCCGCCGGAGGGGTCGCGGTGCACGACGATCGGCCGCCACGACACGAGCGACCGGACGCCCCGATAGTCGTCCGCCTCGGCCGTGCCGGACCTGCCCTCGTCGAGCGCCGCACGCACGGCCGGCGTGTCGACCTTGAAAGCGTCGTTGATGATCGTGGTCTTCGTGCCGAGGTCGGCGGCAAACCGCGAGTTGCTGCGAAACAGCCGGTCGGCGCCCACCGCGTAGGTCTCACCCGTCCGCCCCATGCCGGTCGTCTCACCGATGATCGCGTCGGCCTTGTCGATCGGAATCTGGAAGGCGACGACGCCCGTCACCTGCCGGCCTTCGAGGATCGGTGCGGCGATGAAACTCGCCGGCTCGTCACACGACGGCAGATATCGGGCGAACTCGCCGAAAGCGACCGCATCCCGGCGGCCGCTCGCCGCCGCCTGCTGGAAGGCCGATCCGAGACTCGTCGCCGCCAGCGGGCCCTCCCGCAGGGAAGCGCCGAGATCGACCTCCTTGGACACGGTGTAGACGATCTTGCCGGAGACCGCGTCGATGAGGAACACGTCCGCCACGCCATATTTCTCGCAGAGGCTGCGGAAGAAGGGATGGAAGTTGCCGTGGGCCTTGGTGTAGGCCGACGCATCGGCGGCGGAATCGAGCAGCAACTTGGCACCGATGGCGTTGTCGTTCCGCCGGATGTAGAGGTATTGCAGGTAGGCGGAGTCGTCGTCGAGAGCCTCCGCGAGCGGCTCGAGACTGACCGGGCCGTCGGCCCGCCGGCGATACTCCGCCGCGAACTCACCCGTGTAAAAAGTCGCCAACTCCCGCCGCGCCGCGGCGAGGGCCGTCTCGTCCACCTTGTCGTCACTCCGGATGGTGGCCAGGCCTTCGCGGAGCTGATCGAGCGATTCCCTCACGACCCGCCCTTCGGCGAGCACCGCGAGTTCCTGCCGCAGCGATTGGAAATACCGCTCCACCGACTTGGACGTGACGGCGTTCACGGTATCGAGCTGCTTGAAGGCCTGTTCGCGCAGGGCGGCCGACGAGCTGCGGTAGCTGGTCAGGCCCATGAAGCCCATCGGGATCAGGGACACGCCGAGCAGGGCGAGCAGGAGCGGATTGGTGAGAAACGCACGCCAGCCGCCCGCAGCGGTGCCGGAGGGATCATGGTCTGCCATGGGATGTCGCCTGCCTTTCAAGTGCCTGCGGCCGTTGCCGCACGAATGATTGAATCATGCGCTGGATATCGAGGAGATGCACGAGCCGATCGGGGGCCGCAAACACGCCCGCCAGGGCCTCGCCTGGTCCGCCGCCCGACCCCTCGGCCGCGGAGGTCGTCGGCTGCTCGATCCGGTCCTGGGGAATCTCCACGACGTCGAGCATTTCGTCGATCACCAGGCCGTACCAGTCGTCCTGCAGCGCGATCACCAGATGCGTGGGTCGCTCGGGGATTTTCCGCGAGACCCCGAGATGGGTCGCGGGGTCGATCACCGGCACGATCCGGCCGCGGAGGTGGAGCAGCCCGAGGATGCCGTCGGGGGCGAGCGGCACCCGGGTCGGACGGCCGCCCCGCAGCACCTCCACCACGCCGTCGGCGGGCACCGCGAAGCAGGCGTCGCCGATGCGAAAGGTGCAACAGCCATGTGCAGGCCGGTCGTTCATCGCGCGTCACCCGCCACCGTCTCGAGGTCGATGATCTCGGTGGCCATGCCGCCGAGCGCGAGGATGCCGGTGACACCCGGCGACGCCGTCGGCTGCAGCCGCGACTCGGCCGCCAGCACATCGATGATCGAGCCGACCGTCAGGCCGACTCCACCCTGCGACCCGCCGACGACCACCACGTGGACGGTCGCCGGGGCCGCGGTCGACACCGATCCCAGGAGCTCGTCGGCATCCTGAAGCGTCGTGAACACATGGCCGCGGCGGACGACCCGGCGCTCGCCGACCACCTGCACCTCGTCGCGATGAAACTTCTCGAGCCGCACCACGTCGGTCAGCGGCACGGCGACCCTCCGGCCCGCGAGGGTGCCGCAGACGAGATAGCGGTCGGCGATTTCTTGGGCGGGAGCCACGGCAACGTCGGGCTCGCAGCCGACGGCCGGCAGCCGGGCGATCCTGAGGAGGCCGCGGAGGTCCAGGATCAGCACGACACCGCCGTCACCGAGCACGGTGGCGCCGGAATAGAGCCCCATCCCCGTCAGCAATCCGCCGATCGGCTTCACCACGATCGTGGAGAGGCTCGCCACGTCGAGGAGTTCGCGGCACCGCAGATGCCCCGCGGCCGACTGCATCCCGTCGACCACCAGGCCGAACTCACGGCCGTCCACCCGCACCAGCACGACCGTTCCATCCTCGCGACAGGCCGTCGTCTCCCGGATGCCGAGAAACTGATCGAGGAAGATGATCGGAACGAGTCGGCCACGAACCCGCATGACGGGCGCCTCGGCGAGCCCTTCGATCTTCGGCCCGGAGCGGTCCCGCTTGAGCGGCACCAGTTCACCCACGGCCGACTGCGGGATGGCACACCGCTCGCTCCCGCAGCGGACGATGAGCGCCGGCATGATGGCGAGCGTCAAGGGCACGTGCACCCGCACGACGGTGCCGGTGCCCACGCCACTCTCGATGTCGATCGTGCCGCCAATCGCCTCGATGTTGGTCCGCACGACGTCCATCCCCACGCCGCGGCCCAACACGCTGGTGACCGTGGCTGCCGTCGAGAACCCGGGTTCGAAGATGTACTGCAAGACGCGATCGGCGGGCATGGTCGCCGCCTCGGCGGCCGAGACGAGCCCCCGTGCCACCGCCTTCTCCCGCACCTTCTCGAACGCGATGCCGCCACCGTCGTCGGCCACCTCGATCGTCACCCGGCCGCTCTCGTTGAAGGCCCTCAGCGAGAGCCGGCCCACCCTGGGCTTGCCACGGGCGACACGGACGTCCGGGGGCTCGATGCCGTGGTCGACGGAGTTGCGGATCAGGTGGGTGAGCGGATCGCGGATGCTCTCGATCAGCGTCCGGTCGAGTTCGGTGTCGGCGCCGTCGATCACCAGTTCCACTTCCTTGCCGCAGGAAACGGCGACGTCGCGGACGGTCCGCGGGAAGCGGTTGAAGACGTGCTCGATCGGCTGCATCCGTGTCTTGACAGCGGTCTCCTGGAGCGCGTTCGTCACGGTGTTGATCCGCTGCGCCACGGCCTGCACGGCAGGATCGCCGCTGTCGAGGCTTCTCAACTGGTTTCGGGCCAGCACGAGTTCACCGACCAAGTCGAGGATCGACGCGAGGAGCTCGACATCGACACGGACCGTGGTCTCGGCCGCGGCCACATGCGGCTGGGCCGCGACCACATGCGGCTGGGCCGCGACAACGGGCGGCTGGGCCGCCGGAGCAGGGGCTGCCGCCGCCGGGGGCTCAGCGGTCGGTGCCGCGGCGAGCGACGGCATCGCGGCGGCTGGCGGCAGGGCGGGGCCGGCAGTGGCCACGGTCCGCTCGGCCAAAGCAGCCGCCGGAGGCTCGGCCGGCGGCGGCTCCTGCAGCGCGTCGTGTGCCGCGGAGGCGAGGGATGGCGACTCGGCCGCCGCGGCGAGCTTCCGGGACAGGTCGCGATAGTCCTGGTCGCCCTCGTTGCCCGTGGTCTCGATCGACTGCAGAATCGACCTCACCGCATCGATCATCGAGTAGAGCGATCCCGTGACACGGTCATCGAGCGTCAGCTTGCCGTCCCGCAGGCGGCCCAGGAGATGCTCGCCGCTGTGGGCCAGGGCACCGAGCTTCGAGAAGCCGAAAAAGCCGCTGTTGCCCTTGATCGTATGGACGGTCCGAAAGATGCTCGCCACCCGCTGGGCATCGCCAGGCTGCTTCTCCAGCGCGAGCAGATCCTGGTCGAGCTGGTCGAGGTTTTCACCCGACTCGACGAGAAACTCCTCGATGAACTCGCGGTTGTCAGTCATCCGTGTCAGGCAGCGGGCCGGCGGCCGGGAAGTCTCTCGATAGCGGAGAGCGGCGATGGGGATGTCTGCGGCGACTTTGCCGGCGCAGCCCCCGACTCCCAAGCATACACCTCGATCCGGCCCCGGTCGGACGGCCGAAACGGCATCTCAGGCCGTTTTGTCGGCACAGGCCGCACTGCCGGCCGTTTCCGGGCTTGCGTCCTTCGACGCATCCATGGATTGGTCCATCAACGGCCACAGGGCGTCGATGCCGCCCTTGAAGAAGTCGCCGATCAGGATGTCGGTGATGAGCGGCTTCGACTCGCCGTGCTCTTTCACGAGCCTGCCGAAGTTGAGACCGTCATAGAAGCCGCACACGAGCTTTCGCATCCGATCCATGCCGGCGACGTAGTCGGGCCCCCACGCGCCGAGTCGATCGGCTGACGTGTCGCCCTGCTCGAGTCCGGCGGCGATCGCGTCGGCCGCGAGCGCACCGCTCTTGAGCGCCAGCAGGATTCCCGACGAATAGAGAGGGTCGAGGAAGCCGAAGGCATCGCCCACGAGCACCCAGCCGTCGCCGGCCACTTTGGTGGAGCGGTAGGAGTATTCCTTGGCCGCCCGAAACGGGGCGATCCGCTCGGCGGTGGCGATCCGGGGCTGCACTCCGGGGCAGCGGGCCACCTCTTCGCCGTAGATCGCTTCGAGCTCTTTCGAGTCGCGGTTCCTGAAGAGGTGATCGTACGGGGCCACCACGCCGACGCTGACGACATCGTCGGCGAGCGGGATGTACCAGAACCAGCCGATCTTGCCCGACGTCTGCATGACGAGCGTGGCACCGGCATCACGGCCGGTCTCCCGCACCGCCCCCTTCCAGTAGGTCCAGATCGCCGCCTTCTTCAAGACCGGATCCCACTGCCGCAGCCCCAGGCGGTCGAGGATCAGGCCGCTCTGCCCGGCGGCATCGACCACGACCTGGCAGCGAATCACCTGCTCGACGCCCGACTCGTCGACCGCCCGCACGCCCACCGCCCGTTCCCCCTCGAAGAGCACTTCGAGGACCCGCGTCCCTTCCTGGACATCGACCCCGTGCCGGCGGGCATTGTCGAGCAGCAGGTGGTCGAACTCCTGCCGCGACACCTGCCATGTCCGGGAGCTCTCGTGCTCCTTGTAATCGGCGAAGTAAAAGGGCTCCGACACGCGTCCCTGGTCCGAGACGAACTGCACGCTGTGCTTCTCGACGAACGGACCGCCCCGCAGCGTCGGCAGGATGCCGAGTCGGCCCAGCACCCAGAACGTCTCCGGGATCAGCGACTCCCCGACGTGGTACCGGGGGAATCGCTCCCGCTCGAGCAGACGCACCGTCCGACCCTGCTGTGCCAGGAGCGTGGCCGTGGTGGAGCCCGCCGGACCACCGCCAATGACGACCACCTCGGGACTTCCTGCCGCGATCATGTCTCGCTCTCCAGCAACGACAGCCTCTCTCCGTGGACAAAGCCACCGATGGGCTTGCCAACGTGACCCGCCAAGGAACCGCCACGGCTTTGCATGGCCGACGTTTTCGCCTCGTGCTCAGGCAGACTCGTTGCGGAGTCCACCTGATAGACAGGCCTCCATATCGTAGGCACGCCACCCTCGACCGCCAAAAAAGCCCGCCCAAGCGACGTTTCTTGGGCGAAAGCCTCCACCGAGACTTTCCCGAAGCGAAGGCTCACTTCCGGCGTCAGCGGTGATCCACGAAGCCGCGGACCTTCGGGGCGCCCATGCCGGCCGCGCGCCGAAGCGCTCAGCCCTCGAACTGCCGCAGCGCCTCGAAGACGGCGATCGCGCGTTCGACACCGCCGAGACGACCGACGGCCTTCTTCGCCGCCACCAGATCCTCGACCGAAATCTTCTCCTTCGACTTCACGCCCCTGCTGGCCGCCGCAGCCACCGCCGCGAGATCGCCACTCTTGCGACGTTTACGGGGCCGGAAGCCCATCCGCTTGAGCACCATGCTCACCTGCGGCGACGACACCGCGATGCCCTGCTTCTTGAGAAGCGCGATGATGTCCACGGGCCGCGGCTTTTCCCCCTTGGCCTTCATCGACGAGGCGATCTTGCGGATCTCCGCCGACTTGTTGAATTCTTTGGAGGGCTTTTTCTCAGTGGCTTTTTCGACCATCGCGTGCAGACCTGCTTTCGGGTTGTGCGTCGTATTACTGTAACGCCGTGTGCGTTGTCACCGAATAATAAGGAGCCCGTTTCGCTGACGCAAGAATGTTGATTTTCCGGCCAGGCGATCCAGCCGCCGGCCGTCACTTCGGCCGCCCCGGCCTGCGGCGGCCACGCTGCCGCTCCAGCCGTGAAGACAGTTCACTCCTGCAGATTGAACAGCCGGCGGAGGGCGTCGAGCAGGCCGTGCGGCGGTCCGGAATGGCTCTCGTTGCGCAGCGACGTGAGCGGCGGATGGAGCATCTTCGCGGCGTAGCGGTCGAACGCCTGACGAATCTCAACTCGATCGCTCTCACGGAGATCGGGCAGCCGGCGGAAAAGGCGGTCGAGTTCAGCCTCCCCCGTCTCGGTCCAGCCCGCCCGCAGTCGCTCGATCACCGGCGTTGTGGTGCGGTGGTGCATGTCGCCCATCAGGCGGCGGGTCTCCTCGTCCACGATCGCCAGTGCCTGCGGCAGTTCCCGCTGCCGGCTCTGGCGGTTGACCGCGCACGCCGCTGCGAGATCGTCCACGCAATACAGCCACACCCCCGGCCGTTGTCCGATCCGCGGATCGAAGTCACGGGGCACGGCGAGGTCGAGCACCACCAAGGGCCGTCCCTCACGGCGGCCCTCGGCCCGCATGAAAAGATCGAGCGGCACGACATGGCCGCTGGCGCCGGTCGTGCTCACCACAAGATCGGCCGCCACGAGTTCGCGTTCGAGGTCGTCGAAGGCGGCCGGCCGCGCGTCGAGTCGCGCGGCGAGGTCGTTGGCCCGGGCCGCCGTGCGATTGACGATGGCCACCTCCCGGGCGCCGGCCGACCGCAGATACCGCAGTGTCTCGGCGGCCATCTTGCCCGCGCCCACGAGCAGCACCCGCTTGTCGTCGAACCGCTGGAAGACACCGCTGGCGAAGTCGGCCACGGCGACGCTCGGAATCGACACCCGCTCGCGGCCGAGCGCCGTCTCGCTGGCCACGCGCTTCGCCGTGCGGAGCGCCGCCTGAAACATGCCGGACGTGAGCGGCCCCGATGTCCGGCTGTCCTGGGCGATGGCCCATGCCTGCTTCACCTGGGCGAGGAGCGGCGGCTCGCCGAGCACCATGCTGTCGAGGCCGGACGCCACACCGAACAGGTGCCGCACCACCGCCTCGTCGTGCTCCCGTGAGAGCACGGGGGCCAGCGCGGCCGCATCGATGCCCCGGCACTCGGCCAGGAACGAGACCAGTTGCTCCGGAGGGGGCGCCGACTGGTGGTTCTCGCCGGCGACGTAGAACTCGACCCGGTTGCAGGTCGAGAGGAGCACGCCCTCACGGCCGGGAAAGCGCTCACGAAAACGCGTCAGCGCCTCGGCCGCCTGCTCGGCCGAGAAGGCGAGCCGTTCCCGCAGTGCGAGAGGCACGGTGCGATGAGTGCCGCCGACGAGTGCGAGCATCATGACACGGCCTCGCTGCCCGACGCCGTGACGGCATCGATGACGACCGGATCGATCGGGGCCGGCTTTCCGTGCCGCGTCGATCCGAGCAAGCCCCACGCGATCGAACCGGACAGCACGGCGAGGCTCACGAGCGAGACCCAGGCGGTCGTCCGGCCGGCATCGGGCCGCCGCCGCACGGCGATCGTGATCCAGTACGCGGCGAAGAGCCAGGCCACCACCGCCGCCATTCGCAGCAGGACCGGGTCGGTCCAGGGAACGGTTTCCATCAGCCCGCGGCCGTGGTTGACCGCGTTGAGTACGATCCCGGAGACGAAGCCGGCCCCGGCCGACCATGCGGCGATCGCCGGCGTGCGGGCGGTCACGTTCGCGAGCCGTTCGAGGCTCGGCATCCGGAAGCCCTGCAGCGGCGCCCGCTTCCGCGCCAACCGGCCGGCCTGGATGAGCCACATCAGCCCGGCGATCGCGCCGAGCACCACGCTGACGCTCGCCACGAGATGGAAGCCGCCGTGGATGGCCCCCCAGAACCGCGAGGCTGCATCGTGCAGGAAGGGCTCCCGGCTGGAGACGGTCGCCGCGCCGATGAGCGCCAGCACGATTGGCAGCAGGAACAGTCCGACCGGCGTCCGCGGGTTGATGGCCGTCAGCCAGAGATACCCCGCCGCCAGCAGCCAGGCCGCCAGCAGATACCAGTCGAACGGACTGGAGAGGGGCGCGGCCCCTGCATGGATGGCCCGCCACCCCAGGAACAGCGTCTGGGCGAACAGGCCGGCAGCCGCGAAAAATACCATCGCGGCGCCGCGAACGCCCGAGCGGAAGACGAGCCGCGAGGCCTCGCAGGCGAGCGCCACGGCATAGCTCGCCGCAAAACAGACAATCGAGATGCCGGACAGGAAGGCGGCCATGCGATTTCCGGGAGGGGGTCGATCCGCACCATTGTAGTTGTGAACGGCGGCCTGCCGATGCCCCGCGGCTGACTTATACTTGCCCCACGATGACACCCTCCCAAGCCATCCCGCCGTCCCCCCGGTCGACCGAATCGCTGATGCTGCGGGCCTGCCGGCTCGAACCGGTGGAACGGACGCCCGTGTGGCTGATGAGGCAGGCGGGCCGCTATCTGCCGGAATACAGGGCGATTCGCGACACGGTGGGGTTCATGGAACTCTGCAAGACGCCCCGGCTGGCCGCGGAGGTGATGATCGCCACCGTCCAGCGTCTGGGCGTCGATGCGGCGATCATCTTCAGCGATCTGCTCCCGATCCTCGAGCCCATGGGGCTCGAGCTCGAGTTCGCCCAGGGCGAGGGGCCGGTGATCCACAACCCGGTCCGCACGGCGGCCGACGTTGCCCGGGTGCGGGAGCTCATCGACATCGACCGGCTCGGCTTCGTGATGGACACCGTCCGCGCCACCCGGGCCGGTCTCGACGCCTCGATCCCGGTGATCGGCTTCGCGGGCGCCCCGTTCACGCTCGCCGGCTACTGCATCGAGGGGGGCACGAGCAAGGCGTGGCTCCACACGAAGTCGCTGATGTACGCCCACGAATCGGCCTGGCACGACCTCGCCGATCGGATCGCCCGTGCGGTGAGCCGGTATCTCGTCGCCCAAATCGATGCCGGGGCGGAGATCGTGCAGATCTTCGACAGCTGGGTGGGCTGCCTCTCTCCCGCCGACTACCGCCGCTACGTGCTGCCCCACAGCCGCACGGCGATCGCCGCAGCCGCCGAACGGGTGCCGACGATCCACTTCGCCACCGGCAACCCGGCGCTCCTGCCGCTGTTGCGCGAGGCCGGGGGCTCCGTGATCGGCATCGACTGGCGGATCGATCTGGATGCCGCGTGGGAGATCGTGGGGCACGATCGTGCCGTGCAGGGCAATCTCGACCCCGCGGTCCTCTTCGCCGACCGCGACACCGTCCGCCGGTGTACGCAGGAGATCCTCGCCCGCGCCGCCGGACGCCCCGGTCACATCTTCAACCTCGGCCACGGCATCATGCCGCACACACCGGTCGAGAACGTGCTCGAGCTGATCGCGACCGTGAAGGGGGGCTGATCCCGGGCCCTTGTCCCGCCACGGTGACGGCACTTGGCGGCCCACCCTCGCCAACAGCCCACCCGGCGTGGTAAACCGGCGTGTTGCGCGCCGGGAGGCCTCCGGCGTCGGTTCGTCGCGCAACACGTCGCCACCCCGAACCGGCAGCATGAAGACTCTCGAGCAGCGCCTCTTTCATCTTTTCCCCGCGGCTGACGTCGCCCGGGCCCGCACGATCACGCCCGCTTCCGTCGTCTGCCCGCGGGTCGGGCAGGTGAAGGCCACGGTCATCGGCGAGGATGGCGACGAGCATGAGGTGCATCTTGAACTCTCCGCCCACCGCCGCGGCGGGATGACGCTCGAGACCACGTGTTCGACGCCGGCGGGCAGGGCCGGACGGCCCTGCTCCGTGCTTGCCGCGGTGCTCCTCGAGGTGGACCGCCGACGGCTGCTTTCCGGCATCCACGACCAGACTCCGGTCGCGCTCTCCATCGTCGCCGACGACCCGACGACCCAGGACGAGCCCGCAGACGACATCGACGACGAGACCGACGACATCGCCGGCGACACCGGCACCCAGCCGGCCGCACAGATGGCGGACGAGCCGACGACGGCATCGACATGGACGCCGCCGCCTTCCGCCCGCCGTGGCTCCCAGCGGCTCCCTCCGTGGGCCGCCGAACTCGAGGAACGCCGCCGGCTCGTCGAACCCGCCGTGCGGTCCCACGCCCTCGTCATTCCCGACCAACGCCGGGCAGGCGGTGCGCTGGTGTTCGTGCTCGACCTGGGTGCGTCGGCCGATGCGCGGGCCGCCGTGCTCGTACCCTCGCGGATGCAGCTCGACGTGGCCGGCAACGCGACGGGGCGGCCGCGGCCGGTCGTACTCGGCCCCGGGGAGGTCGAACTCGACCAGCTCGAGCCCCAGGAACGGTCGATCGTGGAGCAGCTCGTGGGCGCGGCGGCGGCCGGTCAGGTCGCCCTCCCGGAGCCGCTGGAACGGCGGATGATCTCCCGGGTGGTCGTCAGCCCGAAGTCGGCGGCCACGCATCTCGCGATGCTCTGCGAGGCCGGCAGGCTCGTCGTCCAGCCCGAACCGCGGCGGGATCCGGAGCGGGTCGTGCCGCTGACGTGGGACGGCGGCACGCCCTGGGAGTTCGCCTTCGTGCTGGAGCCGGACGACGAGGACGTGCGGCCGGCCAAGCCGCGCAGCCCCGCCGCAAACGACGACGAACCGCTCCCCCGGCCCGCGAAGGCGACGCTCCGCGGGATGCTCGTCCGCGGCAGCCAGCGAAAGCCGCTCAGCGAACCCAAGGCTGTGCTCCGCGCCGGGCTCGTCGTCTTCTCCGATCGCATCGCGCGGCTCCAGTCGACAGCCGACGCCGGCACGGCCGCCGTCTCCTCGGGCTGGATGGAACAGTTCGAGCGGCGTGGGCCGATCGAGATCGCCTCCTCCCAGGTGGACGGGCTGATTGAACGCCTCGCGATGCTCTCCGACGTGCCCCGGCTGGTGCTGCCGGCCTGGACCGGCTGGCGGATCGAGTCCGGGGCGCCCCAGCCCAAGCTCGTGCTCGACGACTCGCCCGCCCTGTCGACCGAGGAACCGGCGGCGCCGGGCGGACGGCGGCGGCAGCAGACCCGCGTGCAACTGGCGGGCCGGGTCTGGTTCGACTACGCCGGCATGATGATCGCGGCCGACGACCCGGCCGGCGGCACCGCCGACGCGAGTCGCCGCATCTTCGTCCGCCGCGATCGGGCGGCGGAACGCGACGCGCTCGCCCTCCTGCCCAAGCACGGCGCCACCGCACCCCGGGGACAGGCGCTCGACGACACGACCGCCACGCACCATGTGGAGATCCCGCGAAACAGACTCGACAGCTCGGTGTCGCAGCTCGCGGCGTCCGGCTGGATGGTCGAGGTCGCGGGCCGGCGCTACCGCCCCGCGGGCAGCGTGGCCTGGAACGTCACCAGCGGCATCGACTGGTTCGAACTCTCCGCCGCGATCGACTTCGGCGGCGTCACGGCAGAACTCCCCGCGCTGCTCGAGGCGATCGCCCGTGGCAGCCGGTCGGTGGAGCTCCCCGATGGCTCGATCGGGATCCTCCCCGACACGTTCGCCCAGGAGTTCGAGCCGATGGCCGCCCTCGCGCAGCGGCACGACGGCAAGCTCCGGTTCGGCCGGATCCAGATGGCACTGCTCGACGCGCTGCTCGCCGGCCAGCCGCAGTCACACGTCGACGAGGCGTTCGACCGGCTCCGCGAGCAACTCGCCTCGGGCGAGCAGCCCGAGGCGGAACCGGAGCCCCCCGGCTTCCAGGGCACGCTGCGGCATTATCAGCGGGAGGGCCTCGGCTGGCTGGTGTTCCTCGAGAAGCTCGGCGTCGGTGGCTGCCTCGCCGACGACATGGGTCTCGGCAAGACGATCCAGGTGCTCGCCCTGCTCGCCCGGCGGCAGGCCGACGTCCGTGCGGCGGGGCTTCCGCACCGGCCGTCGCTGGTCATCGTGCCCCGCAGCCTCGTCTTCAACTGGATCGAGGAGGCGAAGAAGTTCGCGCCGGAACTGAAAGTCGTGAATCACACCGGCACCACCCGCGCCGACGAGACCGGCACGCTGACCGACTGGGACATCGTGATCACGACCTACGGCACGCTGCGGCGCGACATCATCGCCCACCGTGAGACGGAGTTCGATTACGTCATCCTCGACGAGGCGCAGTCGATCAAGAATGCGGCGAGCCAGGCCGCCAAGGCCTGCCGGCTCCTCAGGGCCCGGCATCGCCTCGCGCTCACCGGCACCCCCGTGGAAAACCACATCGGCGAACTCTGGAGCATCTTCGAGTTCCTGAATCCGGGACAGCTCGGCAGCGCATCGCGATTGCGGAAGTTTCTCGCCGACGGCCGCGGCAGCACCGACATCGTGGCCCGTGCCGTCCGTCCCTACCTGCTCCGCCGGACCAAGTCGCAGGTGCTCTCCGATCTGCCCGAGAAGACCGAGCAGACGCTCTTCGTGGAGCTTGGCGAGACGCAACGCAAGGCCTACGACGAACTCCGCGAACACTTCCGCGCGGAACTTGCCGGACGGATCGGCCGCATGGGCATCGGCCGCTCCCGGATCGCGGTGCTCGAGGCGCTCCTGCGGCTTCGGCAGACCGCCTGTCATGCGGGTCTCGTCGATCACGCACGGGTCGATGAGTCGTGCGCCAAACTCGACACGCTGCTCGAACAGCTCGACGAGGTGCTCGACGAGGGGCACAAGGTGCTCGTCTTCAGCCAGTTCACCAGTTTTCTCGCGATCCTGCGGAGGCGGCTCGACGAGAAGAAGACCGTCTACGAATACCTCGACGGTCGCACGACGGACCGGCAGGCGCGGGTCGTGCGGTTCCAGGAGGATCCCGACTGCCGGCTGTTCCTCGTGAGCCTCAAGGCGGGCGGGCAGGGCCTCAACCTCACGGCCGCCGACTACATCTACATCCTCGATCCCTGGTGGAATCCCGCCGTGGAGGCGCAGGCCGTCGATCGCGCCCACCGCATCGGCCAGACGCGGCGGGTCTTCGCCTACCGGCTCATCGCCCGGGACACGGTCGAGGAGAAGATCCTGGCCCTCCAGGACCGCAAGCGGGAGTTGGCTGAGTCGATCGTGCGGGCCGACGAGACGATGATCGCCAGCCTCACTCCCGAGGACGTGGAGCTTTTGCTCTCGTAGTCGCCCTCATGAAAATCTCACGTTTCGTCAACCGTCTCGGGGTCGACTATCCTCGACACGATGACACCGCAGCATGAGACGAGCCTCGCCGACCAGGATCCCCACGAGGAGTCGAAGCCCGTGCCCTTGAAAAACCGTGGGACACAGGATCAGGCGAAACCCAGGGTGCTGGTCGTCGACGACGAGGAGGATCTTCTCGAACTCGTCCGCTACAACCTCACCAAGGAAGGCTACGCCGTCGAGTGCGTGGGCAGCGGGGAGGAGGCGCTGAAGGCGGTCCGCCGGCAGATCCCCGACCTCATCGTGCTCGATCTGATGCTGCCCGCGGTGGACGGCCTCGAGGTCTGCCGCAGGCTCAAGGCCGACACGAAGACCCGTGACGTTCCCATCGTCATGCTCACCGCCAAGAGCGAGGAGAGCGACATGGTCGCCGGCCTCGACCGCGGCGCCGACGATTACATCTCCAAGCCGTTCAGCCCTCGCGTGCTCACCGCCCGCGTCAAGGCGATCCTGCGGCGCGAGGACGCCCGCCGGCGGGAGGAGCAGGAGACCACGATCGACGTCCATGAACTCTCCATCCATCCCGGCCGACACGAGGTCACGCTCGCCGGGAACCCCGTGGAACTCACCTACACGGAGTTCGCCCTGCTGCAGTTTCTGGCCAAGCGGCCCGGGTGGGCCTTCACGCGGACGCAGATCGTCGATGCCGTGAAGGGGGAGGACTATCCCGTCACCGAGCGGTCGGTGGACGTGCAGGTCGCGGGCCTGCGGCGGAAGCTCGGCGACCAGGGGCACTACATCGAGACGGTCCGCGGCGTGGGCTACCGTTTCCGCAGCTGAGCGACCCGCCGACGGCGATTCCGTCGTGGGCGGCGCTTTCCCGCGGTCCCTGCGGATGCGACACTTTCCCCCGCCGTCCTCCCCTCCGTCTTCGGCCGAGCCGCCACGCCCATGCCCCGCACCCGACTCGTCTGGCATCTCTTCGCGGGCTGGTGTGCGCTCGTGGCCACGACGCTGGCCGTCGGGTTCTGGATCACGAGCGTCCAGCTGGCGACCATCGCCGACGAGGCGCAGCGCACCAGGCTGACCGATTCGGCCCGGGGGCTCGCCGTCGTCTTGGGCGACGGCGACATCACCGCCGATCCTGCGGCCTTCGCCGAGCTGGCCCATGGCATGCTCGCATCGACCCGGATCGACATGCGGCTCTTCACCCCTGAGGGCGGGCCGGTCACGCTCCCCACGGCCGCCCCGGCCCCCACGGCCACGGCAGGCGACGACGACCTGCTCGCCGCAGCGCGTGACGGCCGTGCGGCCAGCGCGAGCAACTACGATCTCGCTTCCGGCCGGCGCTCGGTCGCCGTCGCCGTTCCCGTCGGTCCTCCCGGCCGGCCCACGGCGATTCTCCTGGCGACGACCGACACCGCGGATTCGGACCGCCGCCTGGCGGCCTGGCAGCGGCGATTGCTCGTCGGCTGTGCCGCCGCGGCGGCGTTCGCCTCGATCGGCGGCTACGCACTCGCCCGTCGGGTGGCCCGTCCCGTCGAGGAACTCTCGAACGCCACGGCGCGCATGGCGGCCGGCGACATCAGTGCACCGATCCCGATGGCGGACGTGGCGGAGATCGCCGATCTTTCCGCGGCCCTCACCCGGCTCCGGGAGCAGCTCGTGGAACGCGGCCTGACCATCGGACGGCAGGGCACCCAGCAGGAGGCGGTGCTCGGCAGCATGATCGAGGGCGTGCTGGCGATCGACGCCCGGCAGCGGATCGTCGGGATCAATCGTGCCGCCGCCGACCTGCTCGCCGTCGAGGTCGAGCAGGCCATCCGGCGGCCGCTCCAGGAGGTGATCCGCAACCCCGACCTGCGGCGGTTCGCCCTCAAGGCCATCGATTGCCGTGAGCCGGTCGAGGACGACCTGCTGCTCGGGGGGGGGCGGGACCGGACCATTCGGCTGCGGGGCACGGCGCTGCGCGACCTGTCCGGCGACGGGGGCGCCGTGATCGTGCTCAACGACGTCACCGACGTACAGCGGCTCGAGAACGTCCGCCGGGATTTTGTCGCCAACGTATCGCACGAACTCAAGACCCCCATCGCCTCCATCAAGGGCTTCGTGGAGACCCTCCTCGACGGCGCGATGGACGACCCGGCCGACACCCGCCGGTTTCTCGGCATCGTCGCCCGTCAGGCCGACCGTCTCGCGGCGATCATCGAGGATCTGCTGGCCCTGTCGCGGATCGAGCAGAGCGAGGGGGCCGGCAACCTGCCGGTGGAGAACGTCGCCGTCGTGACCGTGCTGGCGGCGGCCGTGGACGACTGCAGACCACGGGCGGCCGAGAGAAGCATCGCGCTCGAGATTTCCTGTCCCGACAGCCTGACCGCCGCCGTCAACGCACCCCTCCTCGAACAGGCCGTCATCAACCTCGTGGACAACGCGATCAAATACACCGCCCCGGGGAAGACGGTCTGGCTCTCCGCCGCCCCCGAGCAGGCCGGAAACCTGGCGATCCGCGTCCGCGACGAGGGCTGCGGCATCGCCGCCGAGCATCTCCCGCGGCTCTTCGAGCGGTTTTATCGGGTCGACAAGGCCCGCAGCCGCAACCTCGGAGGCACCGGCCTCGGCCTTTCGATCGTCAAGCACATCGTGCAGGCGCACGGCGGCACCGTGGCGGTGGAGAGCGCTTCAGGGGTGGGAACGACCTTCACGATCAGCCTGCCGCTCGGACCGGGCTGATCGAGCCGAGCCGGCGACCCGTTCCGCAACGGCGGGGTCAGCCGCGGTCCCCGTTCGCTTTCCGGGCATGAAAATCGAGGATCTGCTGCCAGGCATCTTCCGGGGATTCCGCGTACGTGAACAGGTCGAGGTGCTCGTCGGCGATCACCCCGGCGTCGGACAGGTAGCGGAAGTCGATCACGTTCGACCAGTATTCGCGGCCGTAGAGGATGATCGGCACGGGCTGCATGCGATGGGTCTGCCGCAGCGTGAGCGTCTCGAACATCTCGTCGAGCGTGCCGAAGCCGCCCGGAAAGAGCACGACGGCCGCCGCGCGGAGGATGAAGTGGAACTTTCGCAGCGCGAAATATTTGAACTGAAAACAGAGTTCGGGCGTGATGAAGGGATTGGGCTGCTGCTCCGCGGGAAGCTTGATATTCAGCCCGATCGACTTGCAGCCGACGTCGAAGGCCCCGCGGTTGGCGGCCTCCATGAGGCCGGGACCACCGCCGGTGCTGATCACGTAGTCCCGCTCGTCCTCGCACTGGTTGTCGGTCGAAACGATCCGGGCGAATCGCCGGGCGTCGTCGTAAAACCGGCTCATCGACAGCAGCGTCTCGGACCGCTCCCGCTCGCGGGCCAGCCTCGGGTCGGTCGGCGCGGCCTCCGCCGCCCGCCGCGACTCCGCGAGTCGCCGCTCCGCCGCTGCACGTTCCACGATCTGCGTGCCGCCAAACACGATCACCGTTGACTTGATGTTGTCGGCCTGGAGGGCGAGCTCCGGCTTGCCGAGCTCGAGAAGCATCCGCACGCCCCGCATCTCCTCGCGGGTGAGGAGCTGAGGATCGTCCTGCGCGAGCAGATAGCTCGGTGAACCGAGGATCTGCTCCATATTTTCAGCGACGAGTGCGACGTCGTCGCCGAGGATGGCGTCGGGCAGTTCATTGCAGTCCCTGTTCGCCCCTGCGGCGGGCTTTGGTTTCTTGGCCATGGTGGCGGCTTGAGTCCCTTGTGTGTGGTGGTTCGGAGATCAGGCGTCGAGGTCCACGGTTTCACCGATCGTGGGCACATGAATATCCCAGCCGCGGCGGGACCCGAGAAACTCGGCCAGACCGCGGGCCGCGGGGGGCTCGCCGTGCACGAGGAAGGTCCGCCTCGGCGCCGGCAAGTCGCCGAGCCAACGGTCGAGTTCGTGACGGTCGGCATGGCCCGAGAGGGCGTCGACCTGCCTCACGACGGCACGCACCGGGATGTCGCGGCCGTGGATCCGCAGAAACTCCGCGCCGTCGATCAGGCTCCGGCCGCGGGTGCCCTTCGCCTGGAACCCGGCCACGAGCACCGTCGTCTTCGGGTCGGGCAGTCGGCGGGCGAGGTGGTGGAGAATCCGGCCGCCATTCATCATGCCGCTGGAGGCGATGACGATCCCGGGCCCGTGATGGTTGTTGATGGCCTTCGATTCATTGGCCGTCTTCGCCATCCGCACGAAGGGGCTCGCGAGCGACTCCGCCACGCCCTGCATTTTGGCCTCGCTGAAATCGTGCTCGCTGCCGTGCTTCTTGAAGACCTCCATGGCGTCGACGGCCATCGGCGAGTCGATCCAGACCGGCGTCTCGGGCACCCGTCCCGCCGCCATCAGGGTCCGCAGGAGATACACGAGTTGTTGGCAGCGGCCGATCGCGAACGACGCGACGAGCATCATTCCGCCCCGGCGCAGCGCCTCGTTGGTGACGGCCTCGAGTTCGTCCAGCGGCCGGGCCAGCGTGTGATCACGGTCCCCGTAGGTGCTCTCGCAGACGAGGTAATCGCAGGGCGGAGGCGACACCGGATCCTTGTAGAGCGGCGCTCCGAACCGGCCGACATCTCCCGAGAAGACGATCCGCAACGGGCCGCCGCCCCCGTTCCGCGGCAGCTCCATTTCGAGGAACGAACTGCCGAGCATGTGGCCGGCCTCGTGAAACCGGCAGCGCACTCCCGCTGCCGGGTCGAACCACTCCTGCCGTGGCACCGACCGGACCAGCCGCAGGGCCTGATCGACATCCCGCTCCTCGTAGAGCGGCAGCGCCGGGCGGTGCCGGGAATAGCCCTTGCGGTTGGCGTAGAGCGCGTCTTCCGCCTGGCATTTGGCCGAGTCGTAGAGCAACAGCCCCAGCAGGTCGGCGGTGGCCGGCGACGTCAGGATCGGGCCTCTGAATCCCTCACGGGCCAGCCGCGGCAGGAACCCGGAGTGGTCGATGTGTCCGTGGGTCAGCACCACGGCGTCGATCGAAGCGGGCGGCACGGCGAATCGATCCCAGTTCCGTTCGCGAAGTTCCTTCTCGCCCTGGAACAGTCCGCAGTCGACGAGAACACGGCGACCGCCTGCCTCGACGAGATGCCGCGAACCCGAGACCACGCTCGCCGCCCCCAAGAAACTCAGTGTCGCCATGAATGCTCCATGCCGCCCACGGCGGCTGCTCCCGATGGTTCCGCGACTGATCCTTTACCGGTCATTTATCGAGCAGGCGGTCGTTCACTGCCGTGCACCGTCCGCCCGGACACCGCGATCGTACCCTCACCGATCGAGAACGACTCGAGCCAATGGCTCGGGCCGCCCTCCCCGTGCTTCGAGGGAATGGAGCACACAAGCCCGCTCCGCCCGTCCAGCGGCCGCGGCACCGTCACCACCCCCAGCGGCCGGCAACGCCTCGCGATCTCCGCCAGAATCGGCCCACGCGGCAGCGGCAGCCCTCCCAGCCGCACGTCTTCGAGGACGATCGCCAGTTGATTCGGCTCCCGCAGCCGCACCTCGGCCGTCGCCCACGCGACGGTCGAGAACAAACCCGCACCGAGTCGCCAACCGACCTCGATCCGCCTCGGTGTCAGCCGGACGCGCGGCTCGGAGACCATGCCGGGAAGCAGCCCTCGATGGTTTCGCTCCAGATCCGTCGCCAACCAGGCGTTGATGTCGTCCTCGTCGATCGCCGCCTCCCAATCGCCCGGACGCTCGACCGCCGAACGAAGGGCCGACAGGTCGCTCACCAGCCGCCGGGCCGAGACTTCCTGTCCGAGCCCGTGCGCGACGGCCATCCGCTGGCCGTAGAACGCGGGTTGGTGCCGCACGACGGCGGCCAGGCCGCAAACGAGGATCGCCAGGGCCAGCGCACTTCCTCCCCCGACTCTTTTGAAGCCGCGGCTCCACCCCATCGCGGACGATCCCGACACGGAATCGGCCGGGCGTGTCGCGGAGGGATCCGGGGGCTTGGCGGCAGCTGGCATGACCCAATCCTGCCATGACTGTTGGGAAACCGATAATCCGGTCCGGGAGGCACCCCCCGGCAGGCCGCCGGGACCGCACCCTGCGGCGGCCCCGGCGACCCGAATCCGGAAGATCAGCCTGCTACACCCAGCAGGCGGGGGATGGGCAGTTCCGTGACGCCTTCGAGAGTGACGGTCCCCAGGATCTCGTCGTTGAGTTCGTCGCGGAGCACGCGGACATTGGGGGGTGCCTCGATGCCGATCCGCACCTTGTCGCCACTGACCCGGACCACCGTCACCACGACCGATTCGCCCACCCGAATCCGTTCGTTCTGCTTGCGTGAAAGCACGAGCATCGAGCCCCTCCGTTGTAAGAGTCTGAAGTCAATGGTTTGCTTGGATGTATCACAGATAGTGTACGGATGTCAACTTACCGGCCGCGGCCATGTCCGCGAGCACGATCCGCGTGTTCTCCGGACCACCGCCCGGTGCCGCCCCTCCCACCCCTTCGCATCCCGTCGCTGCGGACTGGGAAAGATGTGCGACGCAGGAAACATCGGCCGGTCAGGCGGAGTTTCTTGCCCGGCGGGAAAACTCCTCCGCGCAGACCAATCGTGACGGCGGGGGATGGAGACGGCCGGCTCCGCTCATGAACCGGGCGGTTCCGACCGAGCGTCCCCGGAATCTTCGCGGTCCGCAAACAAGACCAGGTCGACCGGCTCGGCGGTGGCGATGTGGGACTTCGCCTCCTCGATGCGATCCAGATCGCCCGCCAGCAGACGCGGGTGCTGCTTGTGAACGCACCGCAGCCGCTCCGTGCGGACATCGAGCGGCGCGAGGCGGGGATCGATTTCAAGGGTCACTTCGGCGGGGATCGCAGCGGCGTCCTCGAGGCGACGATTCACCGCGAGCCTGGGAAACGGCGGAATCCCGCCCGGGTGCAGGAGCGCCTTGAGGAGGATCGCGGTGTCCGCAAATCGTCGATAGGTGGCGGCGGCTTCCCTGCTCGGTGCCTCATCGTAGGCCACGGCATATCTCACCCGCGGGCCGACGAGCTCGATGCCGGCGGCCGTCCGCGTGAAGCCGCTCTCGAAATCGGGGCCACCGGCCCAACGCACGAGGCGGTCATCGCTCGACCGGGCCCACTTCGCAAGCGACACGCTCAACCGCTCAAGGCGGATCATGTCGACCTGCGTCTTGAGTTGCCGGACGGGGTCGATCACGAGCACCCGCTCCCGTGCGGGATCGTGCAGCACGATCTCGCCAAGGGTCATGTCGCCCTTGCGGTCGGCCGGGAGCTCGAGAAAGTCCCAGGCGACCCCCTCGTGAAACAGCGTCAGGCTGCGGGCGACGGGGCGATCGGCGTCGTCGGCGAAGAGTTCGCTTTCGACACGCATCTCGCACACCCGCGGTTCGCCGGCCGTGTCGGCGGCCAGAGGCGGTGTCAGGAACAGCGTGACGATCGTCACGACCGCCGCGCCGGCGGCGAGACGGTGATCCGAGCCGGTCGAAAACCGATCCATGCGAGAGCCCTCCGAGGCGGCCGGGAGGGTAGCAGCAGGCGGCGTCCCCCCCAAGACAGACTCTGCCCGCGAAACCATGGCTTTTACCCCCCCGCCCGCGGTCGCTGGCCGTGGATAGAGTTTGTCTGAGCGGGGATGCGACGAAGATCGACCGGGGAAACCCTCGGCGTTTCCACCGGTCGATCCAGTGGACAAAGGTCATGGATGACTTTGCCCACGGACAGCTAGCTTCGACTT
>SXGQ01738431.1_pt1 | contig 21517 bp, 20 predicted proteins | sample 3178371 | NCBI WGS metagenome assembly SXGQ01 (sample SAMN11356859, study PRJNA531348) | freshwater metagenome | isolation source: freshwater sample F1-20 | place: China: Fuxian Lake, Yuxi | collected 2017-12-25 | reverse complement strand
GATCGGGTCGGGGGAAGCGAATGGTATCGGGCACACAAGTCATCGCTCATCGCGGAGCATCGCGCGCCGAGATGGAGAACACCGTGGCCGCCTTTCGACGCGCGGTTCGAATGGGTGCGCAGTCGGCCGAGTTGGACGTGCGTCGTACCGCCGATGGTGTGCTCGTGGTGCATCACAACCCGACCCTGGAAGACGCGAGAGTGTTGGCCGCACTTCGTTTCGACGAACTTCCCGAGCACGTGTGCACCCTCGACGAGGCCCTCGACGCTTGCGCACCCATCTGGGTGAACGTCGAGATCAAGAATGACCCGAGCGAACCCGATTTCGACCAGTCCGAGTCCATTGCCGACGACACCATCGCCTGTCTCGCCGATCGTTCCGAGGGCGATGGACGGTGGTTGATTTCCTCGTTCCGGCGAGAAACCATCGATCGTTGTCGTGCCTTGCGCCCGACCATCGCTACTGCATGGTTGACCGTGGGAGTTCGCGACGAGGATCGTGCATCGTGCATCGAGTCACTGCGCTCCGCGGGCCATGCGGCGATTCATCCATGGTTCGGACACGTCTCCGCCGAGCTGATCCGCGACTTCCACGCCGCGGGCTTGAAGGTGAACACCTGGACCTGTGACGACCCGGCACGGATGCAAGAGTTGATCGACTGGGGAATCGACGGCATCTGCACGAACGTCCCCGACGTGGCCCTCGCCGTGGTGGGACGGGGCTCAGGCGGGGAAGAGTAACTTCACCGCCTCGGGCACGTGCCGAAAGTGCAGGCGTCCGGTCTCGCCCAGGTAATCCCCGTCGACCTGATACGGGAACGGGGTGTGATGCTCGACGATCAACTCGTGCACGTCGTCGAAGCGAGCCACGTGTTCGTTGGCTTGGACGCCTCCGCCTCGTAGGGCACCGGCGAGCGTGCGGATGATGGCCGGCGCTGACATCGTGCGGAACGTCACCGCAACGAGAGGTTTGTCGAGACTGGCTTCGGGGGAGAGGTCGAGGGGACGATTGCCGAGGAACGTGTACGGGTTCGTGTTCAGCACCACGGTGAAGTAACCGTCGTCGACACGACGCGAGGGATCGAAGCGCACGGGGTTCTCGCCCGTCGAGTCGATGTCGAGCCCACCGGGCCCACCGATGGCGCCGTCGGCGGTGACACTGAAGTGCGGGCGTGAACGGTCGTAGCCGAACATCCACGTCTTGAGGGCGGCGTAGATGAAGAGAGGGTGACCGGCCCAACGTTTGAGTGAGGCGCGCGTCTCCACGGTGCGAACCACCGCGGCGTCGTAGCCGATACCGGTGTGGAAGCAGAAAAAGCGACCGTTCACGCGACCGAGACCGATGGGACGGATATTGGCGGCGGGGTCGGCGAGGCCGTTCACCAACAGGTCGACGGCCGCCGCCGGATCATTGGGTAAACCGATGGTGCGGGCGAAGACGTTGGTGCTGCCGCCGGGCAACACCCCAAGGGCGGTGTCGGTTCCGGCGACCCCGGTGGCCACCTCGTTCAAGGTGCCGTCCCCGCCGAAGGAGATCACCAGGTCCACCCCACGGTGGGCGGCGTCCTGGGCGAAGCGCGTGGCGTGACCCCGCCGGTTGGTCTCGACGATCTGCACCTCGTGGGCCCGCGACAGGGCTCGGTGGACGATAACCGTGTTGCGGGCGGTCACCGAGGAGGCGAAGGAGTTGACGACCAGCAAGATGCGCACCGGAGCCGACCGTACCAGCCACGGTCGCGGGCCCTGAGTCGTCGGTCACCAGCCCGCTTTTCCGGGGTGGAGGGTTGTGCGATTCGTCGCCCCAGACAGCAGACTGTGTCCCTTATGAACATCATCGTCTGTGTCAAGCAGATTCCCGATCCGGCCAACCCCGGTGCCCTCGATGGAAACAACGCACTGAAGCGCGACGGCAAGCTCATCCTCGACGAGTCCGACAGCTACGGCGTCGAGATGGCGTTGCAGTTGGTCGATGCCGCCGGTGGCGGAGAAGTGAGTTTGGTCTCCATGGCTCCCAACAGCGAGACCGCTGGTCTGCGCACCGCGCTCGCGATGGGCGCCGCCAAGGCCGTGCTCGTCAGCGACCCGGCTCTGCAGGGCAGCGACGCGTTGACCACCGCCAAGATTCTCGCCGCCGCCGTGCAGCGTCTCGGTGGGGCCGACCTCATCATCGCGGCCACCGAGTCGAGCGATGGTTACACCGGCACCGTGCCCGAGCAGATGGCCGAGGTTCTCGGTCTTCCGTCGGTGACCTTCGCCAAGAAGGTGTCGATCGACGGCGGTGTCCTGAAGGCCGATCGTCAGACCGAAGCCGGGTACGACGAAGTCACTTGCCCGTTGCCCGCATTGATCTCGGTCACCGCCGGTGTGGTGGAGCCGCGTTATCCGAGCTTCAAGGGAATCATGGCGGCCAAGTCGAAGCCGGTCGACGAGGTGAAGGCGTCCGATCTCGGTGTCACCCCGGTCGGTTGGGACGGCGCCGGTCAGAAGATCACCAGCGTCACCCAGGCCGAGGCCCGCGCGGCCGGCGAGGTCATCGAAGACGACGGCGAAGCATTCGGCAAGATCGTGGCCTTCCTCGAAGGTCTCAAGGTCATCTGAGTCAACGGAAACACGGAGAACGGACAGAACAATGGCAATCAACAACATTTGGGTTTTCGCTCAGGTTTCCAACGGTGCGCCCACCTCGGCGTCGCTCGAACTCGTCACCAAGGCGCGCAGCCTCGGTGGTTCGGTGGGCGTGTGGGTCGCCGGTGACGGCTCGGCCGTCGCGGCCGCGCTCGGCGCGCACGGGGCGACCAAGGTCTACGGCATCGACTACGGCAGCAATCTCGCCGGAGCCGCCGTGGCCTCGGCCATGAAGTCCGTCATCGACGCGGGCGATTCGCCCGATCTCGTGATGTTCCCGCAGTCGTACGAGGGTCGCGACGTCATGTCGCGTCTGTCGGTCAAGCTCGACCGCACGGTTCTCACCAACAACATCGACATCGTGGCCTCGGGCGACTCGGTCACCGTCACCACGCCGATCTTCGGTGGCAACACCCTGGTCGCCACCACGTTCACCGGCGGTGCTCCGTACCTGGCGGCTTTCCGACCCAAGTCGTTCGCTCCCGAGTCCACCGGTGGTGCCGCTGCCGCGGTGCAGGTCGTCGGCGTTCCCGACCTCGGCGCCACCGGCACCGCCAATGTGACCGCCGTACACGTCGAAGAGACGACCGGTCCCAAGCTCGACGAGGCCGACATCGTGGTGTCGGGTGGTCGCGGTCTCGGCGAGAGCGCCAAGTACGAGTTGGTCGAGCAGTTGGCCAAGTTGCTCAAGGGTGCTCCTGGGGCGTCGCGCGCGATCGTGGATGCCGGTTGGGTTCCCTACAGCTACCAGGTCGGTCAGACCGGCAAGGTCGTGAAGCCCAGCGTCTACATCGCCGCCGGCATCTCGGGCGCCACCCAGCACATGGTGGGAATGAAGGGTTCGAAGAACATCATCGCGATCAACAAGGACAAGGAGGCGCCGATCTTCGGAATCGCCGACCTCGGCATCGTGGGCGACGTCCACAAGGTGCTTCCGAAGTTGATCGAGGCTCTCCAGGGTCGCTGATCGTTCGGCCGTCAGGCCGAGTCCCGGGCCAACAGCCCGAACGACAATCCGTCGACCGGATCGACGGCGATGAGGCTCAATTCGTAGCCCGTCGTCGTCTTGTCATCGAAGCGGAACCATTGCAGGCTCTCGCTCACGGCCCCGATCTCATTGCCCAGTTCGTGGTCATCCACGAGTTCGTTCCAGTCGTCGGTGATACCGCCGAGGGCGGCCAACAGCCACCACGTTCCGAAGCGTCCGAGGGCTCCTCCTCGTCGCCGGCCGTGCGCGCCTCCCGAGGCGCCGCACCACGCCAACCACGACAACGCATCGCGGGAGTCGATGCGCGTCAGGCGCACCGAGGTCAGGCCCAGTGCTCGCAAAGCGTGGGACCCGCCGCCCTCGACGGCCACCGATTCGGCCCGACCGTTCGAGGAGGACGTCCACGGCTCCACCAATGAACGAAGTGCCGAGGCCACGCTCGGGTCGTCGATGGTCGTGGCCGAGACGGCGGCGCTCGACGCGGACCATTCGTGTTGCCACGCGTCCGACGGGCACGGTGACGTGACGCCTTCGTCGTTGTACGTCGGCACGGCGTATGCGGGCTCCCAGTCGAGCAAACGAAGGGGGAGATCGAGGTCCGTCGGGTCGTCGATGATCGGCGAGTCGCCACGCAACACGCGCTCGTGGGCGACGAACGACCGACGCGGTCCGTGCTCCAGGAACGGATCCAGTTCGGCCCACGTGTGATGTTGCGCGATCACCTCGGTCAACGGACCGATGGTGAAGCGACCGCCGTCCTCGCCCAGCACCGAACAGGCCGCCTCGGCCGGCGCCAACAGCGCGATTCGATATTCGGCCAATGTCGCGGCGGGCCACACCTGTCGCCCGGTCTTGGTGGCGGCGCGGCATCGTGAGCGAACGCGCATCAGGCCGTCCCAATCGCGTGACGCGCACCGGGCATCGATCAGGCGCACCAATCCGTCCAGATCGGCGCGATCCACCAACGCGTCGAGATCGTCATCCTCGACGGGGCGCGGGTGGTCGTCTCGACTCATGTCGAATCAGACCATCGGCCAGGGGTAGCGCTGGCCCGTGGAGTCGATGGGGAACATGCCGCCGGCGGCGAGCATTCGCGCACGATCGACCATGGCTTCCACTTCGTCGGCATCGAGGAGTTCGTGAAGAGCGGACGGTGGTTCGGCGGCGACGGTGCGCACGCGCTCGCGTAGGTCGTCCGACAGCGGCTCCCCACCGAACTCCCAGATCACCGTGCGCAGTTTGAAATCGGCCGAGAAACACAATCCGTGGTCGATGGCCCACACCCGATCATCGGCATCGATGAGGCAATGCCCGCTCTTGCGGTCGGTGTTGTTGGCCAGGATGTCGAAGACGGCGATGGCCCGGAATTGATCGTGCAGGTCTTCGCGTTGCTCGAACAGCGTGAAGTAGTGCTCCTCGAAGCGGGCGTCGATGAACCACTGCAACGAACCTTCTCCGAACGGCCCCTCGCGAACGATGGTGGGCGGGACCACGTGAAGACCCATCGCGTCGGACAGGACACAGGCCGCCACCTCGCGCTTGAAGAGTCCGGAGGGGAAGTCCCACAGTGGTCGCTCACCGCGCAGGGGCTTGTAGATGGCTTGTCCGGACTCCACCGTGCCGGCGAGGTCACGACGCAGGTTCACCAGGAAAGTGGCGTTGCTGCTGTAGGGCATGCGACCCTCGACCTCGATGTCGGCCAAGCGGAGCAACGCGTCGATGTCGACCACGGCGCCTCAGTTCATCCGCGGGCAGAAATGTCCGTCGAGATCGACCGGACGTTCGCAGAAGACGCAGTCCGGTCGACCAGCCGAAACCACTCGGTCGGTGTGTTCGCAGAAGGCCATGGCCTGAGCCCGCGTGAGCGAGACCCGTACCCGGGCTCCCGGCTTCTCGTCGTCGCCATCGTCGTCGCCGAATTCCATGTCGGTCTCGTCGACCTCGCCATCATCATCGTCGTCGGGTCCGGCGAACTCACGCAGATGAAGGACGAAGCGATCACCGGAACGATCGAACTCCAGGGCCACGGCACCCAACACGAACACCTCGTCGACCGGCTCGCTCAGGTTCATCACGTTGCGCGGCGGCTGTCCCTCGGGGACCGGAAGGTGTTTCAGGGCCCGACGCAGATACTGCGAGATGGCTGCCGCTTGTTGCTTCTCGCAACGAACGGTCACCGACCGAGCACCCATGCGGGCCTGCAGGTAGAACGTGCGACGACCCGGTGCGCCTACGGCACCCGTGGTGAGCACATCGACGTGTTCGAAGTCGGCGAAGAACGGCATGGTCGTCTCAGGAGGGTCGCAATTCGGCCAATGACCCACCGGTGGAGTTCACCGTGAGCACGATCGGTCCGCCGGGGGAATAGGCGATCGCCGACACCGAGCAGGTGCCGATCACGATGCGTTGAAACAGGTCGATGTGGGTGCCCATGGCATGGGCGACGGCGGCCTTGATGGGATCGGCGTGCGACACGCACACGATGGTTCCGCCACGGTGCTTCGCGCACAGACGATCGATGGCGGACACCATGCGCGTCTGCATCTCGGTGAAACTCTCACCGGACGGGAAACGGAAGGTCGACGGAGAGCGCTGAACCGTGGTCCACTCGGGCAACTTCATCAACTTGGAGAGTTCGGCCCCGGTCCAGTCGCCGAAGTCGCATTCCAGCAATCCCTTGTCGATGTTCACGCGTTGGCCGGTGGCACGAGCGATGGGGGAGGCCGTCTCGCGCGCGCGTTCGAGCGGGGAGGCGTACACCGCGTCGACCTTGCGCAAGGCCGAGAGACGTTCGGCGGCCACCTCGGCCTGCTGGCGTCCGGCGTCGGACAGATGAAGACCCGGGGCGCGTCCGGGGAGCAACTTGCCGGTGGTGGGGGTCTGGCCGTGACGCACCAGCAACACCAACGTCGCCGCGGGCGGCGCGCTCTTGGCGGACTTCTTCGGAGCTGATTTTTTGAGAGCCATGATCGATGCCAACCTAGTGGGGTCATGGTCATCCCGTCTCGTCCGCCTCGATCCGTTCACGTGGGTTCTCCACGTCCGCGCGTACGAACGTTGGCGACCATCCACGACGACGTGTGCGGGTGTCGAGCGTGTCCGCGTTTGGTGGAATGGCGCGAGGAAGTGGCCCGCGAGAAGAGAGCGGCGTTCGTCGAGGAGACGTACTGGGGACGACCGGTGCCCGGATTCGGCGATCCGAACGCAACCGTCCTGGTGCTGGGTCTGGCCCCGGCGGCTCATGGCGCCAATCGCACCGGTCGTATGTTCACCGGCGATCGCAGTGGTGATTGGTTGTACCGGGCGATGCACAAAGCCGGGTTGGCCAACCAGCCCGAGTCGTTGCACGCTTCCGATGGTTTGCAACTCAGCGCAGCGTGGGTGACTTCGGCGGTGAAGTGCGCGCCGCCGGACAACAAGCCGTCCAACGACGAACGCGACGAATGCCGACCCTTTCTACGTCGGGAGTTGGAGGCTCTCACTCGGCTACGGGTGGTGGTGTGCCTCGGGGCGTTCGCGTACGAGTCGGCGTGCTCGGAGTTCGGCGTGAAACCCCGGCCGAAATTCGGTCATGGAGTGGAGGTGACCACCCCGGACGGCTTCGTGCTGGTGGGCTCGTTCCATCCGAGCCAGCAGAACACGTTCACCGGGAAGTTGACCGAACCCATGATCGACGCGGTGTTCGCTCGCGTTCGCGCGTTGACGCGCGACTAGGCGTCGAGCGCCGACTTGACCAGAGAAGCGGCGTGTTCGATGGCCTTCATGCCGTCGTCGACCATCTCGCTCATCGAGAAGAATCCGTGGATCATCCCCGAGTACCGCGCGAGCGCACAGGGAACCCCGGCCTCCATCAGGCGTTGGGCGTAGCTCTCGCCCTCGTCGCGCAAGGGGTCGTACTCGGCCGTGATCACCAGGGTGGGCGGTGCGTCGGCCAACACGTGGTCGGTGGCGAACGAGGGCGACACGCGCGGGTCGGTCTCGGATCCGACGCCACCGCTCAGATAATGATCGCAGAACCATTTCATGCCGGTGGCCGTCAAGCGGTATCCCTCGGCGTTCTCGACGTAACTCGGTGACGAACGGGTGGCGTCGGTGACCGGGTAGATGAGCATCTGAAATCTCAATGGCACGGGCGACAGGTTCGCCACCACCGCGGCCAGGTTGCCGCCGGCCGAATCTCCACCGACCGCGATTCGATTCGGATCGACTCCCAACTCCGCCGCGTTCGCCTGGGCCCACCGCAACGCGTTCACCGAATCCTCGAGCGGTGCGGGGAACGGATACTCGGGCGCCAGTCGGTAGTCGACACTGAGCACCGCATGACCCGTGGCGCGCGCCAACTTGCGGCACACGTCGTCGTGGGTGTCGATACTGCCGAGCACCCATCCGCCACCGTGGTAGTAGACGAGCAATCCGAGGCGAGTCGACCCGCTCGGTCGGTACAGACGCGCGGGAACACCGCCGGCATCGACGTCGCGGATCTCGTGGAGCTCCACGGTCGACGGCACGGTCATGGCCGCCATGCCGACCCGAGCGTCGACCGCACTCTGCGTTTCGAGAGCCGGGATGTTCAGGGCCGCCAGGCCCTCCAACAAAACGGCGACCTGAGGGTGCAACGCCATGTCAGTGCGCGGCCGGGGCCGATCCGTCGGCCTTCTTCTTCGGCGGCGGCACACCGACGCTGGGGGCCTTGTCGGCCCATTCGGGCCAACGGCGACGGCTGACGATCGAGAGGGTGCGCAGCAGCTTCATGGCCACCTCGTCCTCCTGGGCCGGGCGGGCTTCGATGACCCCGTCCTTGATCATGCGATTGATCACTTCCTCGCCGAGTTCGGTGCGCACGATCGTGAGGGTCCAGTCGTTGTCCTTGCCGATTCCGCCGGTGGCGATGTCGCTGTGCTCGGCGGCGAAGTCGGGGCAGCTCTTGCAGCCCTCGCGCGTCCATTGGTGGCATTCCTTCAGATCGATCTCGTGATACGAGCCGTCCTTCATCCAGATCTGGAAGACGCCCTTGATGTTCATCTTCACCATGTCCTGCTTCTTCAGGCCGTACTTGGCCTCGAAGAGTTCGGGGAAGATGGCGTCGTCGAAGGTCTTGGAGCACAGCAGGCCGATGTTGAACAGGAACGGCTTGGACACCTTGCCGGCCTTGCGGTCCCACATGACGGGCGGTGACGAAGTCTGGCAACCCATGCCGACCAATGCGAGACGGCTGAAACCCTGTTCCTTCGCCTCGCGCAAGGCGAGCGGGTTCGCGCAATACGTGTAACGCGAACCGGCGGTGGCCAGCACTTCTTCTTTGTTGCGCGCCAACGCGGGCTTGGCCTTCCACGCATCGTCGGGTTCCACGCCACTCACGAGCGCGGCCTCGATGTAGTCGTTCTCGAGCAACCAGATGAGCATGGCCGAGACGAATCCACCGTCTTGACCCTTCTCGTGAGCCACCTTGTCCGAAGCCCGCGTGAGCAGCAACTGACGCCACACGCCGGCCATCTCGTCGGGTTCACGGATGCGACCGAACAGGTGCATGTCGGCCGAGGTCTCCCAGGCGCGAAAACGCGGGCAGGCGCGGGTGCAGGTGGTGCACCCCTTTTCGCCGTGCACGCAGTTGTCGAGGCCCAGTTCTTCCTCGAGGTGGAAGGGCTTGTACTTGCCCTCCTCGTGCTCGTAACCGATCACGTCGTGCGGGCAGGTGACGACGCACCCCGCACAACCGGTGCACAGACCGGTGGTGATCACCTCGTTGTAGAGCTCTTTCCACTGGGCGGTCCAGCGTTCGGCTTTGGCGGGGGAGGACTCGGTCACGGTCATGCATGGCAATCTACGCTGGCCGGAGGCGGGTCATCGGATTCGGCTGATCGCAATCACGATCGAGGGGGACACCACATGGGCATGATCGGTACTCGGGTGATGCGCACCGAGGACCCGGACCTCGTCACGGGCCGGGGAACCTTCGTCGACAATCTGGTGCTTCCGGGTGCCACGCACGTGGTGTACGTGCGATCCACCATCGCCCACGGGCGCATCCTCTCGATCGACGCCGACGAGGCCCGCACGATGCCCGGTGTGGTGGGCGTGTTCACGACGGACGACCTGAGCGCCGACGGAATCGGTCCCGTCCCCATCGACATGCCGTTGTTGCCCGCCGACATCGCTCGTGGTGCGTTGGCCTCCGACACCGTGCGGTTCGTCGGAGAATTGGTGGCCGCGGTGGTGGCCGAGTCGCGCGCCCAGGCCGTGGACGCCGCCGAACGGGTGCAGGTGGAGTACGAACCGTTGCCAGTGGTGGTGGACGCCGAGGAGGCGATGACCTCGAGCACGCTGCTCTTCCCCGATCGGGGCAGCAACGTGGTCGTCACCTTGCCCGCGCAACGTGAGGTGGACTTCTCGGCCTGCGAGGTGATCGTCGAGAGGCGCATCCTGAATCGACGCATCGCTCCGAGCCCCCTCGAGTCGCGCGTGGCGGCCAGCCGTTGGGAGGAACCCGACGAGAACGGTGTGCGACGTCTGACGCATTGGCAAGCGTGTCAGGGCGCCCACCCGATCCGGAACCAACTGGCCACCTTCTACGGTCTGCCCGCCGACCAGATTCGCGTCATCACCCCCGACGTCGGCGGTGGCTTCGGTGCCAAGGCCTTCTTCTACCCCGAGGATCTGTTGTTGCCGTGGTTGGCGCGACGAACGAACCGGCCGGTGCGATACACCGAGTCGCGCACCGAGAGCATGAACGGTCTCGGGCATGGCCGGGCTCAGATTCAGGATCTGCGCATCGGTGGCACGCGCGACGGACGCATCCTCGCCTACGAATTGAAGGTCATCCAGGACGCCGGCGCGTATCCGCGTTTCGGCGCGTTCCTGCCGTTCATGACCGGGGCCATGCTCACGGGCACGTATCACGTCCCCAACGCGGCGATGCACGCCGTCGGAGTTCTCACCAACACCGTGCCCACGTTGGCGTATCGCGGCGCCGGTCGACCCGAGGCCGCCGCGGCCATCGAGCGCGCCGTCGACATGTTCGCCCACGAGATCGGCATGGACCCCGTGGAGGTGCGGCGCATCAACCTGGTGCCCAAGGACGCCTTCCCGTACAAGAACGCCAACGGAACCGTGTACGACAGCGGCGACTACCCGGGTTCGTTGGACCTGGCGCTGACGGCCGCGAACTACGACGGCCTGCGCGCCGAGCAGCAACGACGTCGCGCGTCCGGGGATCGCGTGCAGTTGGGTATCGGCGTGGCGGTGTACGTGGAGATCACCGCCATGTCGGGCGGCTCGGAACTGGGTCTGGTCGAGGTGTTGCTGGACGAGTCCGGCGCGGTGGCCGCCCGCGTGATCACCGGCACCACGCCGTACGGGCAAGGCCATCGCACGACGTGGGCGATGCTGGTGGCCGATCGCCTCGGTGTCCCGTTCGAGAAGGTGACCGTCGTGCATGGCGACACCGATCTGGTGCCGAGCAGCGAGATCACCGGAGGTTCGCGATCGGTGCAATTGGGTGGCACCAACGTGTGGCGCGCCTCGGCAGTGGTGGCCGACAAGGCCCGCGAGATCGCGTCACGATTGTTGGAAGCCGACGTCGTCGACGTGACGCTGGAGGACGGCCGGTTCCACGTGGTGGGCACACCCGCCATTTCGGTGGGCTGGACCGAGGTGTTGGTGTCGGCGGCTCGTGACGGGCACCGACTCGATGGCGCCGGTGACTTCGTGCAGGTGGGAGGCACGTTCCCGAGCGGTGCCCACGTCGCGGTGGTCGAGGTCGACACCGAGACCGGCGGGGTCCGCTTGCGCGACATGGTGGCGGTCGACGATGCCGGTCGCATCGTGAACACGTTGCTGGCCGAGGGTCAGGTGCACGGAGGGTTGGTGCAAGGAATCGGCCAGGCGTTGTTCGAGGAGTTCGTGTACGACGAGGATGGCAACCCGCTCACGGGCAACTTCGCCGACTACGGATTCCCCAGCGCCGCCGAGGTACCGAGTTTCGTGACGGTCCACATGGAGTCACCGTCACCACTCAACGACCTGGGTGCCAAGGGCATCGGCGAGAGTGGCACCATCGGTGCCACCCCCGCGGTACAGAACGCCGTGGTGGACGCGTTGTCACACCTCGGAGTGCGCCACATCGACTTGCCGTGCACCGCCCAACGGGTGTGGGAAGCGATCACGACCGCCTGAACTAGACGGCGTCGTGTCCCTCTTCGCCGGTGCGGATGCGGATGATGCGATCCACGCCGGTCACCCAGATCTTGCCGTCGCCGATCTTGCCGGTGGACGCTGCCGCCTTGATGGCCGCGACCACACCGTCGACGTCCTGGTCGTCCACCACGATCTCGAGGCGGACCTTGGGAACGAAGTCGATCTTGTATTCGGCGCCGCGGTAGGTCTCGGTGTGACCGCCCTGACGACCGAAGCCGCGGACCTCGCTGACGGTGATGCCCTGCACGCCAGCGGCCTTCAGGGCATCCTTCACGTCGTCGAGCTTGAACGGCTTCACGATTGCGGTGATCAGTTTCATGATGGTTCTCCGGGTCTGCTTTCGTCTCGATCAGTCTTGCGTTCCATGACGACGATTGTCACTGCGCACCGTGGTACGCGGTTTCGCCGTGCTCGGCCAGGTCGAGGCCTCCGGCCTCGCTCTCCTCGGACACTCGCACACCGATGGTCTTTTTCAACGCCACCATGATGCCGTACGTGAGCACGAACGACCACACGATGGCGGCTCCGTTGGCGATGGCCTGCTCCAGCAGCAATTTGGCGCCGCCGCCGTAGAAGATGCCTTCCATGAACGCCCCGTCGAAGAACGACGGGTTGGCGAAGAAGCCGATGAGGAGCGAACCGACGAGGCCGCCCACGAAGTGAACTCCGACCACGTCGAGGGCGTCGTCGTAGCCGAACTTGTGCTTCAGTCGCACCGCGTAGCAGCAGATGACACCGGCGATGAGACCGATGAAGATGGGTGAAGCACCCGACACGTATCCGGCGGCGGGGGTGATGGCCACCAAGCCGGACACGATGCCCGATGCGGCTCCGAGATTGGTGGGGTGGCCGTCGCGCAGCCATTCGATGAGGATCCAGGCGAGACCCGCCGCGGCGGCGGCGAGGAAGGTGTTCATGAACGCTTGGGCCGCGGCGCCGTTGGCGGCCAACGCCGAACCGGCGTTGAAGCCGAACCAACCGAACCACAAGATGCCGGTCCCGATCATGACGAGGGGCATCGAGTGCGGCGGAGTCGGCGCGGACTTGCGCTTGCCCAACACCATCACCGCGGCCAGCGCGGCGATTCCGGCGTTCACGTGGATGGCGGTGCCACCCGCGAAGTCGATGGAGCCACGGTCGGCGAGCCATCCTCCGTAGACCCACTTGAACACCGGCACGTACACCAGCAACGACCACACCGGCACGAAGATGGCCCACGCCGAGAACTTCATGCGGTCGGCGACGGCTCCCGAGATGAGCGCTGGCGTGATGGCGGCGAACATGCCGAGGAACGCCACGACGGCCAACGACATTCCGTCACCGGCGACCGTGATGTCCTTGAGGAAGAACGAGTCGAATCCCCCGATGAAGTCATTGTCGAAAGGGGTCTGCGAGAGCGAGTAGCCGACGGCCACCCACAGGATCGGGATGATGAGAACGCAATAGAAATTCATCATCAGCATGTTCAACACGTTGCGATTGCGGTCCATGCCTCCGTAGAAGAAGGCCAGGCCGGGGGTCATGAACAGGACGAGGGCTGACGAGATCAGCACCCACGCGATGTTGCCGCTTTCCATGGTGTGGTTCTCCGATGGTTCGAGGGGAATGCCGACCTCCGAGGCGGAAGATCGACATCAGAAGCGTAGGAAACGCTCGTTGCCCGAATGTTTCGGCAATGTGAAGCGATTGTGCGATTCGGCTTCGGGCGGAAAAACGGACGTCCCCGGGTCGGACGCCGAAGCGTTCGACCCGGGGACGTCCCCTACCGGAGGAGAACCACCTCCGTGTGCCGCCAGCGAATTCGCCGACGAGCCCTGGTCGCGGCACCGACTAGATGGCGTCGGGGCCTTCCTCACCGGTACGGATGCGGACGAGGCGGTCGACGCTGGCCACCCAAATCTTGCCGTCACCGATCTTGCCGGTGTTCGCCGACGCCTTGATGGCCGCGACGACCGCGTCCACGCTGGAATCGTCGACCACCAGCTCCAAGCGAACCTTGGGCACGAAGTCGATCTTGTACTCGGCTCCGCGGTAGGTCTCGCTGTGTCCGCCCTGGCGACCGAAGCCGCGCACCTCGCTGACGGTGATGCCTTGCACACCGGCGGCCTTGAGGGCGTCCTTCACGTCGTCCAGTTTGAACGGCTTCACGATTGCTGTGATCAGTTTCATGTTGAATGTTCCTCTCGTTTCCTGTGATCGACCCGGTCAGTTCTTGACGAACTCGGGGTAGGCGTAGACACCCATCTCGGGCAGATCGAGGCCCATCAGTTCGTCCTCTTCGCTGGAGCGGATACCGCCCTTGCCCATCTTCTTGGAGATGACGTCCTGCAACTTGAAGAAGGTGTACGACAGACCACCGAGCACCACGATGATGACGGCGACTCCGAGCACCTGGGCGCCGAGCTGGCCCCAGTCGCCCTTGATGATGCCCTCCACGCCCTCGCTGTCGGAGAGGTTCCAACCGGCGCCGTAGGAGCCGTTGGCGAAGATGCCCACGCACAGCGTGCCGAAGAGTCCTCCGACGCCGTGAACGCTGATGGCGCCCACCGGGTCGTCGAGCTTCAGCTTGCGCTCCACGAAGAACACGCTCTCGATGACGAGGATCGCGGCGATGCATCCGATGACGGCGGCGGCCCACGGGGCGACGAACGCACACGGGGCGGTGATCGACACCAATCCGGCGAGCATGCCGTTGGCCATCATGCCGGGATCCGGCTTGCCGGTCCGCTTGGTGATCCAGAACATCGCGACGATGGCGCCGAAGGCACCGGCGATCGCGGTGTTGGTGGCGACGACGGCGAATTGCACGTCGGTGGCGGCGAAGGTGGACGCGGCGTTGAAACCGAACCAACCGAACAACAAGATGAAGGTGCCGAGCATGGCCATCGGGATGTGGTGTCCGGGGATGGCCCGCGGGTTGCCGTTCTTGTCGAACTTGCCGATGCGCGCACCGATCACCTTGGCTCCGCTGAACGCGGCCACGCCGCCGACGGCGTGCACGACGCCGGAGCCGGCGAAGTCGACGTAACCGGCGCCGAGGTTCATGCTGCTCCAGGTCTGCGACAACCAGCCACCGCCCCAGGTCCACGCGGCGAACAGCGGGTAGTAGATGGCTCCACAGAAGAAGCCCCAAACCACGAAACTGCCCCACTTCCACCGCTCGGCCATCGAGCCGGTGGGGATGGTGGCCACGGTGTCCATGAAGGCGACCATGTACAAGAAGAAGCCAAGCAGCGCCGGGGTTATTCCTCCACCCGACATGGCCCAGCCGCCCTTGAACAAGAAGATCCACTCGCCACTACCGACGAGCGGGCCACCGATGGGGGCCTCCAGTCCGAAAGCGCTGTAGCTGAATCCTCCGAAGGCCAACGGGAAGCCCACGAAGAAGAAGCCGATGAAGCCGAGGCCGAAAATGGCGAAGTTCGTGGCCACCACGTGTGCCGCGTGCTTGGCGCGACAAAAGCCGGTCTCGACGAGGGCGAAGCCGGCCTGCATGAAGATGACGAGGGACGCACCGATGATGACCCACAGCAGGTTGGTGGCCTGTGCGAGCGAGGTGACGGCGGCCTCGGCGTCGAAGTCGCCTTCGGCGGCCAGAGCCACGCTTCCGGCGACGAACGTCGCCCCCGAGGACACCGCGGTCGCGACGAGCAGTCGCTTCAGCAGGGACGGGCGCGTGCGGAGCGTGTCCGTGAAATGGTCGGCGGACGAGTCGCCGATGGCGGCTTTCGTCCGGGAAAGGGTGATCATGTTTCCTCCTCGGGGATGGTGTGTGGGGTAGGGGCGCCGCCGTCGACATTGACGGGCGTGACGCGGGTGCTCGACGACGCTGTCGGAGCACGTTCGCGACGACGTGAACCTACGACAGCGATGTTTCCCGAGTGTCCGTGGTTTGTTACGGGAGTGTGAGCGATGTGTTCGCCGCCGCGATCCGCTTCGGCCGGCTCAGACCAATCCGGAGACGGCCGCGTCGAGGGCGGCGCGGTATTGCTCGCGCGCGGTGAGCGCGGCCAGAACCCAGGCGGACAGCACGAGGTACTCGTCGCCCGACAGCAACTCCGCGGGGACGGAGGGGTCCGGCCCCTTGACCGCGTCCTTCATCGATTCGCTGAGCGACAAGATGTGCATGACGTCGTCGAGGGAGTCGGGCATCATCGTGCGGGCCACCTCGATGGCGGCGCGCCCGTCGTCGACGATGGAGTCGATGAAGCACGCCAGAGCGACCACGTCGACCAGGCCGATGCGGTCGAGGGCGCGGTCGAGGCGCGGGTCGAGAGCGGGATCGTCGAGATGATGCTTCAACTCGTGCAACGAATGAAGGTGACCGTTCAACCCCCGGTCGACGAAGTCGGGCTCGGCTCGATGGCGCTTCATCGCGTCCCCGACCGCTGGCACGCGCTCCTCGATGCGACGGCGATCGATGATCCGCCACCATTCGTCGGCATCGGTGTCGAGCAACTCGTCGAACAAATGCGAGGTGTCCACCGAGGTCCAGGGCACCACGGGGATGGACGCGTCATCGATCGCGCGACGACTGAGCTTCCAGCGAATCAGGGGCGGTGTGAGCATGGTGGTGACCAGCACCATCAGCAGCAACGCTCCGTACAACTCGTCGTCGAGAACACCCTTGGACATTCCGATGCTGGCGAAGATCAGACCCACCTCGCCCCGGGGCATCATGCCGATACCGACGAGCATCCGGTCCCCACCGGCGCGACCGAGCCCGAGACCGGCCACCAGTTTGCCCACGACCGCCACGACGGTGAGGGCACCGGCCAATGCCAACACGCTCGGTTGGAACATGGCCTCGAGATCGGCGTTGATTCCGATGCTGGCGAAGAACACCGGAATGAAGATGTGTCCGAGCGGATTCAGACCCTCGGCGATGCGTTCGTGCTGCGTGCTACGTCCGACGCCGAGGCCCGCCATGAAGGCACCGATGATGAAGGCCAACTTCGCTTGATTCGCCAGCATCGAGAACGCCAGCGTCAATCCGAACGCCACCGCCACGATCGTGGTCGATGACCGGGCCAACCGATCGATTCGCGTGAACGTCTTGGGGATGACGAAGATCGCCAACAGTCCGGTGACGACGAGGAACCCGACCGCCAGGCCGATCGTTTCGAGAACGACACCGGCGCCGATGGAGCCCTCGGTCACCACCTTCACGACGACGGTGAGGATCACCAACCCCAGCACGTCGTCGGCCACCGCCGCGCCCAACACGATGCGCGACTCTTTCAGCGCCAAGGCCCGCAAGTCGCCCAGCACGCGGGCGGTGATTCCGACACTGGTGGCGGTGAGGGCGGCGCCGATGAACAATGCCACCTTGCCTTCCTCGCCGAACGCCGCGGCCACGCCGAAACCCGCCGCGAAGGGAATCGCGACGCCGATGATCGCGACGACGAACGCGGGCTTACCGACCTTGGCCATCTCGCCGAGATCCATCTCCAAGCCCACGTGGAACAACAACAGGATCACACCGATCTCGCCGAGCAACAGCACCATGTCGGCGATCTCGAGGTGCGCGACGGGGTCGATCCAGCCGAGCACGCTCGGTCCGATGATGATGCCGGCCACGATCTCGCCCAACACCGCCGGGATGCGCGCGCGCTCGGCCAGTTCGGCGGCCAGTCGGGCCACCACGATGATGACGAGCAAGTTGCCCAGCACGAGAGCCAGGTCGTACGTGCCGGCGGAAGCGGCGATCATCGGCATCGACGAATTCTACGAGTGAAGTTCGTTCGGATCAGGCGGCCAGCAGTACTTCGGCCCGATCGACTGCCAACGGCACGATCATCCAACCTCGGCCGCGGACCGTGCGGATGGCATCGGAGCCCAGCACCCGGCGGATGGCGACCAACAACGAGTCGCAGCGACGGTCGCTCAGGTCGGCGATTCCGGCGAGCCGGGCCAGTTCGCGGCGACTAACGACCCGCCCACGGCAATCCACGAGGGCCTTCAAGACGGCGGTCTCCTGAGCGGCGAGGCGAGCGGACGTTTCCACGACGCCAACCGTAGGCATCCGGGATTTCCCGACTGTTCAGGGTCTGTGAACGCCGTGTGAACGGTGGCGCAGGGGAGTTGAGGGTTCGGGTTGGGGGACGGCTCTGATCTGCGAGAGACTGCGGTCATGGAATTGAACTACTCCGCCGATGCCGAAGTCTTCCGCCAGGAGATCCGCGATTGGCTCGTGGCCAACCTGCCCTCGGGCTGGGGGGAGCCGGGCTTCGAGCTGGTCGGCGAGGAGCGCAAGAAGTTCATCGAGGAGTGGCCGACGAAATTGTTCGCCGGTGGTTGGATCTGCGCCACGTGGCCCAAGGAGTACGGCGGCAAGGGCCTCACCACGATGCAGGGCGTGGTGTTGTCCGAGGAGTTCGCGCGGGTGAAGGCGCCGTTGCGCGCCGACTTCTTCGGCGACACTCTGGTCGGGCCGACGATTCTGCAGTGGGGCACCGAGGAACAGAAAAAGGAGTTCCTGCCCAACATCCTGAACGGCAAGACCCGTTGGTGTCAGGGTTTCAGCGAGCCCAACTCGGGTTCCGACCTCGCGTCGTTGAAAACGCAGGCGATCCTCGACGGGGACGAGTGGATCATCAACGGCCAGAAGGTGTGGACCACCGGTGGCCATCATGCGGACTACTGCTTCTTGCTCACCCGTACCGATCCCGAGGCCCCCAAGCACAAGGGCATCTCGTACTTGTTGGTGCCCATGCGCCAGGAAGGTGTCGAGGTCCGAGGCATCGTGCAACCCGATGGCACCGCCGAATTCTGCGAGGTCTTCTTCACGAACGCGCGTTGCCCGAAGGACAACGTCGTCGGTGGCGTGAACAACGGCTGGAAGGTTGCCAACAGCACCTTGGCCTTCGAGCGTGGCATGAGCGCCACCACCGGGTACCGCCGGTTCGAGGAGGAGTACAAGCAGATGGTTCGCGCCGCCACCGAGAACGGGCGCATCCATGACGAGGACATTCGTCAGCGTTTGATGCAGTACTACACCAAGATCCAGATCCTGCGTATCAATGGTTTGCGCTCGCTGACCGCCACGTTGAACAACACCAAGGACCTCGGTGTCATGGCCCTCGGTGCGTCCAACAAGATGTTCTGGTCCGAGATGCACAAGGCCGCGATGGAGTTGGCACTCGACATCTTCGGCGCCAACGCGATGCTCGTCGATGCCGGCCCCGATGGGGGTTCGTGGCCCGGCGTGGCTCGCGAGAAGCGTCGTGAGGGTTACCCGGTGAGTCCGATGATGTCGGCGTTCTTCTTCAGCCGATCCGAGACCATCTGGGGTGGCACCAGCCAGATCCAGCGCAACATCGTGGGTGAGCGCGTGCTCGGGTTGCCCAAGGAGCCGTCGGCCGGTTGAGCGAACGGATGGTGACGCCGCGGTTTCTGTTGGTCACCGCGGCCACGTTGGCGTATTACACGTGCGTCGGAATCTTCATCCCCACGTTGCCGGTCTTCATCAAGAACGGTCTCGGTGGCGGAGAAGCCATGATTGGTGCGGCTGGTGTCGTCTTCAGCGGTTCCGCGGTGCTCTTCCGCCCGTTGTTGACGTGGGTCGGTAACACGTGGGGCCGACGCTCGATGATGGTCACCGGCTCCGTGGTGGGCGCGGTGGGTGCCCTCAGCCTGATCGTGGTGACGTCGACGTGGCAGATCCTGCCGCTGCGCGCGTTGATGGGAGTCGGCGAGGCCGCGCTGTTCGTCGGGGCGGCCATCCTCGTCGTGGAGTTGAGCCCCGAGACGCGCAAGGCCGAGGCCGCCAGTTATCTCTCGGTGGCCGTTTTCGGTGGCCTGTCCGTCGGACCGATCATCGGTGAGTGGGTGATGGGTGACGTGGTCGAGGGTTCGCGCGGATTGTCGTCGGGACATTACGACGCGGTGTGGATCGTTTCGGCCGCCGCGGCGTTGGTGGCGGCACTGGTGTCGTTCACGGCCCCGGCGTTCGTGGGGGAGCGACCCCCCGTGGTGCGACGACGCATCTCGTGGTTCCACCCGCGCGCGATCCTCCCCGGAACGATCCTGGCCCTCGGTATGGCGGCCTGGACGTCGTTCACGTCGTTCGTCCCGACGTTCGCCAAGTCGATCGGGCTGTCGGGCTCGGCCGGTTTCTTCACCGCGTACAGCATCTTGTGCCTGTTCATTCGCTTGTTCGGCGCCAAGTTCCCGGCCCGCATCGGTTTGCGTCGCAGTGTGGTGATGGCGATGTGGTTCCTCTTCGGCGGTGTCACGTCGGTGTGGGTGTTCGGCAACTCGTTCGGAATCTGGCTGGGCACGACCTTCTTCGCCCTGGGCGTGTCGTTCTTCTACCCCTCGCTGTTGGCCATGAGCGTCGAAGGAATCGACGGCGAGGATCGCGTGGAAGTGGTGGCCAGTTTCACCAGTTTCTTCGAGATCGGCGGAGTGATCGGTGGTCTGGCACTCGGACTCATCGGTGAAGTGTTCGGAGAGCGTGCCACCTTCGCCGGGGGAATCGGTTTCGCCGTGCTCGGCTTGTTGCTGTTGCAGCGAACGAAGAATCCGGTTCCGTCAGTCGCTTGAGGGCGGGGCGGCGCTCATTGCGGCCGCCGATCGCAACGGTCGGTTCGGCATGGCGAGGGCCACGACGAAACCGATGATCGCCAATGGAACCGCGGCGCGGAAGACGATGACGATCGCATGCGTGAGAGCATCGAGGGCCTGTTCGCGCACGGGTGACGGCAACGTGCGGATCATGCGCGGGGCCTGCACCAACTCGGGGTCGACGCGACCGTTCAGCCGATTGGCGAACAGGGCTCCGTAGGCCGCGAGTCCCACGGCACCACCCAACTGACGCATGAAGACCACCACCGAGGACGCGGTGCCCATCTCGCTCGGCGCGACCGCGTTCTGCACCGCCAGTGTTCCGGTGGGCATGATCATTCCCATCCCGATTCCGAGGATGAAGGATGCGGCCATGGCGAGGTACACGTATCCGTTCGACGAGTCGAGGAACGACGCCATGGCGAATCCGACCGTGGTGATCGCGCAACCGATCGGTGACCACACCTTGTAGGTGCCGGTGCGCGAGGTGATGCGCCCCACCCAGGTGGCCGTGATGGCCACCGAGACCGCCATCGGTACCAGCAGCAGTCCCGAATTGGTGGCCGACACACCGGTGACACCCTGCAAGAACAGGGGCATGAAGGCGTTGGCGCCGTAGAACACGGCGCCGATGAGGATCATGAGCGGCACCACCACCTTGACGGTGTCGATCGAGAGCATGGAGAGCGGGATGATGGGCTCGGGGGCTTTGTCCTCCCATCGAATGAAAGCGACCGTTCCCACGACGGCCGTGGCGAAGAAGCCCAGTGTCGGAGCGGACGTCCAGCCGTATTCGTCACCGGTCCACGAAAGTCCCAACAACAATGCCGTGACCGAGAAGACGAGCAACGTGGCCCCCATGAAGTCGACCTTGCGTTGCTGGCGAACGAACGGAAGCTTCAACGCCTTGTTGGTGATCATGATCGCGACGACCGCCACGGGAACGTTGACGAGGAAGATCCAACGCCAACTGGTGTTGTCGACGATGAAGCCACCGAGCAATGGCCCGATGACGCTGCTGAAGGTGAAGATGCTCGTGATGAGCCCCATGTACTTGCCACGTTCGCGTGGAGCGACGACGTCACCGATGATGGCGAAGGCCACCGCCAGCAGACCACCGCCACCGATGCCTTGAACACCTCGG
>SXGQ01128093.1_pt1 | contig 21517 bp, 36 predicted proteins | sample 3178371 | NCBI WGS metagenome assembly SXGQ01 (sample SAMN11356859, study PRJNA531348) | freshwater metagenome | isolation source: freshwater sample F1-20 | place: China: Fuxian Lake, Yuxi | collected 2017-12-25 | reverse complement strand
ATTATAATGATGTATTTCGCAACAGATGTTCCTAAAGACGAAATCTTCGAATATATCACAGGACTTATCCATGTTGATAGTGAAATTCTAATTTTGACAGAAGTATCCGACAAAGTGTCAGTTCATGTTCCGTACGAAAAATCTGGACATTTATTTGATTTGGATAGCCCTGGTCAGGAAAATCACTATTCAATCGACATGAAGGGTGTTCTTGAGAATACTGATTTGTATGATGATTTAGATGAGGATGATATCGATATCAGTTTTTCAAACGAATTTCATTCAGAGATTAAGTCTAAGCTTCCACATTGGGTGAGTAGTCCAACCCCCAAAACAACTTTGGACACTATCTTGGATAAGATTAATGTCTTTGGAATGGACTCTTTAACCAAATACGAACTAACTCTACTTCAAAACTACAGTAATAATTAATATGAAGGAAAAATCTTCAATTCCAATTAATCAAGAAGAGATTAGTCACTACTTAAAGGACATTCGGAAGATTAAGGTTATGACTCCTGAAAGGGAACGTGAGTTAGCTGAGATAATGCTTTCAGGTAAGATTACCGAAAGTGAAAGGAAAGAAATTGAAAAAGAATTGTTGGTTGGTAACCTTCGTTTTGTTATTACGGTTTCAAAACAATATCAGAATCAAGGATTAGACTTGAGCGACTTAATCGCTGAGGGTAATCTTGGTTTGATGAAAGCAATTGAGAATTTTGATTGGACGAAAAGACTTAGATTTATATCATATGCGGTGTGGTGGGTCCGTCAATCCATCTTACAATCATTGAATGAGAACGCAAGAACCATTCGTCTTCCTGTTAATGTTGTTCAAGAACTTCATAAAGCCAAGAAGGAACTTGAAAAGGCTGGAGTTGCATTACCAGATAAAATGGTTAGTTTACCTTATACTATTAACTTGGACAATCCTCTCAATGAGGAGGGTGACACACTGTTGGACATTTTGGTGAATCCCAATGCTGATTTGGCGGATAAAAATTTATCTACCGAAGACACTTTAAAAGAAAAACTTTTGAGTATGTTAAATGTTTTGGATGAGAGAGAAAAAGTTATTATTGAAGATTATTTCGGGTTATCTGGCTCAACAAGGACTCTTGAGGACATTGGAACTGACTTCGATTTAACCAAAGAGAGGGTCAGACAAATCAAAGAAAAGGCCTTGAGAAAATTACGAAACGAAACAGGTATTCTCTTCGATTATCTGTAAATTAGAATAAAGGGTGTATTTATTTAATACACCTTTTATATTTCAAGGATAAATCGAAATACTATCATTATGAAAAAATTTATTGAAAACAACTTCGTTATAATCGTATTAGTGATTACACTACTCACATTATTCAAGTCTTGTGGTGATTCAAGAGAGTTAACCAAAGTAAGACAGGAGATTACCGCAATTAAAGACTCAACATATACCAAACAAGAACTAAACATTGAATTACAAATCTCAGGATTGGAAGCAGAAAAAAGAATGATTCAAGCTACCGATAGAAAATTATTTGATGTCAGAAGACAAACTGAAATCGAAGAGGAGATTAAAAAACTCAAATCACAAAGAAAATGAATTGGGTTCAGAAGAATTTCAGGACAATAATTTATGTGTCCTTTTTAGTTCCAATCTTGACCGTAGCATTTGTATCTATATCTCACGTAACTTCTTGGTATGGATTATCAAATCCTCTAAGTTGGGCGATTTATTTGTCGGTAGGTATCGAAATTGCGGCACTTTCTGCATTAGCGGCTATCTCAGCACAGATGGGGTCTAAAGTATATTTTCCTTTCGGTATTGTGACACTTATCCAATTTATTGGAAATATTTTCTTTGCGTATCAATATATTGATGTCAACTCATTATCATTCAAGGACTGGGTTGATTTAGTTGACCCTTTCGTTAGTTATTTGGGTGTCGAGTCTGGAGATTTTGTTGGTCATAAAAGATTTTTAGCGTTATTCGCTGGTGGTATGTTACCGATAATTTCTCTTTCTTTCTTACACATGTTAGTTAAGTTTGAAGAAGAAGAGAAGAAAAAGACACCCACTCCACAACCTCAAGTTTTGGATATTGACCAACTAAGTATTCAAGCTGGGAAGATTGAAGCTGAGATTGATAAAGAAAAATACACACCAACTCAAGAAGAATTGGAAAAGTTGGAAGATGAATTAAGAAAACTGAATGAACAAAAATTTGGAGCTTTAGTAAACAAAGTTGAAGAAGCATCTCAAGACGAAGAATCTAATGATTCCGAAGTTAAAAGACTCAGTTATTTAAGAAGTCATGGTTAATATTGAAAGATACGGAAAATTCAAACCAACAGGAAAATACAAACAAAAGACGCAAATAATTTTGTGTCATACTTCAAGGGAAGTCGAGGAATACTTGGCTTCCCTTACGTTTAGGTATAATACCAAATACGATAAAATACCAAACTATGTTGTGACTCGAGATGGAAGGGTATTACAATTATTGTCCAATGAAGGACACAGTAATTTCTTCAATGACCATATCACAAACAAACTTTCAATAATTGTCATGTTGGAGAATTTGGGATGGTTGGAAAAGAAACCATTATCCAACCATTATATTAACTGGAAAGGAAGTATTTATAATCAACAGGTTTACGAAAAAAAATGGAGAGACTATTATTTTTGGCAACCTTACACTCCCGAGCAAATTCAAACGACTGCTGAGTTGTGTAAGTATTTGACAAATACTCTTCAGATTGAAACGACGTGTGTAGGTCATAACACAAAAGTGGATGGTATAGAAAACTTTGAGGGTATTTGTTCAAGAAGTAACTATGACTCCACATTCACAGACTTAAGTCCATCATTCAATTTCGAAACCTTTATTAAATTTTTAGAAAATGAGCAATTTGCATAACGAAAGGTACGACGAGATTAAATCTCTATTAAAGAAGTCCAAATTACTCTTTGAGCAAGATGGACAAATAAATGTCGCAAAAGATGTTGAGAGGAGAATCGATCAAGATGTTGAATATGATACTGCTGAGACTGAGGTTGGTGAAGAACCAACTCCAAAAGACAAATCTCAAAAATATAGAATTTCTGGTGGTATTTTGAAACTTCATGGTAAAGACAGGAGTGATTTGGACATTACTACAGACGAGAAAATTGCATTCCAAGAGACTATGGATGAATTCGTTGAAGAGGTCTCCGACTTGGTCGATTTCAATACTTTGAACGTATATAAAAATAGCGTTGAGTGGTCAGGTAAACTTATTGATGAAGATATTGATTTTATCCTAACAATTGGAGAGAACAGTGGGATATACATCAATGGAGAAATGATAAAAGTCGATGATGAGTTTTTAACTTTAATAAATAAGCTCCAACAATTTTACCAAAAATTCAAGTCTAAATGGGGTAAAGTTTTGGCTAATAGAAAAAAGACTGCAGAGTCACCACTTTGAGATGAGAGAGAAAATAATCAATAACAGACATGACATATTACTTGTAATAGTAATGGTGTTAGCGTTATGGAATATTTTGAACACAAATGGGATTAAAACAGATGTAAAATCCTATAAACAAAAAATTGAGAACATTCAAGTTGAAATTGATTCATCTCAATCTGTCAACAAAGAGATGGATGAAAAAGTTTTAGTAATCAAAGAATCAGTAAATTCTATTACTAAAGAAATTCATGAAATCGATAACAACATAGACATGGTTAAAGAACAAACTGATGAAAAAGTTATTAATGTTGGTTTTATTGGTAATGCTGAGCTTGAAAAGCTTTTCGCAGACCGTTATTCAAACTGAAACAACAGACTCGACCAAAGTAGTACTAGATGTTAGAGTTGCTAGATTGGTCTATCAAGATTTATTGAAATACGATGGATTAAAAGTAGAAATGGGATTGATGAAACTTAAACTTCAGAAAGTAGAAGAAAGAGAATCACAGAAAGATAACATCATCACCATCTTAACACAAAAAGATGAGAACAGTCAGTTCATAATCGGAAAAAAAGATGAACAACTCAATCTATCCAAAGAATTGACTGACAGTTTACATAAAGAATTGAAAGGTCAAAGAGCCCAAACTTTTTTATGGAAATTGGGTACTTTTGTGGGATTGGGATTAACAACAGTTTTATTAATAGGTAACTAATGGCACTCACAAGTTCGGAAGCTAAAGAAATAGAAGTTATGATTCGTAAAGAAATAAAATCTTTTATGAATAATAATACTATCAAACAATTTGAAGACCAATTGATGGATAGAATACAGAAAGAAATTAAAAGAGGAAAATTGGAAGGAGAAGTAAAAGATATTACTTTGAGAATGTTCCGAGAATTCTATCAATTCATGTGGATGAATAGAAGTTATTGGGAACCAAGACTCAAAAATGCTTAAAAAAACAAGTGAAATGAAAAGCTCGGCAGATTTATTCAAGAATAGTTTAGATAAAGAATTTTCGCAGATAACTCTGAACTCATCGACATTACAAGATCATATGAAATACAAACAAGGATTCACAGAGGAAAATTTGGAAGATGAGAAATCTAACCAAAATAATAAAGAAATGGTTGATGGAATAATCGATATTGTCAAACAAATTAAGGACATATCGAACAGAAAAGATGTTGCTAAAAACATGGTCAAAAAATTGAAAAGAGAAAAAGTAGATTTTGACCAAGTTAAGTTTTTAGAAAAGTGCGGTTTCAAACAAGGGAAAAAAACAGAGCCTAAAGAGGCAACAGGTTCTGGATCATCAGGAGCCTACGTTGGGCCAGTATTTGGTGGTGATGATGAGTTTTGGGAAAGAAGTAAAAGAGAGACACCTAAATTGAAAGAAAGTGATGTGGAAAAGGTTGAAGCAAAAGAGGCAACAACTACGGGTTCTTCAGGAGGGTATGAGACACCAGCAATGTGGGCGAAATCTACAAATAAAAAAGATTGGGGACCAAGTAGGAAGACTCAATACAAGGGTGGGTCGTTTGTTAAGGTAAAAAAGAAATGTACACGGTTTCCATATTGTAATCAAGGAGATATTTCAAATCTTAAATTAACAAAAAACGAATCAGTTAAAGAGGCAATCAAAAATGTTTCAGACAGATTGAATCTTAAGGAATCTGATATTATAACTATTTTGGAAAGAGAATATCAAAAGAAGAGTAAAAGCGGTAAATAAAGATATTTATTATTAAAATGTGAACAATGAGTAATTTCAAAAACAACATAGACAGATTAGTTTCCAAAGTATTGAATGAGGAAATCGAAAATAAAGTAAGACAAATCACTGAAGAGATGGGTGAGTGGACTGAAATTGAAGTTGACGAAGAACTTCACGGAGGTCAAAAGAAATTGGATGTTGCAGAGCCGAAAGGTAAAATTACTGGCGCGGATTTCAAAAAACTTAGAGGTAATAAAACGAATAAAAAAGAAGTTGATGAGTTTTACTTTGATTCTGATGGGGATGATTCCGAAGATGAAGAAATGGAGATGGGAAGAGACAAATTTCATGTGACTCGTAAACCAAAAATGATGGGTTCATTTGATGATGACCACGGATTTTATGACCAAGACGAAAACCAATACACTGGAGATTTTGACTTTGACTATGATGAAGAAGAGTTTGACGATTTCGATTCATTTGATTCTAAGTATGGAGGGAAGCAAAGATTGTTCGCACCAGGTAAAGAGGGTAAAAAATTCTTCGACATGTATAAAGAAAGGTTCGGTAAACCATTTAGAGTTAGAACTCCGAGAGATATGGGAGAGGCTGAAACTGAAGAAGGGAACAAATTTACAAAGGCTTTGGATGATGCAAGAAAGGATGGAGATAAGACTTTCGAGGTTGATGGAGAAAAATATAATGTACGAAAAGAAAGTAAAAATTCATCATTAAGACTTACTGAGGACGAACTAATCGACCTGATTGAACAAATTGTTTTAGAACAAGAAGTTAAGGATATTGCTGAAAAAGAAAACATTAGTAAAAAGAGTCCTGAAGGATTAAAAAAGACTGATAAAGTGTTGGGCCTCAATAAAAAAGAAAATGATGACTATGCTAAAGAAGTAATTAAAAAAATGAAAGATTACATGAAGGACATGGTTTCAGGTGGTAAAGGATATGATGAAAATCCCGAAGACTTCCCTCAAAGTAATTACGATATGGAAAAAGACCATAAAGAAAAGAAATATCATCCATCTGATGCTGTTGAAGAATACATTGAAGCTTTTGCTTACCCTGGTATGACTAATTTGGTCTATGATGAAATCAAACCTGATGATGAAATGATAGAAAAACAAATCAAAGGAGATTCTAAGAATGGAAATGCGGTTACAGGTTCCGATGGTAAAGCTTTGGGTAATGTTTCTAAAAGAAGTGTTGAAGTTGGAGAAAGATTTAAAAAGAATTTCGATGAAAATTTGTATGGAGCGGAACAACAAAAAGCGTCTTACAAAAGACAACCACAAGAAACAATAGAAGTTGCTGGTGAAGGTAAAACCAAAGGTTCTTTGAAGTCTAAACAAGGATCAGACAAAGTAAGTTCAATCAATAAGGCATCTAAAATACTTAATACATTAGAATCGACTGAAAATAAAAAGGATAAAGTAATCTCTGAAGAGATGGTAAAAATGAAAAATCTTATCGAATACAACAGAAAAACACAATAAAAATTCACATTTATTAGATTTATAATATATTCTCCATAGATGAACTCTATGGAGAATTTTTTTAATTGGATAGCTAAACCACTTCCGAATGATGAGGTGGTCATTTGGTTCAACGTGCACAATATGATTTATGAAAAAATTGAATTATACGGAGATATATTCAAATCATTAAACTATGTTATTACTGATACATACATGGGAGATTCAAATGGCAATGCGATTGAAACTCAAATATTTTTATCTCAAGATGATAAAAAATCTCATTTTGAATGGAGTTGGGAAAAAATGATTGAAAATTTCAAGAAAGAAAATATAGTCATTACCCTAAATGGAGAACATAAAGACTATTTGAAATCATTTTACATGGATACATTTTACAATCAAAGTGAAAAAAAAGTCAAAGACTCAATCCCGATATTTCTGAATGACATATTCAATATGTTAAAACCATTCAGTAAATCAGATTTGGATATGCTTACTGAGATTTACAAAATGATGGAAAAAAATGTTAAGTAGAAAAAAACATCCTCTATTTACACAGAGACAAATAAAGTTATTTTTATCACATAAACAATAAAATTTAATTAAATCAAAATGGAAACATTAGAACAAATTAAGGAACTCACTGAACTATTGTCAGTTGATGCCGCTAAATTCTACAAAGGTAATAAAAGTGCGGGTACCCGTGCAAGAAAATCTGCACAAGAACTAAAAGCATTACTTCAACAATTCAGAACTGAAGTTCTTGAACACAACAAAACCGAGAAAAATGCATAATATTAATACAATATATTTTTTTATATTTGTGTTTACAATATTAGTGTCATTAAGACACGCATTAAAATTTATAGGAGCCCTGTTAGAAAAAGAACCAAAACCTATGGTTTATTCTAACAGGGAACTTATAATCTTGGGATTATCAATAAGTTACATCATAACCTACATATATCTGTCATGAGTTTTTATAAAGAATTATTACCATTTGTTGAATACTTACACTCGATTAGAAAACTAAAAACCTATTTGAGTTTTGACATGGTTTTTCCGACTAAATGGGCTATACCGAAAAGTGTTGTCGAAGAAGGTCAAATAGTCGGGTTTGAGGCCGAAAATCAAAACTTCAAAGGGATTTCATTTGTTTCTCCTATAGATGACTCTGAAGTTTCCAAGACTATGATGAGAATATCTAAAGTCATCAAGTTGAACAAAGAAAAAGAACTAAAGGAGAGATTATTCAAAGAAACTGTTGAAAAATTAAAATCTACATTTGAAAAAACTGATTTAGATAAACTTCAAAATTTATATTTCGACTTTGATGATGGCGATGACACACCAGAATTAGATGTTGAATTGGACAATGATGAAAATGATTATGACTATGAGCAAGACGCACAGGAACCAAACGATACTGAACTGGTTAGAAAGTGAAAAGTTGAAAGATTCCAAAGAAATCGAAAATACAAAAAAAAAATATATTCAGGAGATTCGAAGTATTAAAAAAGAAGAGTTGTTCCGAGAACCTAAAAAATTAACATTATGGCAGAAGATAAAGATACTAATTTTGGGGAGTTAGAAAAGTTGGCGTTGATTGCTGAGTCCTGTCAGACTATTTTTAGTGGTAAGGCAACCATTGTGTTTGAATTACCGAAGGGAGAATATACAAGTGTTATTAATCATTTTAGAGAAGTCGACAGGTATCACAAACAATTTTCTATCGATATTTCAGGCACGGAATTTCATTTTATTTTGACTGAGGTAATGTCGTAAATTTCCGATATAATATTTTTTTACTAATACCTGCAGACTCCAACAACATGTAAAGTGATTTTCTTTGGGCGGTAGAATAATCTTTTATGAATAAACAATCTCCTCTTTTTATTTTGAAAAAATGTGAGGAAAGACAATCGACAAATCTTGAAGATTCACTTTCAGACTTTAACGTGAAGAGATGAATCTTTTCATCTTCTTGAAGTACAATTTTATTATTAAGTACTGATAGCATTTTCAACCCGTCACCCTTAAAATATTTTTTGAGAAAGATTTGTGTTGTTATCTTTTTCTGTTCCTCGATGTCGTATATTTTTTCTTCTTTTTTGTAAGGATTAATTTTGAATAAGGTCATACCATCCTCATCCAATTTGACTTTAATATTTCTACCATACTCATCAGTCATATAAACTGGTATTAATTGTTTCGAGCTCATTTCAAGGATTCCAATTTCATACCTACATTCAAATCCACCTTCAACCTTTACTTCGAATAATACTTGATTTGATTCTTCGATTAATTTGTTATAAAATTGTTTTGCACGGGAGAATGTTATAAACTTCTTTATAATTTTTTTCTTTTTTTTATTCTTGAATAAGACTACCACGTAGTTCTCCATATATGAAAGATTACTATAAAATTTTAGAAGTTGAAGCGAAAACCTCTCAGGACGAAATAAAAAAGTCGTATAGAAGACTTGCGGCACAATATCATCCTGATAGAAATCCTCAAGGCGAAGAAAAGTTCAAAGAAATCGCAGAGGCATATGAAACTTTAGGTAACCCCGATAAGAGAGCGGAGTATGACAACAGAGGGAATAATCCATTTCAAGGGACCGCTTACGAACAAATGTTTTCACAAATGTTTGGTGGAGGATTCCAACAACCAAAACGAAAGACTGCACCTGATAAAATTGTACGAGTACAAATCAATCCTATTGAATCATATAAGGGTGAGGAAAAGACCATCCAATATATGAAGGATATTCATTGTAATGTATGTAGTGGTGTTGGTGGAGAACAACAAAAATGTGTATCTTGTAATGGACAAGGGTTCTTTATAAAATCTTTTGGTACTGGGTTTATGACTCAACAAGTTAGGTCTGCTTGTCCAACTTGTGGGGGTAGAGGATATACTTTGGTTCATAAATGTTATGGGTGTGATGGTAGAGGTACCAAACAAAACGCAGCAGACTTAAGGTTTATGATACCTAAAGGAGTTGATAGTGGTCAGTATTTGAAAATAGAAAGGGCTGGTGATTTTAAGAATGGTGAGTATGGTGATTTGGTAATTCAAATTGAGGTTGTACCTAAAGACGGTTTTGAGAAATTCAACAACGACTTAATTTATAACTTATTTTTGAACTTGGAAGATTTGAAAAAAGATAAATACAATATTCCACATCCTGATGGTGAGTTAAGGATAGATTCTCCAAAGATGTTTGATACTTCCAAACCTCTGAGATTAAGGGGTAAGGGTTACAATGGTGGGGATATGTATTTAAAATTGAACGTTAAGTTCGATAGGATTAGTTAATTAATCCAATTAGTAATTCAAATATTTTTACTGTTCCATAAATTGATGAACCTAACAGATAGAAACCTGCGGATATTGTAAAATATTGAGTTTTACTTGTTGGTTTTTCATTACATTTTTTACATTCTGCCATAATTATAAGTATGTTAAGTGAACAAATTCGTAGAATCCTTTATATGTACCTCGATGAAAAGGAACAAAGAAAATATAAAAAACCTCGTAAATATAGTAAATCCTATTGTCAATCAACACCGTGTGATGAAATGGGATTCACACAAAAAGCATCCTGTCGACCATACAAAAATTGTTATAAGTAATTGCTTTTGTTAGATTTTTTTATTATCATTGAGTCATGATAAGTTATATTGGAGGTAAATCAAAAATAGGTAAGTGGATAGTACCATTTTATCCAACAGATATGGAAACATACGTAGAACCATTTTCGGGTATGTTTTGGTGTTTTTTTAATATGGACTTGGATAAGTATCCAAACCTCAAGAAAGTCGTTTACAATGACTTTAATCCATTAAATTATAATCTATTTCAGTGTGTTCAGAACCCATCGGAACTTCAACGGGTAATGGACGAGATAGAGGTACAACAAGTTGGGGTAAGTGATACCTCAATTGAACTTAAAGAAAAGTTTCATACTTTTCAGTCTGAAATTTTCGGAGAAGGTTACAAAGTTGGAACCTGCGATTATTCAACCGCTGCGAAGTACGTTTATGTATTATCTCAAGTTTTTAGTGGTAGTAAACCTGAAACTTCTAATTTTATTGATTTGAAAGGTAAGTATCGATCGAAATATCTTGCGTTTAGGGACAAACTGAGTAAACCAAATTGGGTTGACCATTTTCTTAAAATTACTGACGTGGAGAACTTAGACTTTCAAGATGTGATTGAGAAATATGACTCACCTTATACTTACTTTTATGTTGACCCACCTTATTGGAAAACTGAAAACTATTATAGTAATCATGATTTTGATAGGGATGACCATGAAAGGTTAGCAATTTCGTTGAATAAGGTACAAGGTAAATTTAGTTTGTCATACTATGATTTCGAATTACTACACGATTGGTTTCCTGAAAACAAATTTATGTGGGAGAAAAAAGAATTTGCTAAGGCCGCTGCAGCAAAAAAAGGTACAAAACAAAATATTGGAGAAGAGCTATTAATATTGAATTTTTAATTATTTTTGTCATACCAATATATTTATTAATAAATTAAAATTAAATGAAATTCACTTCGTTATTAAAGTCAATTATAGTCGAAGAGTCGAGATTTGAAATCTTGATGAATGCCTTGACCAAATCAGGGACGGACAAAGAGGGTAAAAAGTTGAGACCTAAACTTTCCAAGAAAGAATTTTTGGATTTAGTTTTGGCTGATCCAACAACTAGATTGAACAACGTTGATGTTGAAACTGCAAATTCTGAAGAATTAGGTAAAATCAAGGCAGGAAGTTATGTTCCATGGTTGGTAAAGCATTATTTGACACCAAAAACCGATACAACCCCTGCATCCTACACTTATGAGAGAGATGTACAACGTGCGAAGGTTCTTTTCATGGAAGACCTCTACAAGGTCACTGATGACCTTAAAAAGTTTGAAAGATTCAAAGGACGACTTCCTAAAGAAATGAGAGACATCAATAAGTTGACACCAGATCGACTTTATGATGCTGTTAAGGATTTTGATTTAACATTAGTAACAACCACAAAAGCTGAGAGAAAATCTGCACCTGTCCATCCTGGAGCAAAAATGGTTTATGATGGTGAGAATTGGAGAGTCATTCAAATTGAGGACAAGGGAGTTGTAGGTAAGGAAGCCGCGTGTTTTTATGGTGGAAACAATCAGGAAACAAGATGGTGTACATCAGCTCCTGGTGCAAGCTGGTTTGATAGATATATCAAAGACGGTCCTTTATATGTGGTGTTCAATCCCAATGATACAGATGTTAGCCCCTCGACTGGTCTTCCTAAAGAAAGATATCAATTCCATTTCCCATCTGGCCAATTTATGGACAAGGACGACAGGCAACAAGAATTAGTAAACTTATTGAATGGTCCAATGAAAGAATTAAAAGCTTTCTTTAAACCTGAGTTTGCAAAAGGTATGGTACTCGGTGGTACAGAATTGAAAATCGAAAGTTTAACTTCAGGAACTGTGGGTAAGTTTATTGCATTATATGGTTTGGAAGATTTGGTTGAAAATTTACCTCAATCTTTAGAAAGAATTTTAATTCAAAATAGAGACAGTAAAGACTCTATACATGTAGATCTTCCCGAAGATATAGGTAAACTTAAAAATTTAACAAATATTCTTACCGATAACATCACCTTCTCAAGAGTTCCTGAGTCAATATGTGAACTCAAAAATTTGAATTTCTTGGCAATTACTCGAAATCTTGAATTAAAATCGATACCTGAGTGTGTCGCTGATTTACCAAATCTTATGTTCTTAAATCTTAAAGGATCTGATAACGTACAATTGCCAAAGAAAATACTCGAAAAAGGTGACTCAATAGGCCCTAATATGTGGGATTTAGAGTTTATGGACAAAAGTGAAGATTAATATTTCTTAAATTAATTTTAATCGATATGGTTGATGTTGAAATATACTTGAATAACATCATTAAGTTTTTCAGGGAAAATCCTAATGACTTATTGAATTTGGTCCCCAAAGAAAAAGAAGACTACTTCTACATAAAAATCAAAGAAGTGGCGATTGAAAATTATGAAAAGGGTGAGGACGTGAGTCTCACCCAATCCCAATTAATTGATGTCTGTTCCGAAATTAATCAACCTGATAAACAAGGAGTTGAAGAACTTTCGAAAAATTTTATTCAAACAACGAAATTTGGTTATCTTTTTTTGAATTGAGTTTGGCGAATTAAATTTATTATCATATCTTTGAATTCTGAATCAATAAGACATGATAACGACAGACTACCTCAAGAGAATCGCTCCCTCAGTATTCACCACCTCTCCATCTCCAAAAATGTCGAACAAGTACACTTTTGTACCGACTTTGGATATTCTCGAAAACTTTGAGAATGAAGGATGGAAAGTATTCTCCGCTAAACAAAATGGTAGAGGAGATTACAATCAGCATGAGTTAAGACTACGTAATGTGGAATTTCCACACGTAGGAGATTCTTTGGTTGAGGCGATTATCAGAAACTCCCACAACGGAATGAGTGCGTTCTCAGTAAGTGCTGGACTTCATCGATTAGTTTGTTCTAATGGATTGACAGTACCAACATCCCTTTCGGATAAAATTTCTGTTAAACACATGAAGTTTGACATGGGAACAGTGAGACAAATCACAGACCAATTTGCGGAGAGACTGCCAGTAATCCAAAGGTCTGTAGGTAAGATGGAGACCACATTTTTGGACGAAGAAAAAGTGGTTGACTTTGTCACCAAAGCCACCTCAATCCGTTGGGAAAGTGGGTCAATCCCTAAAATCAAATTTGAGGACTTCCTTCGTCCTATCAGACATGAAGATTCAGGAAGTTCAGTTTGGACCACGTTCAACGTAATTCAAGAGAAATTTGTTCGAGGAGGTTTAAGATACCAATCCGAAAGAGGAAGATTTACCTCGATGAAAGAATTGAAAAACTTTCAATCCATCAACAAGATTAATACTAATCTTTGGGAGTTGGCAGAGTCTTATTGTTAATTAAGTGGGGGGTTTATATCCCCCATTTTTTTTATTATAATTAAAATATGAAAGAAGAAATTTTCAAAGTTAATTACGAATCCTACACCACGGTTGTATTTCACGACACCGTCCCTGTTTCTTTCCCCCACCCAAGAAACAAATATTTATTCGATGATGATGAAGTTTTGGATGTTTGGCAAAAAGAATTTTATGAAATTGTGTATGACCAAGTTTGTTTATCTAAAACCTCAGATGTCTTTTTGGAAAATTTTGTTTCTAACGTCGAAGAAGACTTTGTGCTTCACTACGGAAATCCTTTATCTAGGGTCTTGAAATCTTACTTGATGGTTGTGGTTGAACGAGATGGAGATAAGGTCTCTATGAAGGTCTTTAATGGGTTCAGAGAAAGAAGAGTTGGAAACAAGTGGTTTAAAGTTGTTCGGAATGTGGACTATATTACCGTCAACACCAAAACTGGTGATGTATATTCAGGATTTCTACACAATTATCAAAATAAAAAGAAGGTTCAGAAAAAACTTATGAAAAATTTTTTCGCAAACGAACCAGTGTCAAATATGGGACATGTTATTAGAAATAAGATATGGTCATATTCACATGACTCTGCAGAGGTTGCTGTGGACGCATCATCAAAATTTATGAATGAGATTGATGGTAGAGGATCGTTTAGTGAGCTTAGTTTGGATAAAAGATTATTTAAGTTTTATTTGGATAAAAAAGGAATCAAGTATCCAAATAATTTCCGATTGTACTCTTCTCAACTTGTTGGGCCCAAAATTAGAAAAATACTCAAAAAAAATGGTAACCGATTAGTCGACGCCTTCATGATTCATAATGGATTGAGTGGTAAGAAATTGAAGAAAGCTCTCCATAGTTGTAAAGAATTGAATTTGGATTTGTTTTCTGTGGCAAGGAAGTTATTTGGTGATGATTGGATTAATCAAGACGATGATTTTATTTTAAATACTCTAAATTCCGAGTGTAAAGTTGTACTTAGAATCCACGCAGATTTTATAAATGTTATCGGTAAAGATGAACTACGAAGAGTATTCAATTTATTCAAGAAAGTATATTTCGAGGATTTGATAGACACCTATACTTTTATTGACCACATCGATATATACACTCAATTAAAATTGTATGGAGAGACTGATTTGAAATGGATGAGTGATGAAGTGGATAGTCAATTTTTCAGAAATGAACATTTGGATTGGTCAGATAAATTATCATTTTATAAAAAAGGACACTACGAAAGAATTTATCCTGTATATTCTTATGATTATTTGGAAGAACCCTTGGGGGATTACTATCCAATTTTATTGAATGATTCAACATCATATAATGAAGAGAGTTCAACTCAATCAAACTGTGTAAAAACTTACATTGGTAAGTCGTCAAATATAATATTATCTTTGAGAAAGGGTTCGAGATATTCTGAGGAAAGGGCGACTATTGAATATCAGTTATATCGAGAGGATGATAAGGTCAAATGTCGTAGAGTACAAAGTTTGGGGAAATACAATGGGAAATTATCGGATGAATGGACACACTGGCTATTGAAATTGGATTTGAGAATGTTATATTACGTGAATGATGATAGATTCGAAACCGTAAAATTAATAAAGAAGTGTTATAATGGGGCATTCTTTGAGTCTGATTCATTTTGGGATGACGATGGTGGCCTTCTTGGTGGGCACAGTCAAATTCAATGGATGTATGAAATTGATAACCCGACACAAACGAATTACTGATGGATAAGATAAAGAAACCAAAATTTATAAAGAACAATGAAAAAATCTCAGGAGTTTTTTCGAGTTTAAGATTGTATTTTACTGACCATTCAATTTATAAATTCATCGATAATAAAAGTTTAGATGTCGTTTGGAGTGAAGCCTCCACAGATATTATTAATGGAAAAATTACATTTGATAAAAAAATTTATAAAACAAAACAGGGATTTTATTTATATTTATTGTTAGGTGAAGTTGAATCGAATTTGATTGTCTATTACAACCACAGTCAACACAGTGAACTAACAATTTTTATACAACAACTATTAAAACAATTTAATAATGACAAAACAACTAACAAGTGAAGAACTAAAACAAAAGATTAACAACCAAGAAAACTTCGTACTTGACCTATTTGCAACTTGGTGTGGACCGTGCAAAATAATGTTGGGGAACCTCGAAAAGGTTAATGAATCTTTAATGAAAAAAGGAACACCGAAATACAGTGTTTATAAATTTGACATTGAACAAGATATGGACCTTATGAAGGAGTGGAATGTTAGGGGAGTTCCTACGATTAAAATATTTGAGAATGGAGTGGAAACTTTTTCAAGACCAGGTGTAATGTCACCAGATCAACTTCTTAAATTATTAGATTAAAGATTATGAAGGATTTAAATGTAATTGTCTATACTATGAAAGGATGTCCTTTTTGTGTCGACTTCAAAAAAATGTTGAAAGAAGAGGGCGTTGAATTTTTTGATAGAGATATCGATGAGTATAAAGATGAGTACGACATTTTCAGTGAAATAACTGGCAATGACATGATTCCAGCATTATTGATTATTGAAGGTAGTGGGAAGGATTATAAATCCTTTCTATACACACCTGAAAAAAATTATAACGAGTTAACCGAAGCAATTCAAATAATCAATGAACATCGAAAGAATGTTGGGATTATTTAAAAAATAATAAAATCCTTATTTTTCTTTTTAATAAAAGAATATTCCTCAAGTGGATTTGTGAGTTCAATACTCCAATCCACTTTTTTCATTTCAGATGATAACCAAGACATATCAAAATCGAACACATCTAAGATTGCCGATTTTAAAGTTTTATCCTCAGAGTTTTTGTCTACATTAAAGATTGATATGATATTATCATTATCATCATCTTTATCCACAGACAGACTAAAAATAATGGATGAATCTATGTAGTTGGTTGGGATACTGTAAAAAATATGTTTTCCATAAAGATAAATAAGTCTTCCTTGACTCAATGAATAGCCATGAGGAAATTCGGATGTAACAATTAATTCATCATCAGATACTTCTGTTGGGTAACAACTGAAATCAAATGATGACTCACTTGATAAGAATTTTTCTATTTGGGTTTTATGATAAGAACAGTTTTCTGACTTATGTAAGATGAACTCTAAATTTTTTACTTTGGGTAACTCATAATCATATTCAATTAAATCTATTGTGTGGGAGATTGGTGTCTCAGGTTCGTATTTTTTGTTGAACTCTTTTGTTATTGAACTAATGTCTAAAATTTCTTTATGTGAGGTCTTACCTTTTATAATAATGAAATTCTTACAATCTACTAGAGAGAAAATTGATTCTTCTGTGTTTGGTATTTTGGTTAGTAGATAGTCTGAAAATAAATTTATTGTATAAACTCTGCTGTTAGTCTTCTTTAATATCATTTAATTAACTGATTTGTTGAATGATAATAAATTGTACTTACAAAAAGAATAGAATAATTAAATGTAATCGGTGAAAATTTCATTAATATTATTTTCGACCTGTCTATAACTGGCATAATCTGATGAATATACTGTTAAACAATCTTGTTCATCTTGAACTAATGGTATATAATCACCCCAATATTCTAATAATCCCTGAGATCCTCGATTATTGTTTGAAATTAAATAGTTTAAAATTATTTCGTCAAAGTTTGATGCAACAGGAACTCTGAAACGTTGTGTCATGGTATCTTTTTTGAAACGGTGAGGTTGTGAATAATATTCACCATCACCGTTTATATATTCTTGTAATTCACTGAAAATTTCTCCGTAAAGTTCACTTTCATATGCTCGGTTATAAGCATCACGGTAAATGGTTTCTAGTTCGGATTTTAAGTCTTCAAGATAAGTGTCCAAAAGGTAATTCATTGACTCCTTGTCGTCTATGATAGTCTGTGCGGTAATCGGATTGTCTACTATCACATATTTGGGATGACCTTGTTCCCGAGCAATATTTTCTAGTTCGATAGTTTCAGTTTCTATTTTTTGATTCTTAAGATTTTCGACCATATGCTCACTGAGGTATTTCATGTTTTTTAAATTTAGTCCTTCAATGACATCCCCATAAACATCAGTCGTGTCGTAGTCGTAGATGAAAAGGTCTTCACCTGATAGGATATCTTTAACAAACCCTTTTGAGAGTCCGTTACGGGAACTTTCACAGAAAAAATTTGATAATTCAGATATATCATCCAAATCCAAATAAATCACACCATTTTCGCCCATGTCAACATCGGACAATTTATCTACAACAAATTCATAAAATCTTTTGCGGTCTCGTCCATGAAGCCAAATTAATAAAGAATTCTGTACTTCCGAGTTTTCAATATCAATTTCAGAAATTAATCCTCTCTTATCTAAAACGGTAAAAAATGTGTCCCAATCACCAAAAAAAAGTTCGGCGTCAAACTCTCCATTATTGAAATCATCTATTATTTTTTGAAAATCCATATTAATAAATACAAAAAAGGGACAAAAAATTGTCCCTCTCATAAATCCCTTACACTAAAACTTATTTAGAAGTTTTGTTAACGTTGTAATATTTCTCTACAGTTTTTTTGATAGCTGCCTTAACACTCTCATTTTGTTGTTGAGGAGTTGCAGGTTGTGGTTGTTGAACCTGAGGTTGTCCTTGTTGATTATTTTTGCATCCGCATCCCATGGTGATAGAATTTAATTTGTTTATGTTTATAAATAGGCGACAACTCTAATTATATTATACAATTATATTTATTAAATAAAAACTGATGAATTTTTCACTACAAAATGAATCTGCTGAAGATAGAACCAAATTATACATGAAAAATAATCCCTCACTAAAATTGAGAGCTAAACTTCTTTTGAGTTGGTTGAAAGATGTTGGAGATTTATCTGAGGATGCAACATTGGAAGATATCATCTTTGTTGGAGATTACTACGATTTAGATAGATTCAGTGTCGAAGGTTCTGAATATGCAATTGGTAGTGAATATGACACACACGCATCTGCTGTAAAATATATGAAAGATATGATAGATTCTGAAGGGGTATTTGGCTTCAATCATGATTTCGTCAAAGGTCGCTTGGACATCGAAAGGGTCATGAATTACGCCCAAGATTATTATAATGATGATGTTTATAATTACGCTGAAGGGTATTTCGATGATTCAGATAGGATGTTGTCATCTAAACAACAGGAACAAGTTGAAATCTTGACAAACAAACAAAAAAGATTAGAAAATGGTGTAGAACAACTTCAAAATTTCATGGAGAAAGGGAATGAAGATTTTTATTCGTCCAAAATATCTGAGTTTGAAGAATTGATTGACGAATATACTTTAGAAATCTTGGAAATAAGATCCGATCCTCAAGGAGAATTTCCCGATGAATTAATCGATGATATGATTGAAACCAAGTTACGAGAAGCCAAAGCTGATCCTTGGGAGTTTATAGGGAATTTAGATTTGGACTATGAGTTATTTATAGATATTGACAGTCTAATAGAGGAAGCGATAGACATTGACGGTTACGGACATTTCCTTGCGAGTTACGATGGGAATGCACACGAGGTTTATGATGGTAGAGACTTATTTTATATAATGAGAATTGATTAATAGTTAATAACTATTATAATTTCCCTATGGGTAGAAAGAAAAAGATATCATTCAAACTAAATCCCGAATGGATGTTTAAAGAGCCATTGGATTTCGAGTACAACAAATATACCTTGTTGGACTATCTACAGAAATGTGACCAAAATTTTGATAAGTTTCAATTATATCCTGATTTTGTTGAATTATCCCTACACTTGGCAAACATTCAATCTATTTCTAAGGAAAACACACTTTTGCTTACCAATAAAAAATTTGAATCTCCTGATGATGAAATATTGGTCAAAGAATTAACACCGAAAAAACCAAGAAAATTAACTGAGACAGAGGAAGACGAGTTGGATAAAACCTTGAGGTTTTCGGGTCCGAAATTATTTGACGCTTTTAACATTGCCAAATCCATTTGGAATATTGCGTTTGAATCCATCGATTTGTTTATACGTAAAAACAAAAATAACTTGATATCAGGTTCAGGATATGTTTTTTTTTATCGAAAGTCGGAAGAAAAAATGTACGTGTGGGAGTATCAAATTAAGTCCGATAAAAACGATAAATCAACCAACAGAATCTATCTAAATTTGATATCTGAAGGTGAAATGGATGAACGGACACTAACTAAAATCATTGATTTGAATTCAAAATGGAATCAAACTGAATTCTATAAACATTTACCCATATTTGAAATCAAATGTTCCCAGAATTTTCCATTCGACGAGACAATGGTACCCATCATTAAAAGAAAATTAATGTCATATATTTTTCAAGTTGTGAATTTCGAAAAAATTAATAACTTTGACTCTCAAAACTAATTTTATTATATTTTCGAAATGAGTTTTAACAAAAGATGGGTAAGACTTGACGATTGTCTTGCAGCCCTTAAAGAAGGAAGATTGAAAGAATACTACGGAAAAAGTGATATGTTGTATTTTGAGAATGAAAAATGTTCTCTCATTTTCAACTTGCACATGGATGGGAAAACCAATGAAGAAATATTGAATATTATTAAATAAAAATGAGAATCATGAATAAAAATCTGATTAAAATGTTAAAGACCTCAGCCGAGGCAGATAAAGCCAAAGCACTATTAACTTTGGACTTGTTGGGCAATACTGGTGTAGGTATTGGTGACCATTCAACAAAAGACTTTTATGAGAATGCTGAAGAAGCTCTCCGTATGTTGGCAGATGCTGATGAACGATTACAAACTATCGAACAATATTTTGGAAAAAACTAAAAAAATTCTCAAAAAGATAGAATGGTTCTTCGATATATATTTTGTTTGGATGTTGTATAATCCAAGAAAATATGATAGATACAATGAATACATCGAAAAAAAGTGGGGCAAAAACCGTGAATAAAGAAATGGTAAATCATCCTAATCATTATGGGGGTGAGGATAGTACCTATGAGGTTATTAAAGTATGTGAGGCGTGGGATTTAGATAAAGACGCTTATCTATTCAACGTAGTTAAATACGTTGCAAGGGCTGGTAAAAAAGACCAAACCAAAGAACTTGAAGACTTGAAGAAAGCCGCATTTTATTTAGAGAGAAAAATCAAAAATTTAGAAAAATGATAGTTTGGTTAACGGGACAACCTGGCTCAGGTAAAACAACCTTATGTAAACAAATGATGTTGAACTTGGGGTCAGATGTATTTCATATTGATGGTGATGATTTGAGGGATCTATTCGAAAACAAAGATTACTCTGAAGTTGGACGTAGAAAAAATATTGAACTTGCTCAACAAATATCAGAATACCTTCATAACAAAGGTAAACATGTGTTTGTTTCCTTGGTGTCACCATATAAAAATCAGAGAGATAAGTTCAAATTAAAGATGGGTAATAATATTATCGAAGTTTATGTCCACACCACCGAAGTTAGGGGAAGAGAAAATTTTTTTGTAAAAGACTATCAACCACCAACTGAAAATTTTATTGATATTGATACTTCAAATATTTCTGTTGATGATTGTGTAAATTTAATTTTACAATATGAAAAAGATACACGTAGAGGGCGACCCTAAATTAAAAAATGTTGGTGGTAAACAGTATTCCATGTTGGTGGGACGATTTCAACCGTTTCATGATGGACACAAATGGTTAATGAATCAGTGTCTTGATGAAGGTAAAAATGTTCTAATTTGTATCAGGGAAATTGAACCTGACGATAAAAATCCTTATACTTCACAAGAGGTCGAGAATAGAATCATTGGGTCACTTATAGACTT
>SXGQ01257451.1_pt1 | contig 21520 bp, 25 predicted proteins | sample 3178371 | NCBI WGS metagenome assembly SXGQ01 (sample SAMN11356859, study PRJNA531348) | freshwater metagenome | isolation source: freshwater sample F1-20 | place: China: Fuxian Lake, Yuxi | collected 2017-12-25 | reverse complement strand
GTGGTTTCACCGTTCGTTCCGCGCCGACGAGTGGCTCCTGTACGACCAGAACACCCCCACGACCTCGCACGCGCGCGGTCTGGCCACCGGCTCGATCTACACCCACGACGGCCATCTGGCGATCAGCGTGGTTCAAGAAGGTTTGATCCGGCGCGAACGCCCCTGATCTCAGCGGCCGCGGAAGTTCGGTGGGCGCTTCTCGAGGAACGCCCGCACACCTTCACGATGATCCTCGGTCGCGAAGAGTTCGCCGAGATTGCGTGAGACCCACGCGCCGAGTTCTTTCCAGTCGGGATCGAGGGTGGAACGCAGGCCGGCCTTCAATCGCTGAACGGCCAAGGGCGGGTTGGCGGCGATCTTCGCGGCGAGTCCGAGCGCGGTCGACATGAGATCGACGTGCGGAACCACCCGCGACACGAGGCCGATGTCGCGAGCCGTCACCGCGTCGAACACGTCACCCGTGAAGAGGATCTCGGCGGCCTTCTCACGACCGACGAGTTGGGCCAGACGACCGAGGCCCGGTGCATCCGACACCAGCCCGCGGAGCACGAACAACTCGCCGAACTTGGCCTTCTCACTCGCCACCCGGATGTCGGCCATGAGCGCGAGCTCCATCCCCCACCCCACGGCCGCCCCGTTGACGGCGGCGATCACCGGAACATCGGTGTGCAGAAGGGCGTCGGCGGCCGGTGTGAGCCGAGGTGTGCGGTCGGTGAGAACCGGGGCCTTGCCCTCGGCTCCCCCACCCATGACCTGACGGACGTCGTCACCGCTGCAGAAGGCCGGATCGGAACCGGTGATCACGAGACAACGAACCCCACGGCCCGGGGCGTCGCGCACGAAGCGCTCGAGATCGGCGTACATCGCGTGGGTCAGCGCATTGCGGGCTTCGGGTCGGTCGAGAGTGATCACGCCGACATGATCATCCAGTAGTTCGAAGCGGATACCGCTCTCGTCACCGGACGGCGACGACATCAGCGACGCTGCCCCATGAACATCCGCTTCAACGCGTTGTAGTTCTCGATGCAGTGTCCGGCGCCGAGCACCACGGCCTCGAGTGGCATGTTCGACATGCGAACGGGCACTTGCGTCTCACGTTCGATGCGCTCGGCCAGACCACGAAGCAGACCACCGCCACCGACGAGATACATACCGCGGAGAAGGAAGTCCTGCGACAGTTCCGGCGGTGCCTTGGCGAGACAACGTACGACCGACTGAACGATCTGCGACACGACGTCGTCGATCGCATAGCGGATCTCTTCGGGCTTCAAGATCACCGTCTTGGGAAGACCGGCCATGAGGTCACGACCGCTGACTTCGGCTTCCATTTCGTCCGGAGTCTCCGCGGCCGATCCGATGGCGACCTTGATCTCCTCGGCCGTGCGCTCACCGATCGCGATTCCGTGTTCACGACGGACGTAGTTCTGAATCGCGTTGTCGATGTCGAAACTGCCGACCCGAACCGCTTCGAGGGCGACGATGCCGCCGAGACTGATCACTGCGGTCTCACTCGTGCCGCCGCCGATGTCGATCACCATGTTGCCGAGGGGCTCATCGATGGGCAGGTTGGCTCCGATGGCCGCCGCCATCGGCTGCTCGATCAGTTGCGCATCGGCCGCCCCGGCGCGCCGAGCGGCGTCGGTGACGGCGCGGCGCTCGACCTCGGTGATGGCCGAGGGAACGCAGATCACGACCTTGGGCCGGGTGAACCGGGAAACGCCCACACGCTGGAGCAACAGGCGGATCATCCGCTCGGTGACGTCGAAGTCGGTGATCGCCCCGCCCCGAAGCGGGCGCACCGCCACGATGTATCCGGGGGTGCGTCCGATCATGCTCCAGGCCTCGTGGCCGGTGGCCAGAACCTCACCGGTCTGACGATTCAGGGCGATGACCGACGGTTCATTGAGAACGATGCCGCGGCCTTGCATGTAGACGAGCGTGTTGGCCGTACCGAGATCGATCGCGAGGTCACGCGCCATGATCGGTCTCCGTGTCGGTCACTCGAGATTGCACTCGATCGAACATGTGCTGACGCGACTCCGGCGACAGTGCATCGAGATGTTCACGAAACGATGCCACGGCATCGTCGGAATTGGATCGCCGACGACCGGCGAGCAGGACGGCGAAGACGGTCACGCACACGACGATGACCGCGGACAGCACGAGGGTCATCGGGCACCCGACTCATCGAGACTCGTGACCTGCGAAGGTTCGGTGATGACCGAAGCTCCGGTGCCCCACGCGGCACCACTCGACCATTCTTCGCGCTTCCAGATCGGGGACCCGGATTTGAGCGCGTCGATGGCGAAACGTGCCGCCGCGAATGCCTCTGGGCGGTGGGGAGCCGACACGACGGCGAGCACCGAACTCTCGCCGAGTGCGAGGCGGCCGACTCGGTGCAGCAGAGCAATCCGACCGACGCCGGGCCACCGAACCCGGACTTCGTCGGCGATGGCCCGAAAACTGGGAAGAACCTTTTCGTCGTAGGCCTCGTAATCGAGATGCGTCACGCCGTCGCGTCGCTCGCCGTTCTCCTCCGCGTGGTCGCGAACGGTTCCGGAGAAGAGGACCACGGCTCCGCAGTCACCGCGCACGGCCCACTCGTACACGTCACCGACAGCGAGCGGATCAGGGGTGAGTGCGAACCAGTGATCGGCGGTCTTCTCGCTGTGCACGCTTCGATGGTACCGGTTGATGGTGGCCGGTGGTCGGCCCGCGAACACCTGCGGAAAGATCTTCACTAACCTCCGGTACTCGTGGGCCCGAACGACGATCCGACTGCGGACGAGCCGTCATCGGAATCGCTGCCCGAGATTCCGCCGGCCCCGATCCCGGCCCACGAGAGAATGTGGCGCCATCCGTCGGAAGTCGGTTCGGCGTCGGCCATCGTGGTCGATGTCGAACCACCGCTGAAGGCGGCCGGGCGTGGAGTCGTCGCCGCATCGTTGTTGATCGGCATCAGCGTGGTGTCGGCGTTGTTGATCATCGCCCGACCGACCGACGGTGACGCGAATGCGCGCGACGTGATCCGACTCACGAGTGACGACATCGACGTGGCGAGTGTCGGTGCTGCAGACGACGACGAGCGCCCCATGGCGGTACTCGTGAACGACGGTCCTCTTCTCATCACGACGTCGATCGCCGTGGGCGACCGCCAACGCATCACCGTTCGCCTCACCGACGGGGGTATCCACGATGCCGATGTCGTGCACGTCGACCATCGAGCTTCGGTCGCGCTACTCGTCCTCACCACCGCCACCGATCGCACCCTGAACTCCATCCCCGACGCGCGCAACGTTCGACTCGGACAGGAGGTCATCGTGCTCACCGAGACTCCCTATCGATTGCGCGTCGTGTCATACGACGAGAACGAGATGCCCGAGTTGGGCCTCGCCGATCTCGATCCCGATGATGTGGTGGAAGGTGCGCCGGTGATCGACCGCGCCGGTCGCCTCGTCGGATTGTGCACGCACACCGAAGCTGGCATCGCCGTGATTCCGATCGACGTGGTCGCCGAAGCACTCGGTGACATCGCGCGACGCTGACGAGTGATCCCGATCAGCTTCGTCGACGCCACCACACCGTGACGCCGATGAGCGCAGCAACGATGGTCGCGATCATGCCACCCAAGGCCAACTCTTGGCGGCGTTTCGGGGTCAACATCGTCCACCACTTGGCCTCGGTGCCCTCGACGAAACTCTGCTCGTTGGTCACGGTCGGCGCCCAACCCTCGGCCCGCAGGCGCCCGTTGGAGACGAGCCAGGGCGAACGGACGTAGGGGCGTAATCCCGGAGGAATGGGCCCTCTCTGGAAGCGCCACCGCAGGTCAGCGACGACTTCGGCGACGCGGTCGGGTAGGCGAAGCCGCGGGGCCATCCCCCACAGCGAACGCACACGCGAACCAGGCACGTGACCATCCGGGGCCACGTTGTAAACACCACTCAGACCGCGCTCGACCACGAGCACGACCGCGGCGGCGAGGTCGTCGAGATGTAAGAACTGCGCGGGGACGTCGTCTTCTCCGAGACGTCCACCCATTCCGGCAGCCAACGCGCGCACGAGTGACGAAGTGCCATCGGCTGCCATGGCCGGCACCGGACGAAGAATGCACGTCGAACGCGAGGCCTCGGAGCGACCCCAGTCGTCGACCATCTGCTCGACGGTCGCCAATTGTCGTGCGAACGCGAATCCGAAATCAGGACGAAGTGCTGCGTCCTCGGTGAGTGGTACGGGATTGTTCGGCCATGCGCCGTACACCATCGCCGACGACAGGAGCACGAAGTGTCGGGTGCGATGACGGGTCGCGCCATCGAGAACCTCGGGGGTGCCCACTACCGCGCTGCGACCACGGGAGGCCAACGCGTCGTGGTCGCCGGGAGCCAAGTGGACGATCACGTCACAATCCTCGTGCTCGGCGAGATCGATGAGTTCCGACCGACCGCGTTCGATCTCACGAACGTCGAACGAACCCGTAGCCCGTAGGCGCTGCACGACGCGGCGACCGAGCGGCCACGAGGCCCCGGTCACGAGCACCACCTTGGGACGACGATCGGCCTCCGCATCCGCGTGGGCGCGGTTCTCGTTGGCCACGTCGAGCGACATGAAGCAGGACGCTAGTCCGCCGTCCACTCGGCGGGCGGCGCACCTAGGCTTCCCCACGTGAGCGCCGACCATCCGGATTCCTTCGGCGGATCCGATGACGAATCAAATCCCTTCGCCGGCCTCCCGATCTTCGGCGACCTCATGAAGATGTTCGGTGCGCAAGGTCCGATCCAGTGGGACACCGCCCGCCAGATCGCCTTCGTGTCGGCCACCGGTGGAAAGTCCGAGCCCAACCCCGATCCATCAGCGCGCGTCGCCTTCGTGGAACTCGCCCGCATCGTGGCCCGCCAAGTGCAGATCGCGACCGGTCGTGAAGATTCCACACTCGAACGTGATCCCGACGTCGTGACCCGAACGGTCTGGGCCCAGCGCACACTCGACGACTACCAACCACTGTTCAATGACCTCGCAACGTCGCTCGCGGCGCGTCCGTCCGTCGACGAAGAGAGCGATCCCTTCGCTTCGATGTTCGCCAATCTCACCGGAATGCTCGCGCCGATGATGATGGGCATGACCGTCGGCTCGATGGTCGGACTCCTCGCCAAGAAGTCACTCGGTCAGTACGACCTGCCGATTCCACGACGCAGTGGTTCGATACCGATGTTCATCATCGCCAACATCGATGGCTTCGCCGACGAATGGAGTCTCCCCCGAGACGACGTCCGCATGTGGACACTCATCAACGAATTGTCGATGCACGCAGTGATCACCATCCCGCACGTGGCCGAACGCCTCGACTCACTCATCCGGCGTCATGCCGCGGGTTTCCGACCCAACCCTTCGGCTCTCACCGACAAGTTGCAGAGCCTCGACATCGAGAACCCAATGGATGCGATGCAGTCCCTGCAAGCTGTTCTCGGCGATCCCGAAGTGCTGCTCGGCGCCGTGCGGTCGACCGAACAGAACGAACTCCAACCCGAACTCGACACCGTCGTCTCCCTCGTTCTCGGATGGGCCGATCATCTGGCCGATCAGGTCGGGGTGCGGATCCTCGGTAATCCGTCGCGACTCGCCGAAGCGGCACGCCGTCGACGGGTGGAGTCGGGTGAGGAAACGGCCTTCGTCGAGAAACTGCTCGGACTGCGCATCGATCGTCACCGCGTGGAAAAGGGCCGAGCGTTCGTCGAGGGAGTGATCGAACGCTCCGGCAGCGGCGGACTCGATCCGCTTTACGAACGTCGCGACTCGATCCCGACGGTCTCCGAACTCGACGCGCCCGGCCTGTGGTTGGCCCGGCTCGACATCACCGGCGCCTGATACGGCGGCGGACCAACGTGGCCAGACCGAGGGGCTCGTCGAGTCCTTTGGCGACCTGCGACAGTCCGAACCAATAGGCCGCACCACCGGAGATTCCGAGACCGGCCACGATCGCGAAACCCACCACTCCCGGAAGTTTCAGGACGACGGGGATGAGCCCGGCACCGACCCACATGAGTTGGAAGCGCGTGTGGAAGTTGGCCAATGCACGACCTCGGTTGGCGTCAGGTGCGTCACGTTGCACGATCGTTTCGAAGGCCATGTTGCCGATGGCGGCCGCGTAATTGACGGCCGCGGCCATGAGGAGAGCAACGATCGTGGTCGCGGCGATCGACGTGAACACACCGAAGATCCCGATGATCACGAGGGCAAGGACCATCAGGCTCTCCACTTGACGGAAACGCTTGAGCGCCCGGGCACTCAGGTTGCCGAGGAGCGTCCCGACCGCCGCCATGCTCACCGCCACTCCGAACCACATCGTGCCGAACTGTGGTCCGAAGTGGTACTCCACGACCTTCCAACGGCCATTGGGGGCCACACCCACGACCTGCGATCGCTCGGGATCAGCGAACCAGAACGCCAAGTGAAAGAAGAGAAAGCCGACACTCGCGCGCACGAGCCCCATCGCCGAAGCGGCGATCACGACTCCGGCTTGGCGTAGTTCGCGGATCTCGAGTTCGGCGGCCTGCTCGCGCGCGACCTGACGCTTCGGGATCCGGAGGGCGGCGATGGTGGCGAGCACGAAGATGATTCCACCGAACACCAGTGTGACCTGAGCCGAGATCAGACTCAGAACACCGGCGGGAACCGCGGCCACGAATCCGACGATGCCGGCCGTCACGCCGAGCTTGGCGTTGGCCTCCACGAGATCGGCTTCGCTCTTGGTGAGCGTCGGAAGCATGGCCGACTTCGAGACCGCATACGTCTTGTTGAGAACCATGGCGAGGAAGGCCAATGGGAACAGGAAGAGAGAATCGAGTTGCGACACCATGGCGAACATGACCACGGCGCGCAATCCGGCGATCATGACGACCAACAGGCGTCGACCACCCGGCATGCGGTCGATCACCGGCCCGATGAAACGGCCGAGGACGATGAAAGGCGCGAAGCTCACGGCGAGAAAGAGGATCACGCGGCTGCGCGCTTCACCCGGAGTGATCGAGAGGAAGAGCGAGTCAGCCAAGGCCACCGCCATGCTCGCTTCACCGGCTGCCATGAGCGCGTGGACGCGAACCAGACGAGTGAAAGGTGAGGCGACGATGCGGTGCTGATGCTTCGGCGGGACGTAGTCGGCTCCACGCCCTCGGCCCGGCAGCTTCTTCTCGTCGCTCACGTGGTCATCGTAGATGTCGACGCAGTCGGCGTCGGGGAGGTCGGTCAGCGCGGGCGCTCGAACTTGTAGCCGAGGCCACGAATCGTCACGATGCGCTTCGGCTCGGCGGGATCCTCCTCGACCTTGGCGCGCAAACGTTTGATGTGCACGTCGAGGGTCTTGGTGTCACCCACGTAATCGATACCCCACACTCGATCGATCAGTGTCTCACGGGTCAGCACCCGACCGGCATTGGCGAGCAACAAGTGCAGCAACTCGAACTCCTTGAGGGGCATGGTGACCTCGACACCATCGACGCGCACGATGTGTTCGTCGGGGTCGAGACTGATCGGCCCGACTTGCAGAACTCCGGGCTCGAGCACGATTCCACCCGAGGGATCGACGGATCCACGGCGCGTCACGGCCCGCATACGAGCGACGAGTTCACGCATCCGGTACGGCTTGGTGATGTAGTGGTCGGCGCCGACTTCGAGTCCGACCACGGTGTCGATCTCGGACCCCTTGGCTGTGACCATGATGATCGGGACCTGGGTGCGCTTGCGCAGTTGACGACAGACGTCGATCCCCGACATCTTGGGCAACATCACGTCGAGCAGGACGAGATCGGGTTGCACGGCGTCGAATCTCGACAGCGCTTCGAGTCCGTCGCGTGCGACCTCGACACGGAAGCCCTCGCGTTTCAGTCCGACCGACAGGGCATCGACGAAACTTTCTTCGTCCTCCACGATGAGGACCGTTTGCATGGCCATCGTTCGATCTCCTCGTCAGCCGGCCTCGGCCAGCGTGGCACTGGCGAGTCCGGGGGCGGCCGGAACCCGAAGAGTGAAGGTGGAGCCTTCCCCCTCCGTGCTCGTGACCATCACTTCACCGCCGTGGTTGTTGGCAACGTGGCGCACGATCGCCAGTCCGAGCCCCGTGCCGCCCGTTTCGCGGGACCGCGCCCGATCGACGCGGTAGAAACGCTCGAAAATGCGATCGATGTCCCGGGCCGGGATGCCGATTCCGAAATCGCGCACGCGGAGATCGATCCAGACGCCGTCGGTGCCGGCCGAGATCTCGACCCGACCATTCGGCTCCGAGTACTTGACCGCGTTCTCGACGAGGTTGCCGAAAGCCGACACCAGTTGCCGCCGATCACCCAGAAGACGCAGCCGTTCACTCGGCTCGGCAACCACGACATCGATGGACCGACGCTCGAAGAGTGGTCGGGCCCGATCGACGGCCTCGGCCAACACGAGCGAAACGGGAACGACATCACGCACGGCCTCGCCACCGAGTTCGAGGCGCGAGAGCTCGAGCAGATCGTCGATGGTTCGACCGGCGCGCATCGCCTCGTCGACCATCTTGCCGGCCAAGCGCGAGATCACTTCTGGTTCGTCGGCGTCCACGAGGGCCTCGGCCAACACCGCAAGGGCTCCCACCGGCGTCTTGAGTTCGTGACTGATGTTGGCCACGAAATCGGTGCGCACGGCATCGAGGCGTGAGCGCTCGGTCACGTCCTCGATGGTCGCCACCGCTCCGCCACCTTCGAGTGGCGATGCCGAAACCGTGACGACCCGTCGGGGCGGTCCGAACAACTCGATGATCTGGCGGCGAGTCTGGCCTTCGAGCGCGCCACGAAGGTGGACATCGACCGCTTCGTCGACGAGTACGTCGGCGTGCAGCGCGCCAGTCATTCCCCGAGCCATGCGATTGCGGTAGACGATGTCGCCGCTCGACGTTGCGATCACCACGCCGATCTCGAGACCTTCCACGGCCCGACCAACGATGTCGGCCGCCGGTTTCGCGACCGAAACCTCGGGCTCCACCACGGTGACGCCGGCGACATCACGACGTCTCTGCCACCAGGCGCCGACGATCAGGCCACCGATCACGGAGACCAGGACGACGAGCAGCGTCACGCGGACGCTTCCGGGCGAGAACCGCCGATCGGGGTCCAGTCGGCACGGCCATCACGACGGTGATCACCGGCCGGGGGCAAGGTACCGGTGATCTGGAACTCCACCAAGCGGGCGATGTTCACCGCATGATCGCCGATGCGCTCGAAGAAACGCGCGGTGATCGCCATCTGGATCCCCACCGGGAGATCGATGGTTCCGGCGCTGTGCGACTCGAAGATTGTCTGGATGAACTGCTTCTGCAGACCGTCGAGATACGTGTCCATGTCGGAGATCGAAGTAGCGAGAGCGAGATCCTGCTCGGCGTAAGCCTGCAACGCCTGCTTCATCAGGAGGTGCGCCTGCTCCCCCATGCGGGCGATGAGCGAACGGAGATTCGCGTCCAATGGATGACCGAAGATCCGCCGGGCGACCTTGCAGAGATTCGTCATCAGATCGGCCGAACGTTCGAGTTCGGAGGACATCTTCATGACGACCACCGCATGACGAAGTTCGCTCGCCACCGGGGCGTGGAGCGCCATCAGGCGGATGCTCTCCTCTTCGAGGGTGATCGTGCGAGCGTCGTATTCGTCGTCGGCGAGGATCTGGTACTGCGCGCCTTCCATGTCCTGTTCGAGAAGGATCGTCGTCGACCGATTGATGCCGTCGATCAACTTGGCCCCCAGATCGAGGGTCTCGAGGCGCAGGTCCTCGAGTTTTTCGTGCGCAGAGCGATTCATGCCGACTCACCTCCCGCCGGATGCGACGTGGTTCCCTCCGAACGGCGCTGCCGGAAGCGATCGGCACCCGAATGTTCGGGGAGCCAACCCGTGATCTCGAAGCGGACCTTCTCACCGATGTTCACCGCGTGATCACCGAGACGTTCGTAGAAGCGGGCGACCACCGCCAACTGGATGGCAACCTGCAGGTCGATGCGGCCGGCACTGTGTGATTCGAGCACGGCCTGAATGAACTGACGTTGCAGATCGTCGAGAAAGGCATCCATGTCGTCGATCGCGGCTGCCCGAGCCGCGTCACCGGTGGCGTACGAACTCGTGGCCTCGCTGAACAACTGGCGAGCCTGCTCCGACATCTTGACCACCAAACCGCGGAGTCTCGGGTCGAAGTCGTGACCATAGATGCGCCGCGCGGCTTTGCAGATGTTGACGACAAGGTCACCCGAGCGCTCGAGTTCGGCACACATCTTGAGCGCGGCCACGACCTGTCGGAGATCACTGGCCACCGGGGCCTGCAACGCGAGGATCTGGATGCAGCGTTGTTCCAACTCGTGCGTTCGACGATCCACGTCGTCGTCGGCGAGGATCATCGTCTCGGCACCCGTGAGGTCCTGCTCCAGCAGGATCGTCGTGCACCGCGGGATCGACTCCACGATTCCGGCCGCCACGCGCACGAGTTCCTGATGAACCTCGGAGAGGTCCTTGTGGAACAGTTTGCGCGTCTCCTCCATCGTCATCGGATCACCCGAACCGACCGGTGACGTAGGCCTCGGTCCGATCGTCGCCCGGATTCGAGAAGATCTTCTGGGTGTCGTCGAACTCGACGAGAACACCCGTGCGTCGATCGCTCTCGGGATTGACCTCGGTCGTGAAGAACGCAGTCCGATCGCTCACTCGCGCCGCCTGTTGCATGTTGTGCGTGACGATGATGATCGTGAAGTCCTGCTTGATCTCCTGCATGAGATCTTCGATGCGGGCCGTGGCGATCGGATCGAGGGCCGAACACGGCTCGTCCATGAGGATCACATCGGGCTTCACCGCGATACAACGCGCGATGCAGAGTCGCTGCTGCTGACCACCCGAGAGCCCCATCGCCGATGCCTTGAGGCGATCTTTCACTTCGTCCCACAATGCCGCGCGCTTCAACGACGACTCCACGATCTCGTCGAGCTCGGCCTTCTTCTTGATGCCGTTGAGACGCGGGCCGAAGGCAAGGTTGTCGTAGATGCTCTTCGGGACCGGATTGGGCTTCTGGAACACCATGCCGACACGACGTCGAACTTCCACTGCATCGACGTCCTTGCCATACAGATCGATGCCGTGGTACTCGACGGTTCCGTCGACCCGGGCCGAGGGACTGAGATCGTTCATCCGGTCGAAACAGCGGAGCACGGTCGACTTGCCGCAGCCCGATGGTCCGATGAAGGCCGTGATGTCCTGGCCGCGGATCTCGATGTTCACGTCGCGGACCGCACGGAAGTCCCCGTAGTAAACGGCGAGGTCGCGGGTCCGGAACACCGGTGCCGTCTCGGTTGCGTTGTTGGGGTCCATGCCCTCGACTCCATCCTGTGATTTCACTGTCACACGTGTATCCATCATGCCCGTCACCACCGCTTCTCGAACCGGTTACGCAGCCAGATGGCCAGCGCGTTGATCAGGACGACGAGGATCAGGAGAATCAGGGACGCGGCGCCGGTCACGGCTTGGAAATCGGCGCCGGTTTGGCGGGCGTACGAGAAGATCGCGACCGGCATGGATGTGAACCCACCCTTGGTGATCTGCTCCCACAGACCCTGATCTCCCGTGCGAAGCAGGCCGGTGATACCTCCCACCAGCAGGAGTGGTGCAGCCTCACCGGCGGCACGCGACAGGGCGAGGACGGTTCCGGTCAGGATGCCGGGAGCCGCCGAAGGCAGGACGTGTGAGCGGACCGTCTCCCACTTGGTGGCGCCGACACCGTAGGCACCTTCACGTATCGATTGCGGAACCGCGCGCAAGGCTTCGGACGCCGTGATGATCACGACCGGCAGCACGAGCACGGCGAGGGCCAAGCCGCCGGAGATCACCGTACGACCGCCGGTGATCCCATCGGCGAACTTGACGAAGATCGTGAGTCCGAGGATTCCGTACACGATCGAGGGAACACCGGCGAGATTGCGCACGTTGATGCGGATCAAACGGGCGAAGAACGACTTGCCGGCGTATTCCTCGAGGAAGACCGCACACGCGATGCCGAGAGGAAACGAGACGATGGCCACGATGACGGCCAGGGTGAGCGTGCCGCGGATCGCCTGCCACACACCGGCTTCGGCGGCGTTGGATGCATCGAGACCCGAACTCAAGAAATCGCCGAGGCGCCCCGAAAGAACGGGCCAGGCCCGCTGAACCAAGTTGACCACCAGGGCCACGAGGATCAGCAACGACAAGGCAAGTGTGGCCAACAAAACCGCTTCGACGGCGCGTCCGCGAACGTCCCGCTTCGAGCCGGTGAGTTCAGTAGTGAGCGATGCGGCCGTTGACGCGCCGTGACTGGCCGGAGTGGCGAGGGCCATGTCAGTACTCCTCGCGAACCTTGCGGACCAAACGGTCACCGAGCACGTTGAGAACGAGGGTCATCAGGAAAAGCAAGAAGCCGACGAAGAACAAACTCTGGAACGCCAGACCGTCACCCGCCACCTGATCAGACCCGAAACCGAGCGCTGCCATGGCAGCGGTCATCGTCTGACCCGGTTGGAAGAGATCGGTGGAAAACAATCCGCCACCCACGGCGCCGGCAGCGATGGCCACGACCATCGTCTCGCCGATCGCTCGCGAGACACCGAGGATGAGCGCAGCGACCACACCCGAGATCGAGGCCGGAAAGACCACGCGGAATGTGGTCGGCACACGGCGGGCTCCGAGACCGAACGACGCCTCGCGAAGCGACATCGGAACCGCGCGCAGGGCGTCTTCGGTGACGGACGCGATGATCGGAATCGTGAGGATTCCCACCGCCGCACCGGCCGAAGCGATGTTGAACGCCTTGTTGGCGCCACCGACCAACCACGTGACGACGTTGGGGTTGATGAAGGAGATCGCGAAGTAGCCGATCACGACACTGGGAATACCGGCGAGTACCTCGATGATCGGCTTCAGGAACTTGCGCACTCGGGGCCGGGCGAACTCGGCCAAGTAGACCGCCACCCCCAAGCCGAGCGGGACGGCGATCAGCATGGCAACACCGGTGACCATCAGCGTGCCGACGAACAACGTCTTGATGTCGTACATGCCACGCCGCGGGAACCATCCGATGGTCCACAGATCGGCCTTGGGTACGTTCCAGAAGAAGCTCCACGCGTCCTTGAAGAGCGTGTAGATGATGAGCAAAGTGATGAGGAGGGTCGTCACTCCGGCGGCGGTGAAGACGTACCGCATGCGGGTATCGGATCGCCGACGACCGGGCGACAGCCGCAACTGACCGGCATCCCACTTGTTCGACATTGCAGTCGTCATCAGATCTCCAGCCTCACCACGTCCCGATCACTGACCGGGACGATTCGAACACTAAACGACGGGGGTGTCGCCTCCGAGAAGGCGACACCCCCGCGTTTTCATAGTTTTCCGAGCGAAGGCTCGTCACTTACCGCCGTCGCGGGTTCCGACTTCCTTGGCTTCCCACACGGCGCGGGTGGCCTCGGTGTCGGCGGCGTTCATCGGCACGTACGGGATCTGGCCCTCGCCGGTTCCGATCACGGCCAGGCCGTCATCGGAGAGGTAAAGATCGACGAAGGCCTCGAGGGCCGGGTTCTCGGCCAACTTGGCGGCGTTCACGTAGATGTAGAGCGAACGGGCGATCGGGTAGTCACCCGAGGCGATGGACTCCGGTGTCGGCTCCACACAGCCCTTGCCCTTGTCGACCTGCAACGGCTTCACGACGTCGAGGTTCTCCTCGACGAAAGCGAATCCCACCCAGCCGAGCGACGTGTCATTGGCGGCGATGCCTTCGATGATCACGTTGTCGTTGGGGCTGGCGGTGTAATCGGGACGCGGGGCGTCGTCTTCCACTTCAAGGGCCTTGGCGACCTTGGCCAGAACGAGTTCGACGAACGAATCGAATGTGCCGGACTCCTCACCAGGGGCGGTGACCGTCAGCGGTGCATCCGGATACGGGGCATGGAGCGTACCGAAATCGGTGCCGACCTTGGCCGAGAGTTCAGCCGCCGCATCGTTGGCATCGCTCCAACTGTTGCGTCCCGTGGCATCGGGGCCGAGAAGTACCCACAGGTCGGCGAAGCTGACGCACTCGACGGCAGTGTTCTTGGCCGAGGTGATCACGGCCAGACCGTCGATGGCGACCTCGAGCTCGATGAACTCGATACCGGCATCGGCGCAGGTCTGAGCTTCCTCACCCTTGATCGGCCGCGAGGCGTCGGAGATGTCGGTCTCACCGGCGCAGAACTTGGCGAAACCGTCACCCGTACCGGGTCCCTCGACCTGAATGGCCACGTCGGGGTTCGCTTCACCGAACAACTTCGCCACGGCGGTGGTGATGGGCTCCACGGTCGACGAACCCGACACGAAGATCGAGCCACTCAAACCGGGCTCGGGAGCCATGGTGGTTTCAGCCGCCGACGAGGCCGGAGCCTCGGTTGCTTCACTACTTGAATCGTCGCCACCACAGGCGGCCAGGGGCAGAATCGCGGCGAGTGCCGCAACTGCCGACCAACGCTTACTGATCATCGTTTCTCCTTGGTTGGGGGCACGGGTTCACGGTCCGTGCTCAGAGAAAACTAAGAAACCGACCTGTCCGCCAGACGATGGGCGGGTGAACACGAGGTGAACTGATGACGACGAGATGGGGATACAACGTCGTTTCGACGTGAACTCAGGACGGCCGTAGCGATCGACGGGTCTGCTGATCGGAAGCCCACTCGTACATGAGTCGTTGTGGGTGGGGTTCGAACATCGTCGGACCGACCCGTTCCCACGAACCATCGGCGCGCATCTCGAACGATGGGCTGTCGTCGGCGAGGAGAACCTCGAGCGTGTGATCGAGCCACTCCTGATGTCGAATACTGGTGAGTGGAGTGAGCACTTCGACGCGTCGATCGAGATTGCGTCCCATCAGATCAGCCGAGCCGATCAGATGAAGCGGCTGACCCTCGCCTCGCCCGTTGGCGAAGCGGTAGATACGCGAATGCTCGAGATAACGCCCGAGCACCGAACGCACCCGGATGTTCTCCGACAGGCCCGGAACACCAGCCTTCAGACTGCAGATGCCTCGGATCACCAGATCGACACGCGCGCCCTTCCGCGAGGCGGCGTAGAGCTCCTCGATGATGGCCACGTCGGCCAACGAGTTCAATTTCATGGTGATGTGCCCCGACGAGCCGTGATCGGCCTCGCGACGGATGAGATCGGTCATTCGCGACCGCAGATACTCGGGGGCCACCACGAGGCTCTTGTAGTCGACATCACGCGAATAGCCCGTGAGGTGGTTGAACAACTGCGCGGCGTCAGCAGTGATCTCGGGTTCGCACGTGAAATAGCCGAGATCTTCGTACAGGCGCGCGGTCCGCGAGTTGTAGTTGCCCGTGGCGAAATGCGCGTACCGACGAAGACCGTCTGAGTCCTCGCGCACCACGAGAACGCACTTGGCGTGCGTCTTCAGACCGACGACGCCGTACACCACGTGCACTCCGGCGCGCTCGAAGGCCTTGGCCCAGGTGACGTTCACCGCTTCGTCGAAGCGGGCCTTCAACTCCACGAGCACGGCTACCTGAACGCCGCGCTCGGCGGCGCGAATGAGATGCTGCGCGATCGGACTGTCGCCACTCGTGCGATACAGCGTCATCTTGATCGATTGCACCTTCGGGTCGTCAGCCGCCTGCGACAGGAACTCCTCCACCGAACTGGCGAAACTCTCGTACGGGTGATGAACGAGAAGGGCTCGTTCGCGTATCACCGAGAAGATCGAACGATCGGCATCCTGGGCGGCCGCGAGTCGACCAGCAGTGACCGGAACCCATGGATCGTCCTTCAGATCAGGACGATCGATCGCGTGTACCTGCCACAAGCACGTGAGATCGAGGGGCCCGCGCACCATCACCACGTCGACCGGTTCGAGATCGTGTTCATCGACGAGGACCTCGAGCATCGCGCTCGACACGCCTTCTTCGACCTCGAGTCGTACCGCGCGTCCGAAGCGACGACGACGGAGTTCCATCTCGACGGCCTGCAGGAGATCGTCGGCTTCTTCGTCCTCCAAGGTGAGGTCGGCATTTCGCGTCACCCGGAAGGCGACCGCATCGACGATCTCCATACCGGGGAAGAGACTCCCCAGATTGGCTTCGATGACCTCCTCGACCGGAATGAACCGACCCGAAGCGGGCAGCACGATCAGGCGCGGGAAGACCGTCGGCACCTTGACCCGTGCGAATCGCTCCTCACCCGACTTCGGATCGCGGACGATGACGGCGAGGCTCAGAGCCAGGTTCGAGACGTATGGGAACGGATGGGCGGGGTCGACAGCAAGTGGCGTCAGAACCGGGAACACACGTTCCTCATAGAAGCGTCCGCAATGCTCGCGCTCTTCACCGGTCAGGTCGGCCCATGAGCAGATCTCGATGCCCTCGCGCGACATCTGGGGCAAGAGCACATCGAGCAGGACGCGTTGTTGGCGGGCGGCGAGTTCGCGAACTCTCACCAGAGCAGCTGACAACTGCTCGCTCGGAGTCATGCCGTCAGCGAGCGGCTTGGTGATGCCGGCCGCAACCTGGTCCTTCATGGCCGCCACACGAACCTGGAAGAACTCGTCCATGTTCGATGAGAAGATCGCCGAGAACTTCACGCGCTCGAGTAGCGGAATGCCCGGCTCGGTGGCCAGACGGAGAACGCGCTCGTCGAAGTCGAGCCAACTCAACTCTCGGTTGACGAACCTCGGGTCCACGGGGTGAGAGTAGACACCTGTCACGATCGGCTCCCGGTGGCATTCACCGCGAATTCACCCGGGTTTCGCCGGGGATTCAGACGAGTTCTTCGTCGAACCCGAGATCCCATTCGACGGTGACGTTCTCGCGCTCGGCGTCGCGCATGATCCGCTCACGGTTCCGCTTGAACTGCGGATCGCTGTAAGGAAGGAGTACGAGACGGGCCAGCGCCCGAGAACGGAACTCGTCCACGAGGGTTCGGTCGCCGTAGTTGCTCACGATGTCCCAATGGGGTGCCACCGGTCCGAGGAACACCACGCGGACATGGGCCCGAGGGGGTTCATTCGTCACATGGACATCCGACATGGTTACTCCTTCATCTTCGGCCGCTCCAGAACGAGCTGTCGGGCCGGAACCGCTGGTCAAGAACACGCTACCGGCGGCTGGCGACTGTGAGAACCGACACATAAGTCCTGTTCAGCCCGAGGTGACTGGCACTCGACCTTGACCGATGCTTGACTGACAACGGCTGGGAACTCCGCCATGGTGTTGATCGTCAGATCGCCATGGAGAAGCGACCGGCTTCTCAGCGGGCGAAGCGGGCGGAAACCAACTTCGCACAAGGAGAAGAAATGAATCAGAACATCACACCTGACATTCTCGTCGACGAGGACTCAGCCACCGGCTGGATGGCCCTCGGTGCCTGCCGGGCGTATCCGGCGAACATGTTCTTCCCGAGCGATGGCGTCGGCGTGGACCGGGCCCGCAAGATCTGCGCCACGTGCCAGGTCACGTCGCAGTGTTTGGAATACGCCCTCGAGCACCACATCGACCACGGTGTGTGGGGTGGGTGCTCCGAACGGGAGCGTCGTCGTATCAGCAAGCGCCGCCGCATCGGCGTTCGCGCTGTCTGAGCAGCGGGTGGCCCGTCGGGCCGATTACTCGGTTTTGGCGTCGTCGTCCTTGGCGCCCTCGGACAAGCCCTTCTTGAATTCCTTCTGGGCCTGACCAAGGTTGCGGGCCAACTTCGGGATCTGCGATCCGCCGAAGAGAACCAGCACCACGATGAGAACGACGATCACTTCGGGACCGTCAAAGAAGCCTGCGAACATGCGGGCAGGCTAGCACCCACCTCCGATCCGTCCCGATCGGGTGGCAAAGTGGGCCTGTGCTCGAGTGCGTGGTCAACATCAGCGAAGGTTGCGACCAGCGCTTGCTCGGCGGACTGGCCGCAGCGACTGCCGGTGGCCTGCTCGACGTCCACTCCGATTGCCACCATCATCGGAGCGTCTTCACCACGATCGGTGAGGACTCGGTGCGCAACCTCAGCACCAAGGCGATCGAGACTCTCGACCTCGGTGCGCACTCCGGCGTGCATCCGCGACTCGGCGTGGTGGACGTCGTTCCCTTCGTTCCACTCGAAGGATCCACGATGCGCGATGCACTCGAAGCACGCGATCGATTCGGCGCATGGATCGTCGAGACCCACGCGGTTCCGGTCTTCTTCTACGGACCCGATCCGACCAATGATCGTCAACTACCCGACATTCGTCGGCACGCATGGACGTCCCTGAACCCTGACCTCGGTCCGTCCGCACCTCACCCGACCGCGGGAGCGGTGTGCGTGGGAGCACGTCCCACACTCGTCGCTTACAACGTATGGCTCGATGTGATGTTGTCGGATTCCGATGCAGCTCGACTGCGGCAGCAGGTTCGAATCGACGGTATTCGTGTGCTGACACTCGAGATCGACGGACGAACGCAGGTGAGCATGAACCTCGTCGCACCCCGGCGAGTCGGACCCGACATCGCCTACGAACGCGTCAGTGACGCAGTTGAAGAGATGAATGCGCACGTGGAGCGCGCGGAACTCGTGGGGCTCGTCGAAGAGGAAGTTCTACGCAAAATTCCGAAGTCGGAATGGAAGCACTTGGATCTCGATCAGGATCGCACGATCGAATCGCGCGTCGCGCGGATCAGGCGGTAGCGGTACGACGACCGGCCTGGGCACGTTGACGGCGCAGACGACGACGTTCGCGCTCGGACAGCCCACCCCAGATACCGAACTTCTCACCGTTCACGAGGGCGTATTCGAGGCACTCGCCACGAACCACACAGCCCCGGCAGACTTCCTTGGCCTCACGGGTGGATGCGCCACGCTCAGGGAAGAAGAGATCGGGGTCGACGCCCAGACAGTTCGCGTTTTCTTGCCAGTTCTGTTCGTTCTCGTCCATCGGACTGCCTCGAGATCCCGACCTACCGGCCGCTATGCCGGCACCCCCGGTACCGGAACTACATCGGTGTCATTCTTGCCGAGAAATCTGCACTGTGCAAGAGGGGATTGCGCGTCACCCCAGCGTGGCGCCTCAGTCGGTACGCGTGTCAGCGCGCGACGCCCGACCGGAAGAACGGATTCGCGGGTGGTTCACCCGATCGCCAGCGGGCGATGCCGTCGCCATCGGGACCCTGCTGACCCCGCTCGAGGGCCGTGACGGTGGAGACGCGGTTGTTGAGATACACGGCTTGTTCGTCGGCGGCCTCCGGATCGACCCACACGGCCACGATCAGACACCATTTGCCCATGTCAGAGGGGGTAAATCGGGTTGCGGCGTACGAGAGAACCCCCTCGGCCACCCCTGCTTGGGCCGCACCCCACGTGAGTCGGGCGTGAGAGGGATTCGCAATGGCCGATTTGTTGACGAAGAGAGTGGGCGGCTCGCAGGGCACCCCCGGCTGATACACACACAGGAACGGAACATGACCAGCCGTCGGTGTGGCCAGTGCAGTGCTGAACGCCGTTCCGACCGGACCTTCGCGGAACCCCAGAATCGTGTTGATGTGCGCGGCATCGGAGCCGGTACCGCAGAATCCCTCGCCGATCTCGATGCTCACGACGGGACCCTCTCCCCCGGCAACCGTCCATAGCGGGAGAGTTTGAGTTCGGGGGACGAATCGGTTCCGGGCTCGGTGTCGTAGGCGAGGAGCGCGACGTACCGCGACTCGGGTCCGTGAATGGTGGTGACCCGATGCATGCTCCAACGACCGTTGAACAACATGAGGGTCCCGGGGGTCATGGGCTCGGTTCGCACGAGCTCAGGGGCCGCATCATCGAGCACCGCGGCCACGGCAGCGAAGTTCGGTTCGTTCGCAGTGCGAACTTGCTTGGCGTTCTCGAACTCGCCCCCGACGAGCGACGACTGGATGGCGAGTGACACGACGAAGTCGGCCATGTCGAAGTGCCAGCACAGTTCGTCACCCTCACGCATGACCGACAGATTGAGCGCACCGAAGGGATCTCCGTACCGATGAAGTCGGTCGAGTCCGAGGCAACGTCGGACGAAATCGGTGAGTGGATCCCATTCGTACAGCGCACGCAGAAGGCTGACCGATGGAAATTGGTCGTAGGCGACGACTTCTACCGAACTGTGCACCAGACGACGGCCGGGGTGACCGAGTGGAAGGGACTCGTCGGGTTGGGTGAGGTACGGCGTGGAACTCGAGCGCGAGTGAAAGGCCTGCGGTTCGAGGGCCCGGCATTCGTCGACCAACGATGGCAGCACGTCGGCGCGCAGGAATCCCGGAAGAATGCAGACTCCTTCGTCCTCGAACTGCCGACGACAGCTCTCGGCCAACGATGGATCGGCGAGGTCGTAACGATCGGTGTCGATGAGCGAACCCGGGTTCACGGCAAGACAGTAGTGCGGTGGCGATCCGACCTACTCTCGAAGCATGCCGATCCATCTTCGCGCCGAGCCGGGAGACTACGCCCCGGCGGTTCTCTGCCCGGGCGACCCGCGTCGCGCCGAGTACATCGCCAAGACGTTCTTCGATCCGGGCGCCCGCGTCGTGAACGAGGAGCGCGGCATGCTGGGTTTCACTGGAACCTTCCGTGGTCGACCGATCAGCGTGCAGAGCACGGGCATGGGAACACCGAGTGCGGGCATCGTGTTCGAGGAACTCGTGATGCTCGGGGCCAAGCGATTGATCCGCGTCGGTACCTGCGGCGGGCTGCAGACCCACCTGCGCATGGCCGACACCGTGATCGCGCTGGCCGCGTCACCCGACGACCGCACCCCTTTGCGCTATGCCGGGATGGACGGTTTCGCTCCATCGGCGACGTACGAATTGGTGGAAACGGCCACCCGTCTGAGTCGTGAGGTGAGCGATCGAGTGTTCATCGGTTCGGTCGTGACGAGCGGGCTCTTCTACGACCCGGATCCGGACACGTTCGGCAAATGGCGCGCACTTCGCCACCTCGGGGTCGAGATGGAGGCATCGATGCTGTACACGATCGCCGCCGTGAAGAACGTGGAGGCGCTGGCGATGATGACCGTCAGCGACGTGATCGCGCCCGATGCGAGCCCGGTCCGAATCTCCGATGAGGAGTTGAAGCGCGGCGTCGATCAGATGATGCAAATCGCCTGCGCCGTCGCAATCAGCTGACGCCGATCAGATGAGGCCGAGGTCGCGGACAGCCTGACGCTCGTCGGCGAGTTCGGCCGTCGAAGCATCGATCTTGCCGCGGCTGAAGTCGTCGATCTCGAGTCCTTGGACAATCTCGTACTTGCCGTCCTTGCACACGCACGGGAACGACGAGATGAGGCCTTCGGGAACGCCGTAGCTGCCGTCACTCGGGATACCCATGCTCACCCAATCGCCCGCAGCGGTTCCGAGGTGCCACGAACGGATGTGATCGACAGCGGCGTTGGCCGCCGACGCTGCCGACGAGAGTCCACGCGCTTCGATGATGGCCGCGCCGCGCTTGGCGGCGTCACCGCTGAATAAGGGCGAACCCGATGACCAGAC
>SXGQ01522360.1_pt1 | contig 21521 bp, 25 predicted proteins | sample 3178371 | NCBI WGS metagenome assembly SXGQ01 (sample SAMN11356859, study PRJNA531348) | freshwater metagenome | isolation source: freshwater sample F1-20 | place: China: Fuxian Lake, Yuxi | collected 2017-12-25 | reverse complement strand
GCAGAAGCAATCATGTATTGGTATTTAATGACACCAGAACAAAGAGAAAAGTGTGGGTTAGAAGGACGTAGATGGGCAATGAATGAAGGTGGAATCAATGCAAAGAATATGTGTAGTCAATTTATTAAAGCAATGGATTATACAATTAATAATTTTATTCCTGAGCCAGGATTTTCAATTCATACTACATCTGATTGGGTTGGGAATTCACAACCACATAATACAATTGGTGTTGAGATTCCTAAGATTAACATTGACAAATTAAAGGAACAAATTAATACTACAATATCTAAACTATGAAAATTCAAGTATTAAAAAATGAATCATATCAGTCTGTAGATGATTTACCAAAAAAAGGTACAAATCGTGCTACTGGGTTTGATGTAGTTGTTACTAGTGAACCAGAAATCATAGGAGAAAAATATGATAATGGTACATATAAACGAATTGATTATATTCAATATAAAACTAATCTTAAATTAGCAGTTCAAAAAGAAAGAGTATTTAGTAACTTTGGTCATACTGATTTAGATTATGATGTTCTAGCATTTCCTCGTAGTAGTGTTAGTAAGTACAATTTAGTACTAGCTAATTGTATTGGATTGATTGATGCTGATTATCGTGGTGAAGTGTTATTACGTTTCAAGTATCAATGGCAACCAGAAGATTATAAGATTAGAACTGATAATCTGATTGAAGGTTATGTTAATTATAACAAACTTTACAACAAAGGTGATAAAGTTTGTCAACTCAAAATAACTAAAGTAGAAAATGTTGATTTTGTTTTAGTAGATGAATTAGATTCTACTACTAGAGGTGAAGGTGGATTTGGTAGTACAGACGTAAAAAAAACAGAATCTACAAAAAATATTACTGATTTATATGAAAAAAGTAATAACAATGTAATCTTACCACAAAAAAAATATATTGATGCAATTAAAGAAAGAGAACAAAAACTAGGATAAATTTATGAGTAAACCATTATGTGTAATTCAAGGACCAGTCTTCAATCGAAGCGGTTATGGTGATTTGGCAACAGATCTTGCAAAAAGTATTATTAGATATGATAAGTATGATGTAAAAATTGCTCCTACAAGATGGGGTGGATGTCCATCAAAAGTATCTGAGTCTGATATTACTACAGAAGAAGATAAGAAATTGTATAGTCATTTTTTAAATACGCAATTACAAAAACAACCTGATTTGTTTGTGCAAATTAGCATCCCAAATGAATTTCAACCAATAGGAAAATACAACATTGGTATTACTGCTGGTATTGAAACAACCGCCGCATCTGGTCAATTTATTGAAGGATTAAATAAGATGAACATGAACATTGTTACAAGCAATCATGTTAAAAAGGTATTTGAATCTGCTCAATATCAAAAACAATACCAAGATGGTAAAGTAGAACCATTAAAGAGTGAAAAACCAATTGAAGTATGTTTTTGGGGAGCAGATACTTCAATCTATAAAAAAACTAATGAAAAAGTTCAAAGTGTTGAAGATGTAATGTCAACAATTCCTGAAAAATTTGCATTTTTATTTGTTGGACAGTGGACACATGGTGGACTATTTACTGACAGAAAAGATATTGCTAATCTAATTAAGGTATTTTGTGAAACATTTAAGGATGCTAAATCTGAAAATAGACCGTGCTTAATATTAAAGACGAGTGGTGCTAATTATTCTAAAGTTGATAGAGATGACATCTTAAAAAAAATCAATAAAGTAAAAAGTTTAGTTAGAGGCAATCTTCCAAATATATATTTGATTCATGGTGATCTAACACCAGTAGAAATGAATGCGTTATTTAACCATGAAAAGGTAAAAGCTCATATTAACTTCACTCATGGTGAAGGATTTGGACATCCAATTTTGTTATCAACTTTGAGTGGGAAACCAACTATTGTTTCAAATTGGAGTGGTCATTTAGACTTTTTAAATCCAAAATATGCAACATTTTTTGAAGGTGTTGTTAAACCAATTGATCCAGGATCAGTAAATGATTGGTTAATCAAAGAATCTAGTTGGTTTTATATATCCCAGAGTTTAGCATCAGATAAATTAAAGATGTTATACAATAGTCTATCAAAAAATATTTTAGAAGACTATGAAAAATTGAGAATTGAAAATGAACAAAAGTTTAGTCTTCAAGCAATGGATGTAAGATTATATGAAATTTTAAATAGATATGTTCCTGAGTTTTCTGTTGAACAGAAGATTGTTCTTCCTAAACTTAAGAAAATAGAACTTCCAAAGTTGAATAAAGTTTCTTGATATATGAGACCGTTTATAAGTTATTTAGTAACAACAAAAAATACAGGATTTGAACTTCAAATTCTTTTAGAAAAACTTTATAAGTATGGTCAAAATAATGAATGTATTATATTAGATGATTATAGTGATGATCCAGATACGTTACAAGTATTAAATAATGTATCTGGTAATAGTTTCTTTAAAATTCACAAACATAAACTAGATAGAAATTATAGTGAACACAAAAACTATGGTAAAAGTTTCTGTCAAGGAGAATATATTTTTCAAATTGATGATGATGAACTGCCAACTGAAACACTACTTGAATCATTAAAAGAATTGCTCAATCTTAATAAAGATGTTGATTTATTTTGGATTCCACGTATAAATGATTTCAAAGGAGTTAATCATGCAAACGCTCAACAATGGGGATGGAAATTGACTCCTTATGAAGATAGGTTTATAGTAAATTTTCCAGATTTACAAGGCAGATTATTTAAAAATTTACCTTATATTGAGTGGAAGCGTAGACTGCATGAAAAAGTTGAAGGATCAAAAACACATGTTCATCTACCATATGAATATGAATTTGCTTTGCATCATAATAAAACAATTGAAAAACAAGTAGAGACTAATATCAAATACAATAAAATGTTTACTGAAGAAGAAAATAAAGGATTTAAGGTATGAACAAAACAGATAAAATTTTTGTTGCGGGTCATAAAGGTCTTGTTGGATCTGCAATATGTAGGAAATTATTATCAGACGGATATACCAATATATTGACTGTAGATAAATCTATAGTTGATTTGAAAGATAAAGACAGTGTAAAACTATGGTTTAAGGAAAATAAGCCTGATTATGTATTTCTTGCAGCAGCAAAAGTTGGTGGTATTCATGCAAACAACACATATCCTGTAGAGTTTATTACTGACAATCTAATGATACAAAACAATGTAATAGATTCATGTCATGAATATAATACAAAAAAGTTAATGTTCTTAGGCAGTGTTTGTATATATCCAAAATATGCTCCTACCCCTGTAAAAGAAGAATATTTACTAACAGGTGAATTGGAACCAACAAATGAATGGTATGCAGTTGCTAAAATTGCAGGTATCAAACAGTGTCAAGCATATAAAAAACAATATGGTGATAACTTTATTAGTGTAATGCCATGTAATTTATATGGTATCAATGATAACTTTCATCCAACCAATTCACATGTATTACCTGCATTGATAAGAAAGTTTCATGAAGCAAAACTCAATCAGTCACCAAATGTAATGTGTTGGGGAACCGGATCTCCAAGAAGAGAATTTATGAATGTGGAGGATTTAGCAGATGCATGTGTATTTTTAATGCATGAATATAATTCAGAAGAAATAATCAATATTGGTTACGGAGAAGATTTTACAATCAAAGAAATATCTGATATAGTTAGAGATGTGGTTAGATATAACGGAGAAATTATATGGGATACATCTAAACCAGATGGCACACCAAAGAGACTATTAGACACATCTAAATTGTTTAATATGAATTGGAGACCCAAAATTAACTTGACAGTTGGATTAAAACAAACATATAGTTGGTATATTAACAAATGAAAATTATTGACTCTTTTTTATTTTTCAATGAATTTGACATGTTGGATCTAAGATTAAACATCTTGGATGAATATGTTGATGAATTTGTACTTGTAGAATCTGAAGTGGGATTTACAGGAAAACCAAAACGTTTGTTTTTCAATGAAAACAAACATAAATTTGAAAAGTATTTACATAAAATAAAACATGTCATCACTAAAGTACCATCTAATATGGAAGAATTTGAATGGTACTTTAAAAATTCAAAGGATACTATTCAGTTTGAATTTTTCCAAAGAAACTCAATCATTGATAGTATAAAAGATGAAGCAGATGATTCAGTTTTGTTTATCTCAGATTTGGATGAAATTTGGGATCCCTGTCAATTGATTCCATTTATTCCACAAATGGATGATACTAAATTGTACAAACCATCTTCTAAAATTTGTTATTTTTATTTTAATCTGGTTGCAAGTCCATATGAATGGGTACAGCCTGTTATGTTAAAATCATCTTTATTGAAGAAATTTATTTCACAGGGATATAAACTAACACAAGATATTATCAGAAATGATTTTAAAAAAATAAATGACAGAGATATTGTGATACTTAAAGATGCAGGGTGGCACTTTTCATTTACTGCAGATGTCATTTATAAAATACAAAACTCAGCACATACCATGTTTGATAAACCTCCATATAATACAAGAGAGTATATTGATTATTGTATTAAAAATAAAACAAATCCATTTCATGGATTTCCAATGTCTGTCATTCCTGAAGAACAGTTGAATGATTATTTGCCAAGTTATGTTTTAGAAAACATGGATAAGTACCAAAAATATATTTTACTAGAAAAAACAATATGATTAAATTTAATGAAGATTATTATGAAAGAGGAGTAGAGTTGGGTATCAGTGGATATTCCAATTATAGATGGATGCCAGAACTAACCATACCAATGTGTCATGAAATGATTAATATTTTGAATATTAAGGATGATGAGACTATACTAGATTTTGGATGTGCAAAAGGATATGTAGTAAAAGGGTTCAGACTATTGCATAAAATTGCATATGGTGTTGATATTAGTGAATATGCTGTATCTTGTGCTCCAAATGAAATTAAACCTTATATTCAAACAATTGAATCAGGAAAAGACATTCCCCTTCAAAACAATGAAAAATATGACTATACAATCGCAAAAGATGTATTAGAACATGTTCCTTATGAATATTTAGATTCCATAGTATCACAATTAAGAAAATGTACTAAAAAACTATTTGTTGCCGTTCCATTAGGAGAAAACGGAAAGTATATAATTCCATCATATGAACAAGATGAAACACATCATATCAGAGAATCTCTTGAATGGTGGGAACATAAATTTTTAAATGCTGGATTTACTACGGTTTATAAGGATTATAAAATGAAACATATCAAATCAAATTGGTCAAAGTGGGAAAAAGGAAACGGATTTTTTGTACTTCAATAACATTATGAAAGAAATTATAAAATTAAAAAATAATTTAGCAATAGTTGAAATTCATAAAGATGAAAATAACTACTATTATTTAATTAGAAAAAATGATAGAAATAAGATCATAAATAAAATTGATCACATTCAATATTTTGATTTAAACAATCATTGTAGTTTGATTAAAATAGATGATGCTATTTTATCAAAAGTAAAAGAAAAGTTTCAAAATACAAATGATTATGCTTCTTGCTTTGTATTTTTTGAATCTGAGAACGTTATTCCAGATGATTATACAAAAAGAGAAAAATCTAGATCTGAACATTCTTTTACTTCAACCGGAATTAAATTCTGGAGACATCAAGAACAGATGTTAAACTATAAAAATGGTAATCCTAATAGTGTAGTATCAACACACATTTCTCCAGAAGGAGCTTGTAATCTAAAATGTCCATATTGTTCAGTTACTTACAGAAAAAATTCCTCACGTATTGAATTTGATGTAATTAAAGATTATGTAACCAAATTAAAATCAAGGGGATTAAAAGCTGTAATTTTAACAGGTGGTGGTGAACCAACAATGTATAAGCATTTTAATGAATTAATTAGATGGTTAAAACAACAAGATCTATCTGTTGCATTAATTACTAATGGAACAAATGCAAGATTGGTTAATGAGGATGTATGGGGAATGTTTTCATGGATACGTGTAAGCGTAAATTTATTTGAAGGATGGGAAGATAAGATTAATATCCCTACACATTTATTAAATCCAGAATGTGTTCTTGGGATGTCTCATGTATTTACTGTAGAACATGAACAAATACAACACAGCTCTGTACAAGAATATTTTGAAAAAATTTCAAATTTGGCAACAAAATTGAAGTCAAAATATATTAGAGTTCTTCCTAATTGTTTATTGGAACAAGAAACATTAATAAGAGTCCATAATGGATTAGATGCAGTATTTAAAGAATTAAATGATGATAGATTTTTTCATCAATATAAATTCCATGAAGCACCGTCTACTACAATATGTCATCAATCATATTTTCGTCCATATTTAAGTGAAGAACCATTTCATGCAACAGGAATCCCAGGTACAGTTTATCCATGTGACAGCGTTGTACTAAATAGTTCAGTCACTCATTTTGCAGAAAAATATCAATTGTGTGGTGCAAGTGATGTTTTAGATTATATTGATAAAAAGATCAGTCATAAATTTATTCCATGTGAAGATTGCAAAGGTTGTGTGTTTACAGACAATGTAAATATGTTAGAGCAATGGGTTGATGGAAAGATTAATAGATTTGATGAATTTAAAAATCAACTAAAACACGAAGAATTTGTATAATGAATTTAAAATTATATTCCTTTACTAGAGAGATTTCTCAAGATAGATTTGACTATTCTTGTATAAGAAATCTAATTGAACATTTAACCAAAAAAGGATATAAAATCAAGTGGGAAAATTTAGATGGAAATGATAAATTCAGATATAAAAACGATTGTGATGTTGTTATAGATCAAGGATCAATTTGTATATTTGAATTTGAAAATGAAACATTTAAAGTATGGGATTGTGGTGACATGCCCAGTCTCACACTTAAAATGTCAAAATCTAAAAATTTTATAGGTGCTGCAATTGGACAATATAATAAAAAATTGTGGGATGATAACGTAAAAGATTTAAATTTAAGAAAAGAAATAAACAAAGGTGTTCATTTTGAATCATTTTGGCAGTTTGGTGTTTCAAATTTTGATAGTGTAAAAGAGTATAGACAATCTAAAATTTTAAATAATAAATTACTGTGGAGAGGAAGCCTATATGAAAACTGTCCTACTAAAAATGAATATATGGGTAGACAATATATATCCATGTTAAATGAGAGGATAAACAACAAATTCCAATTTGGTAGCTTCCCCGTTGATTTTAATTCATATATAAGAGAATCAATAGAACATAAATTAGTACTATGTAGTGGCGTGGGTGGGGGATATTCATGTGGGGACTATTGTTTCAGAGATAGTGAAATGTATGGTTTAGGAATTCCTACATTAAGACCAAAATATGCAATTGAAACATATATACCACTAATTCCTGACTATCATTATATTTCAATTGACCCAGAATTTGATGAAAAATTTAAGTACAAAAATCACAGTGATATTGCAAATAAAATTATAAAAAAATATAATGAAGTAATATCTGATAATGACTATTTAGATTTCATTTCTAACAATGCTAGACAATGGTATATTGATATGTTATCATATCCTAATGTAGTTAATAATATCATACAGTCCTTAAAATTATGAAAGATTTAATAGTAACATCAATTAGTAACAATTATTCATGGAATGATTTAAAAAATTGGATTTTTTCCATCAAAAAAACAACATATAGTGGTGGCATACTTTGCGTATGTTACAATTATAAAGGAAATGAAGAAATTTTACAAAAAGTAAAATCTTACGGTATAGAAGTTATCATACCAAATAATACATATATGGGAGAATTGTGTGACCAATTTGTATTTAATTCAGGTCATATTAATAAATCAAATTCACACATTGCAATTCATAATGTTAGATTTTTCCATACATGGCAATATCTAGTGGAAAATCAATTAGAATATAACAGAGTTATAAACACTGATATCCGTGATATAGTATTTCAATACAATCCATCAGATTGGTTAGATAAAAATTTCACAAAAAATATTTTAGGACCATGTGAAGAAGTTTTATATAAAAATCAAGATTGGAATATAAATAATTCTATACGATCATTTGGACCATATGTATATGAGTATATACTAAAAGAAAATTTTGTTTGTAATGCTGGTTCATTTGTAACAAGATTTGAATCTTTTAAAAAAATTGCAATTATTGACTATTTAATGTCAAATAATACTGGTGTAAATGCTGATCAGGCAGGATTTAACATTTTATTGAATTTGTTTAAAAATGAGGTTCAAATAGCTAGAATGTCAGATGGATGGGCATTTCAAGCAGGTGGTGTTAAAAATCCTAATGATTATTACACTTTTAAAGATAATATTGTAGTAAATAAAGAAAATAACACTCCTTATTGCATATTACATCAATATGACAGAATACCAGAAATTGTAAACGTTGTAAAAAAGAATTTAGAATAATATGAATTCACCAGTAAAATATTCTATAATAATACCTTATAGAAATCGTGAGGAACATTTACAAATATTACTTCCAAGATTACAAGAAAAATTTAAGGATGAAAGTTATGAAATTATCATATCTGAACAAAATGATAATGATAATTTTAGAATTTCATGTGTAGAAAACGTAGGATTTTTGCATTCACAAGGAGATATTATCATTTTACATCAAGTAGATTACTATCCAACTGATGATGTTAGTTATGATGTTGATGATTGTCCAATTCAACCTGCTATAAAAGGAATATTCTTAAGTGAAGATAATGAAACACCAAGAGATACAAGAGATATACCAGGAGGATATAAAAATTGGCATATAGAAATTGACCCAGCATTTTTTGGTGGGGTAATTGCAATGAAAAGGTCTCATTTTGAAACAATTAATGGTCTAAATCCTTTATATAAAGGGTGGGGAAATGAAGATGAAGATTTAAGAGAACGATTTAAATGGGCAAATATGTCAGTTAAAAGAAACAAAGTAGGAACATTCTTATGTCTGTATCATTCTGATAATGGTAATATGTCAAATAAAAATGAAAATGAAAAAAAAGATTTCTTTGAAGGAAGAAAGTATTTTATTGAACAATCATATAAAGATAGGCATATTGGATATAAAAATTTAAAAGCAGACGTTGAGATATTTGACAGTGGTATGCCGTATGTGAAGTGGATCAAAAGCACAAACTATAAAATAGAAATATGATTAATTATCTTGTTGTAGTATATGGTTTTTTTGGTGATATTGCATTTTCAACCTCAGTTGCACGGAAATTATTAGAGGAAAAACAATGTGATACTGTAGATTATTTGATTGGACTTCCACAAATAAAAGATATTTTAGAAAATGATGAAAACATATCAAATGTATTTGTATCAAATCCAACAGGTCCAAATCCTAAAATTACATTTGATGTTTCTAAATACAGTAAAATAATCAAATTAGGACAAATGAGTTTTGATATACCTCCGCCAACTCAAATGCAATTAATGGCAGATATCAAAAATACAGATACAGAATTTTACTTAAATACAAATCCAGAATATGATATTATAGCAAAACAGTTAATTGATGATATCAGAAAAGAAAATAATAAACCTATTGTATGTATCATGTCAAATTGGGAAGAGAGAAGTTTCTTATTTACAGAAGAACAATATAAAAAAGGGATTGATGTGCCAGGATTTGGATATGGTGGAAAACATAGAAATATAAAATATATAGTTGACAATATAATAGACTATGTATATCCAATTGAAGTTGGATTTCCTTCAGGAACATCTCAATTATCAACAGTCAATATTCAATCAAATGATCAAAAATCTTTGTTATTTGAATGTTCATTGATGAAATTTAGTGATGCATTTCTAGGTGCAGAAGGAGGATTATGTAATCTTGCGGCAGGCGTTGGTTGTAAGACCATAATAACAGGTGATTTTGTACATCAATTATACGGATATAACGGAGTAATTAGAAAATTAAAAGAACCAAAATTAGGACCAGTTCATTATTTTAAAAATAAAGGACACGTTGAATTTGATCCATATTTAACAGATGATGAAGTGATAAAGGAGATTATAAAATATGTTAATTGAAATGGATTTAAAAAATCTTAAAAATAAATACAATTTAAAATTAAAAGGCATAATAAATGTGGGTAGTTATTTAGCAAAAGAATATGTAACTTACAAGGAATTATCAATTAATAATATAATATTTGTAGAAGCAAATCCAAATATCATTGAAAAACTAAAAGATCAAGTAGGAAAAGAATGTTTAATCTTTAATAATTTAATTTATAATCAAGATGACATAGAATTGGATTTTAAAATATCAAATCATTTACAATCATCCTCTTTATTAGATTTTGAAAAACACAAAATACATCATCCAGATTTGTCAAGTGTAATTAATATAATCAAATTAAAAACAAAAAAACTTGACACTCTAATAAAAGAAAATAAAATTGATATTAATAAATTCAACACTTTAATGTTGGATGTTCAAGGTGCAGAAAAATTAGTATTGGACGGATTTACAGAAAATATAAAATATATTGATTATATTTATACTGAAATTAATTTTGATGAAATGTATAAAGGATGTTTATTGTTTGATGAATTTAATCTTTATTTAAAAGCTCACGGATTTAAACTGATTGAATATTTTGATACTAAAAAAGGATGGGGAGATGGTTTATATGAAAGAATATAAAAATAAAATATGTGTGGTAATAAGCAGTTGTGATAAATACATACAATTAGCAGATGTACAACTACATTTCTTTAAAAAGTATTGGTCAAATTGTCCTCTTGATATATTTTACATTACTGAAACAAAATCTATTCCTAATATTGATTCCAATTTAAAAATTAAAAATTTTGTTAGTAACATTAATCCAATAGGACCATCTGACTGGGGTAAAAATCTAAAAATGTTATTAGATACCATTCAGTATGAATATATCATATATTTACAAGAAGATTATATATTTACAGATTTTGTTGATGAATCTAGATTAACCACGTTGTTAAAATATATAATTAAAAATGATGTAAATTACGTAAGATTTTATGGTTGTAATAGACATGAGAATTTAATTGAAGTATCAGAAGATGTAAAACTAAGAGAAATATCAAAAAATTCAAATTTTAGATCCAGTTTGATGACTGCAATATGGAACAAAAATACATTCAGTGATCTTATAAATTTGACTTATGGAGTTACTCCATGGCAATTTGAAAGCAATACAATTAACAATAACTATGATAAATTTTATTGTGTAGATTTGTTAAGAGATGATGTCAGTGATATTATAAAATTTACAGGAATTTATGGATCAGGAAACGGTTTTCAAATTTATCCATTTTTAAAAGAAATGATAAAAAATGAAAATATAAAATTGTCAAATGGAGAATATTTTAATATAGATATAAAACTATGAATCATTTATTTGTATTAGGTTATAATGGTGCAGACTATTTTGATGGATGGTATGATAGAGAACAATTTCATCACACAAAATTATATTACATTGACAACGGAAAACAAAATCTATCTGATAATTTGAAAAAAGACTGTATTTATGTCACCACTAAAAACATAGGATGTGCTGGTGGATGGAATCTAATGGCAGATATGGCATACAATACATTTAATCTTGATAAATTTATTATATGTCAAGAAGATAGTATAATATCAGAAGAAATTCTTGATGCAATTACTGATGAATGTAATGAAAATACTATATGTGGTAGTTATAATAATGGATTTGAGTTTGCAGTATTTGGTTTGCATAAAAAAACATACGAAAAATTAGGCAGATTTGATGAGAATATATTGTTTGCTGGATGTGAAGATGATGATTACAAACACCGATGTCATCTACACAATATAACAGTTAAAAGTATGGAAGTATCCAACAAATATAATATAAGCATAGCAAATAATAATAATGTCAAGCCTAGAGAAACTTCTATATATAACGGAGAATATGTTAAAGAAAAATGGGGAAATTACAAATTTTCTCATCCATTTAATATTGAAAATAATATTATAGAACAAACTTTAATGTTTAAAAAATATTATCCTAATACAACTGATTGGCCAAGTCAAATTGAGTATCAAATTTTTTCTTCAAAATGAACGTTTCATTTCATACAGAACATCTAGGACTTAGGGGTGTAGAAGTATCAGTGTATGATTATGCTAAATATAATGAAGAAATACTGAATAACACATCAATAATATTTTCACAAAAAAACGGTGATTTAAAAGCATATGATAAATTCTCAAATAGATTTGAAGTGATATTATATGAAGATTTTAAAGATTTACAGTTTGAAATTGACAAAAGAAACATAGAAGTTGCATATTTTCAAAAAGCAGGAAAATATGATGGAAAGATTTTAAAAAATTGTAAGAACGTAGTTCATTCAGTTTTTCAGTTATGTGAACCTCACGGTGACGTATATGGATATATTTCAGAATGGTTAACCAATAAAATGACAAACGGAAAATATCCTTTTGTTCCTTATATTGTAGATATTTTGAATTATGATAACAATTTAGATTATAGAGAAGTTTTGAATATCCCAAAAGATGCAATGGTGTATGGATATTATGGAGGAAATGATAGTTTTAGCATTCCATTTGCAAAAAAAGCAGTTTATGATATTGCAAAATCAAATAAAAATATATACTTTTTATTTATGAATGTAGATGTGTTTTGTGAAGAATTAGAAAATATTCTTCACATAGAAGGAACACACAATTTTGATAAAAAGATATCATTTATAAATACATGTGATGCATGCATTCATGCAAGAAATGGAGGAGAAAGTTTTGGACTTACAGTAGCAGAATTTTCCGTAAAAAACAAACCAGTGATCACATCTACATACGGTACATTATTTTTCAATGATTTAGCTCATATTGATATGTTAAAAGATAAAGCAATAATTTACAATGACTATTCTACATTAATTAATATATTGAAAAATTTATCTAAATATGATATCATGAATAAAAATTGGAATGCATATACGGAATATACTCCGTCAAAAATAATGAGTCAATTTAAACAAAAATTTTTATAATATATGAACATTGAGGCACTATACAAAATAAAACAAAAATATTTTTTAGAACCAAAAACAATATTAGATATTGGCGCATGTAATGGTTGGTTTGCGGGATTGTGTAAACATGTGTGGACTGACAGCAAAATCACACTAATTGAAGCAAATCCATTTTATGAAGAAACGTTGAGAAATACAGGAAACCCATATTTCATAACTTTATTGGGTGAATCACTGAAAACATCCGTTCCATTTTATATTAAAAAAGATGAACCAGGATCAACTGCATCATCAATATATAAAGATTTAGGAGATTACATGAAAAATGGAAATTGTGAGATTGTAAATCTGACAATGAATAGACTAGATGACTTAATATTTAAAGGATTTGATCTTATTAAGATTGATACACAAGGATCTGAGCTTGATATAATCAAAGGAGGATTAAATACCGTAAGAAAATCTAAGTATTTATTATGTGAAGTTTCTCTGAAAGAATGTAATGAAGGCGCTCCATTAAAAAAAGACGTACTAGATTATTTGTCAAGTATTTACTTTGAACCAATTGATGTAGCATTTACTCACACTCTAAACGGAGTTTCTTTTCAAGAAGACATTTTGTTTGTAAATAATTGTTTAATCTAATAAATATGACGGTATATTATAGAATAAGTGACGTAGGATATAAAAAAGTAAAAGCTCCTTACATCAACAATGAAAATTGTCTTAGAAATTTTATCAAAAATTTTCTAAACAATAATACAAATGATATTATCATACTGGCAGATAATGTATGTGAATCCACATATAAGATGATAAAATCATATGTACCAGTTGACAATATTATACAATGTAAAAAAGGAAGCGGAGCACAAACCTTTAATGTTGTATTAGATATGGCATTAAAGTTAAATGATGATGAAATAGTATATTTTGTTGAAAATGACTATGTACATAGATCAAATTCAAAGAAAATTCTAGAAGAAGGATTTGATGTAGGATCAAATTTTGTATGTTTATATGATCATCCAGACAAATATTTAAATGGACCTGATGGTGGTAATCCTCAAGTTGAAAATGGTGGTGAATATACTCAAGTATTTTTATCAAAAACATGTCATTGGAAACTTACTAATTCAACCACAATGACGTTTGCGTCAAAAGTTAAAACATTAAAAATAACTGAACCAATACTGAGGAAATGGACCACTGGTACTTATCCTGAAGATTACAAAATGTTCTTAGAATTAAGAGATAATGGCCACGCACTAATCAGTCCAATTCCAAGTTATTCTACTCACGGAGATTTACCTTGGATGGCACCATTAATTAATTGGGAAAAGGAATTATGATATCAGTAGTTATACCAACTTATAAAGAACCAGAATATCTTGATTTGTGTATTGAATCAATTTTATCAGGTCAAAAATATAAAAATGAGATTATTGTAATTATTGATGGTACATTAGATATTAATAAATTCATTTTAGATAAATACAAAAATCAAATTGTACCAATAATTTTTGAAACAAACTATGGTCAGACTAAAGCTACAAACTTTGGTGTATATTCCGCATCAAATAAAGATATTTTAATTGTAAATGATGATAATGTATTCCCAAAAGACTGGGATTCTATACTGTTAGAAAATTACAATTCACAGACTGATGTAGTTAGTCCAAATCAAATTGAACCATATAATAGCATATTTAAACAGTTTGTAAAATATGACTTTGGTAAAACCGTAGAAGAGTTTAATTTATCACATTTCCAAAGTGAAGAAACTAAATTCAGAAAACCATATATAGATGATGCAGGATCAACTCTTCCATTTTTAATGTCCAAAATAAATTTTCTAAAAATTGGTGGTTGGGATGAAACATATCCTAGTGGACACGTTGTTGATTGGGAATTTTTTTTAAAATGTAATTTGTGCGGACTTAATTTAAAAAGAAATTATAATCTAAATTTCTATCATTTTGTAAGTATTGGAACTAAATCACCTGAACAAATTAAAAATACAAAAATGAATGAAAAGGCTGGTTTTGAGTACTTTTTATACAAATGGGGGTCATATCCAAAACACAACCCCCTTACTAATCTTAAGACGTTATAAGTAGCTTTGAACAGTTTTTTTCAAACTTTCATTAAATTCACTCAATTTAAAATTTGGGAATTCCATCATAAAGTCTTTGGTATCAATTGCATATCTAAAATCATGACCTTTACGGTCTGTAACGTATTCAAACCATTCCCAGTCAACCTTTTGATTTGTAATGTTCTCATAAGCATCAACAATTGAGTGTATTAATTGTATATTAGATATTTCATTGTTACCTCCAATCAAGTACTGTTTTCCTACAATACCATCTAATAAAACATTAATTAATGCATTAACGTGGTCTTTAACATAGATCCAATCTCTAATGTTCTCTCCGTTCCCATACAATGGTATTTTTTCTTTATTTTTTAATTTATTAATACAAACTGGTATAAGCTTTTCTGGGAATTGTCTTGACCCAAAATTATTGCTACAATTAGTAATTATCCCAGGAAACTTATAAGTCTTAACATAACTTCTTACCAATAAGTCACTTGCAGCTTTACTTGCAGCATAAGGACTGTTTGGCCTATACGGACTATCTACACTAAACTCTGATTCTTTATAACTTAAACTACCAAATACTTCATCTGTTGATACATGAATAAATTTCTTTATATTAATGTCTTTAAAAATCTCTAATAAGTTAAAAGTACCATTAATATTAGTATCAATAAACTTCTTTGGACCTTTAATTGAATTATCCACATGAGATTCAGCCGCAAAATGAATTACACAGTCTAAATTTAATGATTCAAAATACTTTTTTTGATCTGAAAAATATGGCGCTGAAATATCCATATTCAATCTATGATATTTAGAATCTTCTTGAAATGATAAATATTTATTAGCTGCATATGTACCACAGTCTAAATTATAAACCATATTTAAATCCGTCAGTTTCAAGATCTCTTCAATGAAATGACTTCCTATAAAACCACATCCTCCTGTTACTAGTATGTTCATATTAATTGTTTAACTCCTTTAAAAATATCTATATTTTGTTTAAATCCTAAATTTTTTAATTTACTCACATTCATATACATGTCTTTTACTTGTACAATTTTGTGAAAATCCACCGCATCAATAGCAGTAATTTTACTGGTTGAATTTGTTTCTTTTACAACAAAATCAATGATTTCTCTAAACTTTTGAGGAATACCACTGCCAATATTTATAATTTGATTATACTCCCCTTGATGTATTACAGAATAAATTGCCTTACATACATCATCAACGTGCATATAATCTCTAATAAAATCTCCGTCATAATATAACTTAATTTCATTATTAGATTTAATTTCATTGATTAAATATTGTAAAGCATTCTTTTGTTTTGAAACTCCACCATCAGAAGGACCATACACATTACATAATCGTAATATTCGATATTTGATCTTAAAAGTTTCACAATAACTTATAATCATATCTTCAGCACATCGTTTAGTAATACTATAAAATCCCTTCGGTTTACAATTATCATCTTCTTTTGCTGGTAATTGTACATCACCATAAACAAACCAACTACTAATGAAATTAAAAACAATATTCTTATCTTTACAATTTTGTAATACGTTCAATAACTTTGTCAGATTGGTGTCTACATCTTTATGAATATCATCAAATACATGATAATTATGTGTGGTACTAATCATATACAACACATTATCATGTATAGGAACATTATCTTCTCTATTGTGTACATGAGTATACTTATTATATAACTTATTAAAGTTACTACCTATAAATCCAGTACCACCAAATAAATCAATTTTCATATTTAGAAATTACTTCTCTGATATATTCAATATTATCACTTGTAATAGTTGGAGAACACCCAATAAAAAATACTTTCTCTAATACACCATTTGCATTAGGATAATTACTCCAATGTTCCAAATGTGAATATGCAGGGTGTAACAAAATATTCCCAGCAAAATAGTTTCTTGTTTGAATACCATTAGACTCTAAATAGTTTACCAACTTATTCTTTGACAAATAGGAGTCACAAATAACAGGAACTCCAAACCAAGATACATCAGCTCTTTCATCTTGTGATGGAAATTTCAATGACTTAATTGATTCAAGCATAGATTGAATTGTCTTCTTATTAGTCTTTCTGATTTCATGAAATTTATCTGATTTCTTCAATTGCGCTAATCCAATACCTCCTTGTAAATCAAGCGGCTTTAAATTATATCCAATTTGAGTAAAGAAATATTTGTGATCAATTTGATATGGCAGTTCTTTAATCCAATTGCTAAATCTACAATTACAACTACCATTTTTTAATAAATTTGCCGGTCCAATACAGAAACAGTCTCTTCCCCACCAACTAAATGATCTTGCCAATTTAACGATTTCTTCTATATTTGAACTAACCATTCCGCCTTCACCAGTGGTAATATGATGTGCAGGATAAAAACTACAACTAGTAGCAATAGCATATTCACACAAATCCTTATCTTTCCATTTACTTCCAAAACTATCACAACCATCCATAATTAATTGAATTCCATATTTATTAGAAATTTCAAGTAACTTGTCCATATCAGGAGGATTACCCAATACAGGAGAAATAAATATTGCTTTAGTATTCGATGTAATCTTCTTTTCTAAGAGATCCAAATCAAAATTAAGAGTATTATATTCAATATCTACAAATATAGGCTTTAAATTATTTTGAATAATAGGATTTAGTGTGGTTGGAAATCCTACTACAGACAACAAAATTTCATCTGTATCAACCCACTTAAAATGTTTTTTAAGAGCTGCAATCATTACAAGATTAGCAGAACTACCAGAATTAACCATTACTGAATACTTCTGGTTTATCTTCTTACTAAATTCTTGTTCAAACTTGTACACCTTTTCACCACTACTAAACCATTTACCAAATAACAGTGAATCAATTGCTTCAACCAATTCATCATCATCCATTAGAGGTCCAGAATAAAATACTTTATTCTTTGCTCCCTTAAGATTATGACAGTATTCAGGTATAAACTGTTCTTTTTTTACTTGGTTTATAAAATCTACTATAACTTGTTTTTTATTCATATTATTTCCAATTATTTAAACAATAATCAATTGATTCATCAACGGTTTTCATTTTAATTCCAGTTTCTAACAATTTACTATTACTCATAACACAATTAGAACGTGGTGTTTTAGCATAATTTTTATATAATTGTTCTTCATCAATTAATGTAAAATTTTTATCTTTTGCAATAGTCCTCATTAACTTTTTAATTAAACTATCAGTTGTAATATAACCCGTATTGGTTACATTGTAAATACCAAAAGGCACTTTATTTGTGAATGTTTGTATACAAGCACTTACAAATTCTTGTTTATTACTGATTGAATTTTCTGCTTGTAACAATTTATCATATCGTAACATTTTACTAATATAATTTCGTGAATTATTGTTTTCTTCAAAAGGTATTCTTAATCTCCATATATAATTCTTATTCCATTTTGATACTATTTTTTCTGCAATTGCTTTTGTACCACTATAAAAACTACAATTATTTTGCACAAATGAAAAATTTGGATCATCCTCTTCTGTAAATGGTTCTCCATCTACCCTTCTTCCTGAATAAATACATCCACTAGATACATGACCAAGTTGAATATCATTCAACATACACCAATCAGTCAATATTTGAGGCCAAACAATATTACCATGAATTGTAGATTCTTTATCTAATTCACATGCATCTACATTTGGTTTACCAGTATATCCAGCCGCATTAATTACCACATCAATAATTGGATATCCTGCTTCCGCATACCATTTCTCTAAATCATAAAATGTTGTGTTTTTTGTATCTGACCAACATTTAAATTTTAATTGTTGTTGTTCTAATTGACGCTTAAATTCACTGCCAATATATCCAGTCGATCCAAATAGTATAATCATAATAATTTTTCTAAGTATTGTTTATATTCACTTTTAGGCATTTTGTCAACTATATTAGATAGTTGTTGTTTATTAATAAATTTTTTTCTATAACAATCTTCCTCAATACATCCAATTTTAATACCTTGTCTTTCTTGAATTGTCTGTATATAAGCTCCACTTTGATATAAAGATTCAGGTGTACCTGCATCTAACCAAACAGTCCCCCTTGGAAATTGTATTACCGTCAATTTTTGTTGTTCCAAATAAATTCTATTTAAGTCCGTTATTTCCAGTTCACCTCTGGTAGATGGTTTTAATGATTTTGCAAGTCTTACCACCTCATTATCATAAAAATACAAACCAGGAACAGCATATGTACTTTTTGGATTAGTAGGTTTCTCTTCAATTGAAATTGCTTGACCATCATTATTGAATTCTATAACACCATATGCACTTGGATCATTTACTTGATACGCAAATACAATTGCACCATCCAATGTTGGTTTCATTCTAGCCATTCCATGAAAAATATTATCTCCTAATATCAAACCAACTGAATCATTCTGAATAAAATCCTCCGCAATAATAAATGATTCAGCAATACCTCTTGGTTTATATTGAACTTTATAACAAATATCCAACCCTAAATGTTTACCATCACCAAATAACTTTTCATACAAAGGTAAATATTCTGGTGTACTAATAATACAAAATTCTCTTATACCACAAGTTATCATTGTAGATATCGGATAATAAATCATTGGTTTATCATACACAGGTAATAATTGTTTATTAACCGTTGTTGTAAGAGGATATAATCTACTGCCAGTTCCTCCAGATAAAATAATTCCTTTCATATAACTCTTATATTTATAGATAAATAGACCGTTTATGATTTATATAATTTTTTTAAATACGTTTTTGTTGGTTGTCTGGTTCAATACAGATGCATTCATTGAATACCTAAAATTCACAGGCAACTTATTCAAAATAAAAGAATATGAACTTGAAAAAAATAATGACTTCAGTCTAACGTATCATTCATTCTTATTGAAAAAATACAACGGTTTCGTAATCAGACTCATTACATGTCCATTATGTTTTAATTTCTGGTTAACTTTGGTGTTTACAATTGTTTTTAATTATCAATTTATTTGTATTCCAATAATATATATACTATCATTATTAATATATTTTATATTTACTAAGTTATCACCATGAATATAAGCAACGTTACTGACTTCTATCATTTAATTAAAAGATCAAATCTACAATCATTTAACTCAAACTTAAATGTGTTTGTTGACTGCGTAGATAACTATAACCGTATCTGTAATTGTAAATCAAATGAAAAATCAAACAAATACAGAGAATGTCATGAGTTATACAAAAGAGCCGCTTTAAATGATATTGCGGCAATAAAACATGAAATATTTAAAAACACAACTGATAGTTCAGTTATATTTTATGACGGCGGAACAGTTATTCTTACTTTAGTAAAGTAATGATTTTAAAACATTATTCACACACAAGTTTAGATAGGAATTTTCAATTAAAGAACCAGTACCAATTTCTGCTTGTTTCCATTCTAATATATAGTCACTCTTAATTTTAACAAGAGGATCATTGATCTTTTCATGTTCATTAGGAGGTTGCGTGAATATACGTTCATCAAAATCATTATATATATATTTACTTACGTGAATTAAGTTACCACCTAAAACTTCTTTGATCCAATATACTTCATCTTTTGGATATTGATCATATCTGATATCAGAAACAAAAATAACCTCACTGTCATCAACTTCTATATCTTTCTGAAGCATAGATGTCCAATAAGTACCTTCTGTTTGTTTTCTCTTAACTCCACCATACCATACCAACATTTCTCTAAAAATAGACTTATCTTCAGTATTCTCAGAAAAAACATTTAATCCTAACTTTGTTTTGATAAAATCTTCACAATCTTTCTTAAGATAATAAGCCAATGCATATTGTTTAGCCTTAATACCTTTTTGTGACAATTGTTTAATTGCAATGTCACAAAACAAATTTTTGCCACTACGAGCAACACCAGATACACCAATATATTTTTTAGTCATTATCAAATAATTTCTCTAATTCTTTTTCAGTTTTGCCATATAACTTACATACATTAACCAAATCTGTCAATCCATTTTCATTCTTAATCATCATACTACAATAGTCATATGCGTCTGCCTTACTAATTTGATAATGATTTGCAATCAACTGAATTAACTCTTTGTTTAAAGATTGCTTATTTGATTTAATCCATTTACAAAATTTACGACCATGTGGAACTACATCACAACAAAGTTTGTAAAATTGTCTATCTGGAACAGAATTGAAATACTTGGAAATATATGCAATCTCTTCAATGCAAGAT
>SXGQ01500637.1_pt1 | contig 21523 bp, 23 predicted proteins | sample 3178371 | NCBI WGS metagenome assembly SXGQ01 (sample SAMN11356859, study PRJNA531348) | freshwater metagenome | isolation source: freshwater sample F1-20 | place: China: Fuxian Lake, Yuxi | collected 2017-12-25 | reverse complement strand
TTTCTTACGATCGGTAAATATGAGGAGCGAAAGTGTTATCCGTTATTGCTCGATGCCTTCAAAGCTACGTTCGGTAATCAGAGCCACGTTGAGTTAGTGATCAAGGCAGATTTTTTCCTGGATCATCACCGCAAACGCCAGCAACTCGAAAGCGAAGTGACAACGAGAAATCTTCGTAATGTCTCTTTGGTTTGGGGAGATTGGCCTCAAACGGCGTTGTGCGAGGCGTATCAAAACGCCGACGCCTTTGTCTTGCCGACTCGCGCGGAGGGTTGGGGACTTCCGATTATCGAAGCGTTGGCCTGTGGAACGCCTGTGCTGACAACCCTCTACAGTGGGCAATCGGCGTTCTTATCGGCAGTCGCCGGAAATTTTCTCGAGATTATCTATTCGAAGACTGTGATCCGCGACCCGGAGTTTTTAAAGTACTGGCCCGGGGTCGATACCCTCGGAGGGGAGTGGGCTGAACCCAATTTCGAAAGTTTGTGCACAGGTCTCTCAGAGCTCGTCCGCAATCATCCCGAGTGGGCGGAGCGGGCCCGCGCCGCCAGCGCGACCATCAGACGGGACTTCTCTTGGGCCCAATCATCGGAAAAGGCAATTCTGGTGCTTCGGGACCTGGGCTGGCTGGACTAAACATCCGCCGGGTCCAGCCGACTGGTTAGGGTGTAGAGAATTGAACCGCCTGGAGCACCACACCATGTCGGCCCTAGCACTGAAGGCTTACCGCAACACTGACATCAACTCGCGTTGTGAGACGTCGAGCAAGCGTGATCTCGTCATCATGATGTACGACGCGGCGATCGATTCGATCCGGCTGGCGCGTGAGCACGCTCTTCGTCAGGAGAAGCGTGCAGCGAGCTCGTCCACGTCGCGTGCGCTCTCCATCCTTGCCGCCTTGCGCGAGACTCTCGACCGTGACCAGGGGGGCTCGGTTGCCGCGCATCTCGATGATTTTTATCAGTTTTTAATGCGCCGTCTGGTTCGCACGGCTGGCGGCGCCTCGACCGAAGACCTCGCTGAATGCCAAGACCTCCTGGGTCAGGTCCGGGAAGCTTGGGCTGCGATCGCGCCCCAGACCGTGGGTGAGGTCAATCGTCGAATGTTTGTTGTGCATTCCTGAGTCTTTCCCTACTATCGGGTCAAAATAAATCCGATTTGAACCGGTATTGGAAGTAATTTCCGCGCTGGGTGTCGGTTGGGGAGAGGGTCATGGCGCGCGGAAGAGCGGCGGGTTAGGCCACGCATGGTCGCGTGGACGGCATCTGCGTCTTTAATAGAGAGTGATCCGCTCGAGTCGCTGGCGGGCGACTCGGTGATCATGCGCTCCCTGCGCTCTCTCGTTAAGCGAGTGGCCGCCAGTGACAGCACCGTACTCGTGCTCGGTGAGTCCGGGACCGGCAAAGAGCTCGTCGCGCAATCCATCCATCGTCTTTCGGCTCGCGTCAGAAGCGCGTTCGTCCCGGTCAACTGTGGCGCGATTCCCCACGAGCTTCTCGAGAGCGAACTCTTCGGTCATACCAAGGGCGCCTTCACTGGAGCGCTCGTCGATCGACGTGGTCGATTCGAGATGGCCAACAGCGGCACCTTGCTTCTCGATGAAATCGGCGATATGCGCCTCGAGATGCAGGTGAAGTTGCTGCGCGTTCTGCAAGAGCGCTCGATCGATCGCGTCGGTGACGAACGGCCTTTTTCGGTCGATGTGCGGATCATCGCCGCGACGCATCGTCACCTCGAGGAAGCGATCGGCGCCGGGGAATTCCGCGCGGATTTGTATTACCGCCTCAATGTGATTCCGATCTACGTGCCGCCTTTGCGCGAGCGTGATCAGGACGTGCTGCTCCTCTTCGATCATTTCGCGCGTCGAAGTGCCGGCAAAGACCTCGCCCCCGTGCGGGCGGGAAGTTGTCTGCTAGCGTGGATGCTCGGCTACGACTGGCCGGGTAATTGTCGGGAGCTACTCAATTTCGTCGAGCGTCTGTCGGTGCTCTGGCCTGGCGAGGAGTTGACGCTCGAGAAGATCCCCGCAGCGCTGTTGCCGAGAAAGCGAGGCGCCTCGGCGCCGACGGCCGAGGAGCAGCGAGCGGTGCTCGATATGTGGCAGTGGGACGAGGAGGCGACCAAAGACTCAGCTGACTCTGAGGCTCCGGGGTCTCTCGATTGGGCGACCGGGGTCAAGGCCCCGGCGGTGCCAGGGGTCTCTAAGAAAATGTCCGCGATCGACCTCAAACAGCTGCTGGCCGACTACGAGGCCTCTTGGGTACGAGAGGCGATGCGAGTCACCGAAGGCAACGTCACGCATGCGGCGGATTTGCTCGGCTTGCCGCGCACGACCTTCATCGAACGATTGCGTAAGTACGAGCCCTCGGTTTTTCGACAGTAGGCGAAATTCAGTCAGTAGCGACTATAAGTTGCTGGTTTTTCGAGCGTTTTATCCCTTGGCACGCGAGTTGCTAGATCCTGCACGTGCACGCGATCGCAGAAAACAGCCTCGACGTCCGATCCCTGCCTAACTCGGCTCCCGCCGTGTCTGGCACGAATTCCATTGGGAGTTCGGGACACGCGATGGTGTTTGGCGATCCCTTCACCGCGCAGCTGCTGGCTCTCGCCTCGCGCGTGGCTCGCACCGAAGTGACGGTGTTGATCGGCGGTCCCTCCGGCACCGGCAAAGAAGTTTTGGCGCGAGTGATTCATCAGCACTCGCTGCGACAGCAGGGGCCCTTCGTCGCCTTCAACTGCGCCTGTCTTCCAGAATCAATGGTGGAAGACTTGCTGTTCGGCCACGAGAAAGGCGCCTTCACGGGTGCCGTTCAGCGTTTCGAGGGATATTTCGCTCAAGCTGACGGCGGGACCTTGTTCCTTGATGAGGTCGGTGAGTTGCCGATGTCCGTGCAGGCCAAACTTTTGCGCGTGCTTCAGGAACGTGAGTTCACACCGCTCGGCGCGACCCAGCCGCAGAAGACAAAGTTCAGATTACTGGCCGCGACGAATCGCGACCTGAAGGCCGATGTGCAGGCAGGACGATTCCGCGAGGATCTTTACTACCGACTCAATATTTTCCCGCTGCAGATGAAGCCGCTGAAGCAACGCCCGGGGGACATCCTCCCGCTTGCGCGGGCATTGATCGAGCGACATCGGTACATCTCGGGTGACTTGCAACTCGATCCGAGCGCCATCGAAGCGCTTCAAGCCTATGACTGGCCGGGAAATGTACGGGAACTCGAAAATGTCATCCAACGCGCGATGGTGGTTGCCGATGGTCCGATGCTGACGGCGATACATCTCGGCCTCGACGCCTCGCTACCGCAGGAGTTGAGAGCGCCTTCGATGGGTTTGGATGTCTCTGACTTCATGCAAGGACATCGCTCTTCTGCGATGGCCTTCGATATCAAGAATGATCCCTCTCTCGCAACGGACGACACGCCGAGGACCGAACCCTCGCTTGCGGATCGTCGGGTGATGCAAGAGGCGGAGTTAATCCTTGCCACGTTGAAGGCTGTTCCAACGAAAACTCTCGCGGCCGCGCGGCTCGGAATCTCTGAGCGAACGCTGCGATACAAGCTGGCCCGATTGCGTGAGCACGGGCTGATGGCGGCAGGCTTATGAGCGTTCATTCCGTAGCCATGCAGCAGGCGCTTGAACACTTGCGAGCGATGCGAGAAGCGGCTCGCCCGCCCGATTTAGGTCTCAACACCGCGCAGGGTTCGGCGTCCACGATGGTGGATGCCAGGACCGATCGACCGTCGTTCCTCGAGACGATGCGTTCCGCGGTCGACTCGGTCAACGCGCAGCAATCGTTGTCGAGACAGTTACAGACTGCTTACGTCAAGGGTGAGGATGTATCGCTCACCGATGTGGCGATCGCGATGCAGAAGTCTTCCGTCGCTTTCGAAGCGACGGTGCAGGTTCGAAACAAGATTCTCGAGTCCTACAAAGAAATCATGAGCATGACGGTGTAATCCGATGGCAGCGGTCGAAGCAGACGTCTTGAGGTCGCGACTCGATGGCGAGGGCGCAGGGGCCGGGGTGATGGTGACCACCTCGCGTGATGCTGCGCGCTCGACGGATTTGACGACAGCGGAGGGCGGGCGCGGTGGCGCGGTCGCTAGTTTTCTCCAACAGCCCGTCGTTCGGTCGACATTGCCGTATGTCGGTATCGCGCTCGTCTTGTTACTGGCAATCGTTGCGTATGTGTCTTTATCGACTCCGCCACCGCGCATGCTCTACCCGGAGATGGCCGACGCCGATAAAGAAGCGGCGCAACAGTTACTCGCGAAAAACGGGGTCGGTGTTCAGCTCGACGGAGCGACGGGATCGCTCATGGTTCCGGCGAGTGAGTTTCATGAGGCGCGCATCATGCTCGCTGCAGCCGGGTTGCCCAAAGACGCAACGTCCGGTTCGTCCATATTAAAAGAGGCCATGCCACTTGGCACGAGCCAGTTCATGGAGCAGGCGCGGTACAACGCGACGGTCGAGGAAGAGTTGGCCCAGAGCATAAGGCGGATCAACTCGATAAAAGATGCGCGCGTTCATTTGGCCCTGCCTCGTCAGAGCGCTTTTGTTCGTGATCGCGCAGACCCCAAAGCGTCGGTCATCGTGACTCCGTTTGCAGGCCGTGCGGTCAGTGATGGTCAAGTGCAGGCGATCATCCACTTAGTGTCTTCCAGTATTCCGTACATGATCCCGACGAACGTATCGGTCGTCGATCAGTATGGTCGACTACTTACTGAACCGGCTGGAGCGAAGGACCTCAATGCGAAGCAACTCGAGCTACGCCAAAAACTTGAGGCCGATTACGTCGATAGAATCAATCAGATTCTCGCGCCGATTTTCGGTACGGCAAATGTTCGAGCACAGGTCAATGCGGATCTAGATTTCTCTGTGATTGAGCAGACGACGGAGAACTTTGATCCGAATAACGCGGGAACCCGAGTTCGATCTGAGCAGCTCAAAGAAAGCAGCACGACGGAACCCAGCGCGTCGGGTGTACCGGGCTCTCTTTCGAACGAGCCGCCTGCACCGGTCACTCCCACGACTGCAGCCAATGTGCCTGCGGATCCTAACGCTCCTGCAACTCCGGCGGCTGCCGCACCCGCCGAGCCAGTGGTGCGCGGACAAGAGCGAAGTGAGAGCCGTAACTTCGAGATGGATCGAAGCGTTCGGTACGTGGTGGATCCGGCGCCGCGTATGCGACGACTTACCGTCGGCGTGGCGATCAATGATGCGATCGCCGCTCCTGGCGCGACCACTCCGCCAGCTCGACGCCCGCTACCGGCGGAGGAGATTGCCCGATTAACCACGCTCGTGCAGGGCACCGTAGGTTTCAATGCAAATCGTGGGGACGTCGTTAATATCATTAGCACGAGTTTCGAGCCGCCCGTTCCTGAGGTTGAGACGCCGATCTACTTACGCCCGCAGGTGCTCGATACCGCCAAGTACATCGCGGTCGCGTTGGCTATTGCTCTACTTGGCTTGCTGATTGTTCGACCGATCATCACCCGTCTGACAGCTGTCCCGGCGATCGCAGAGAATGCGACACCAAATGCCGGAGGCCCGAGAGATGCGTTGCTCGATACTGCGGTGCCCGATGCGAATGCTACCACCGAAGGTGAAGTGGAGCTTCGCGAGGGTGAGACCCTGGAGGAATTGAAGGCACGGATGAAGCCAAAAAAGAAAGGGATCTCGGCCGACTTGCTCGACACGGCCAATAGTTATGACGACAAAGTGACCGTAGTCCGAATGCTCGTTTCGCAAGACTCGAAGCGCGTCGCGCTGGGCTTGAAGGGTCTGATCGGTCGGGACCTCTCGTAGTAGGAGCTCGATGATGGCAGACGCAACGACTACAGCAATTTCTGCAAATACCGTAGATCCTGAACAGATCGCTATGGAGGTCGCGGCACTCTCGAATACGCAGCGTGCAGCCGTGATGCTGATGTTGCTCGGCGAGGAAGAAGCGGCGAGTGTGATTCGTCACCTTGCGCCGAAGGAAGTACAGCACCTCAGTGCAGCGATGATCTCGGTGGCGGATCTGTCCCAAGAGGCCGTCAGCATGGTTCTCGACGGCTTCATCGCGACGATCAAGAAGCAGACCAATATCGGCGGCGGTATCGACTATCTCGAGAGCGTCCTGAAAAACGCCATTGGCGAAGACAAGGCGAGCAGTGTGCTCAGCCGCATCATGCCTGCCTCGGCTAATCGTGGCCTCGAAGTCCTTCAGTGGATGGATGCGAGGTCGATTTCCGAGATGATCTCGCACGAACACCCGCAGATCGTTGCGATCGTTCTCTCATTTCTCGACTACGACGTGGCTGCGGATGTCATTCGCTTTCTTCCGGAGGCGATGCGGCCAGAGGTGCTCTCTCGAGTGGCGACGCTTGAGACCATTCAGCCAACCGCGATGCAGGAGCTGGAGGTTATTATGCGCAAGCAGTTCTCCTCTAACTCTTCGCTGAAGTCCTCGAGCGTTGGTGGCGTGAAAGCGGCCGCCCGGATCATGAATTACGTGAAGTCCGAAATTGAAGTCGGGCTGATGTCGAAACTTACCCAGAGAGACGCCGATCTCGCGCAGCGGATCCAGGACAACATGATCGCCTTCGAGAATCTCTCTGGCTGCGATAATAGAAGCATCCAGACGTTGATGCGGGCCGTACCGTCTGAACTTTTGATGCAGGCGCTAAAGGGTGCCGACGATATTCTGAAAGACAAATTTCTACTCAATATGTCTGGCCGTGCCCGCGAGATGTTCGTCGACGAAATGGACAGCAAGGGACCGATGCGGCTCTCGGACGTTGAAGAAGCCAGAAAGCAGATTCTGCGTACCGCACGTAAGCTCTCCGATGCCGGTGAGATGATGCTGTCCGGCCGCGGCGCCGATTATGTTTGATAAGGCGACGATCCGGTGAGCGAGCAGTCCAATTCGCGACGCCATAAACGAGCCCCTTTCGTTCCGGTCACCACCCTTCGCAAGTCGGAGGCTGATCCGACAGGGCAATTTGCGGCGCGACATTTCGCGGTAAAGAGAGCGGGCTTCCTCCTCCGTGAGTACGCCCGCCAACAGGAGAGCCCGCTCGATTCTCCGATTAAAGACGACGCACAACTGGCTACGATCGAGTCATCCGCGGAATCTTCGATCTCTGAACTTTTTAACGACCTATCTGCCAACTCATCGACTAGCGGACAGTCTGCTTCGGGAATCTCTCAAGAGGAAGTCGACCGTCTCGTCGCCGAAGCCGAGCAGCGAGGTCGCGAGTCTGCTCAGGCGGAGTGGATCGCCACGCTCGATCAGGCCATTGCCGCGCTGGATGCCGCTGGGCGAGCGGTCGGTGACGCTCATCGCGATCTCGAGCGTCGTATGGTAGTTCCGCTCGCGCAGGCGAGTGTGCAGATCGGCAGTGAACTCGCGCGTCAAGTACTTGCCGACGCAACCGGTCTACAGCGCTATATCGAATCGGTGATCGCGACGATACAGCCGGGAAACACGGACGATGATCTTTCGGCGACTACGGCGATGGTCGAGGTTCGGGTCAATCCCGAAGATCTCGCTCTACTTGAGCGCTCGTCGCTACGCCCATCCTCGATCACGTTCATCTCCGATCCGCTCGTACCACGCGCGGGCGCGATTGCGAGCAGTGAGAACAAGGTCGTCGACGACCGTTTCGAAAATAGAATGCGCTTCGCGAAAGAAGCGGTGTTGGCTACTGCAGCAGACTTATTGCGCGAGGCACCATCGTGAGTGCGCAGCTGCTCGAAACACTTGGCGAACGACTCTCGGCGATCACTCTACCGCCGCCGGGAGTTTGCGGCGTTTTGACCCGAGTGACGGGTATGCTGCTCGGAGCCCGCGGCGTTCGTGCACCGCTCGGCGCGTATTGTGAAGTGATGGCTGAACACGGCGAGGGCATCACCTGCGAAGTCGTCGGCTTCAGCGGTGAAGAGGTCATGCTCATGCCGCTCGCCACGGTACAGGGTTTGTTGCCCGGTACTGGCGTTCGGGTGATTACGCATACGGCTCGCGTGGGTGTCGGCGACTCGCTGCTCGGTCGGGTGGTAGATGGTCTCGGCCAACCACTCGATGGTGGCGAATCGATCGAGCCGTCTGTCTATGTTGCACTGCGGGGCGAGAGAAAAAATCCGCTACAGCGTGCGCCAATCAACGGTGTGCTCGATGTCGGGATCCGTGCGATTAATTCTTTTTTGACGATTGGCCAAGGGCAGCGAATCGGTTTGATTGCCGGTAGCGGCGTGGGTAAGAGCGTGTTACTCGGCATGATGACGCGCTTCACGTCGGCCGATGTCGTTGTCATCGGAATGATCGGCGAGCGCGGTCGCGAAGTGCTCGACTTCGTGACCGAGACGCTCGGTGAGGAGGGGCGAAAGCGCGCAGTCGTCATCGCGGCGCCTGGGGATTGCTCTCCTGTCATCCGGTTGCGCGCAACCCACTACACCTGTGCAATCGCCGAGTACTTTCGCGATCAGGGTAAAAACGTACTACTACTCATGGACTCCATGACTCGCGTGGCGCACGCCCAAAGAGAAGTCGGACTCGCCGTCGGCGAGCCGCCGACTACGAAAGGATATACGCCATCCGTTTTTTCTTTGATCAATGAGCTGATCGAGCGTGCAGGAAGTGTCGCCAGTGGCGGAAGTATCACCGGGATTTACACGATCCTTGCCGAGGGTGACGACGCCAACGATCCGATCGTCGACGCCGCACGGGCCATTCTGGACGGACATGTCTTGTTATCGCGTGACCTGGCTGCGATGGGGCAATATCCGGCGATCGATATCAACATGTCGGTATCGCGCCTTGCGAGCCGTCTCGTTACGAGCGAGCAACGCAACCTGGTTCGAAAGTTTCGGCGACTCATGGCGATCTGGGAAGAAAACCGAGATCTCGTGTCTGTTGGAGCGTATCGTGCCGGTACGAATCCCGAACTCGATGAGTTCATGCAGCGCCGAGGTGCACTACAGGCGTTCTTGCAACAAGACGTCGATGAACGAGTGGAGTACGAAGGGGGCTTTAGGCACCTAGCCGAGGTGCTCGCATGAGCCTGCGCAGTCGTCAGCGTGCCGACCGGCTCGCGCGCATCACTCGGATCGGTGAGACGCTTGCAGCGGTCGCGGAGGGAGCGGCTGCGGACCGTCGCCGCACGTTGTTAACGGAGCAGGATCGCCTCGAGACGGTGAGAAACTATCTCGGCGATTACGGTGCAATGGTCCAGAAGCGCGAGGCAAGCACGCCCACTGTGAGCGGCCTTCGACTCTACCGAGACTTTTCGGGCTGGCTGACGGAGCTGTCGCAAAAGCAGGAAAACGAGGTGGCGCAGGCCGAGTTCTTGCTCGAGGCCGCGCTCGATGAGGTTCGAGAAAAGAGGCGCTTTGCCGATGCGCTCGATCGGGTGTCCGAAAAGGCGGGTCGCGCGGCGCGTCGGGAGGCGGAGGCGGAGGAGCAGAAGACCCTCGACGACATGGTGCAGCAGGGCCGTTCCGCGTCCCTTGGCACTCAAGTTGCAACTCCCCGGTTGGCGATATCAACCGGCAATAAAACTCCGTAACCATGTCTATTCCAGATGCTCTGCTCAAAGCCGTCGGATCCTCGACCCCGACAGGCAAAAATCCGCTCGAAGCGCTGAATGAAGCGCCTTTTTCCGGCGCGGACGGCTCTGCTTTTTCGGCCGTGATGGCGGAAGTGAACGCCGACGCACGAAAGTTCGACGAAAGTACGACTGAAAAAGAGGGTTCCGAGGCCGGCAAGGCTTTGCCGGAATTGCCGGGTCGTCCGCTGGATACGATGCAGAGGCATTCCATTCCGGATACGGACCAGAACCTTGAAGAATTTGCGGTGGGTATGGGTATCGACCGCGATCTCGTCCGATTGCTTTTGAGCGAGACGGCGCCGGTTGCAGCGGAGACCAACGAGGCGAAACTCGAAGGTCATACTGGGGAGGTCCCCTCAGGTATCGCCAATCCTTTGATCGCATCGACGGGTTCGATGGGGCTGCCTCTGACGCCGTCGGCATTCACGGCGATAGCTTCGGCGGCTACGACACCCGATCAGTCGATGCGACGCGCGGTCGAGGAGGCGACGACGATCCTGGGATCGACGCCGATGGCCGGCGCCACTGCGACCGCTGAAACCTTACCGATCGCGGATGAAGACTTATTGCTTTGGCGTTCGTCGCTATCGACGGCCCCAGGCGCGTCGACGCTCGCATCGCCGACGGGCGATGACTCGGCGGCTCCCGTCGCAGGAGCGACATCGATCGTCTCGCCTGCTCAGGCTTTGACCGTGGAGCAGTTAAAGGCTCGCGCGGTGTCGCTCTCGACGGCCCCAGGCGCGTCGACGCTCGCATCGCCGACGGGCGATGACTCGGCGGCTCCCGTCGCAGGAGCGACATCGATCGTCTCGCCTGCGCAGACTTCGACCGTGGAGCAGTTAAAGGCTCGCGCGGTGTCGCTCTCGGTGCCGGCTGGAGCAGCGCGCGCTGCGGCAAACCCTGCTGCAGCAACCGACATGCTCGATACGACCTCTGCGATGGGGGCGACCTCGTCTGTCGCGCTGCCTGAGCAGTCAGCATGGCGCTCGCGTCGTTTCAGCTTCGCCAATGACACCACGATCCAGTCACCCTCAGCACTGAGTGCGATCGAGGGCGTTTCGAAGGTCGATGCCAGCGAGTTTGCGGAATTCATGGACGGCAGTACTTGGTCCGGCGGCGAGCGTGGCGGCGACACGCCCGCCCGCGCCCTGGCTACTTCAGGGATCACCGTCTCGATGGCGGCCGACGCGCGTTCCGACGTGGCGTCTACCGCTACGGCTACCGCGTTATTTGGAAATGTTTTGGCGCCTAGCGCGGTATCGATTACTACCGCCGCTTCGCAGGGCGGGACGGGCGGGGAGATCTCTCTCGTACTCCAAACGCCCGATACGAAGTTGACCTTCGGCGAGCGTGTACAGGCGTTTGCCGATGCCGTAGCCCAGCGAGTAATAGGTCAAATTCGCGAAGAGAATTGGAGCGTCCGCCTGCAACTTGAGCCTGTAAATCTGGGTGCAATGGATATCGATTTGAGCGTTAACGGGAATGTTGTGGCGGCGACGGTCGGCGTTGCGAATAACGACGTTCGGGCCTTGCTCGAATCGGGTTTGCCGCGGCTTCGTGAGTCCCTCGAATCTGCCGGACTACAGCTTTCCGGATGGAATTTCGGTCAGGCGGGTTCGCGGGCCTTCAATGACTCTGCAAGAAAGTTTTCCCAAACGGCCTTTCGAGGAAAAATCGATGAGACTGCGTCCGTAACCGATCTCGATACGTCACGCATGATGGCAACCAGAAATTCCGTATCTGGCAAAATCGATTTGTTCGTTTGATTTCACCTCCACCTCTTACTGACGGTAAATAGCTATGGCAGACAAGAAAGACGATAAGAAAAAGGCCCCTGATGCAGCCGCCCCGGCGGGCGAAGAGGGCGCTCCAGCGAAGAAGTCCAAGTTGATGTTCTTCGTCATGATCGCCGCAGGCGCACTCGCGCTGATTGGCATTTCCGTTGGCGCCACGCTCTATCTGACCGGTTTCTTCAATCCCCCGGCTGTAGCGGCGAAGGGGGGTGACGAAAAAGGTGCTGGAGAGGGTGAAGGAAGTGATTCTGGAGAGGGTGGCGGAGAAGCGGGTGATGCCGCTGGCGGCGGCGAACCGAAACCCGATGCGGAGATTCCGGAGGGTGAAAAATTTGCGGCGACCTATAGTCCGGTCACGGGTAGTAACGGTGAAGAGCGCGATTTCACGCTGAACGTGCCCAACACCCGTCGTTATGTGCAATTTAAGCTGGCTTACAAGACGTTCTACGGAGTCAAGATCGTCGAGCAGGTGACCAAGCATCAGATCGCCATCGGTGCAGCAATCATTGCCACAGCGAGTCAGTTTGGTGAAGAGGAGATGGTCTCCGTCGAGGGGCGTGCACGACTTGCTGCTGCGCTACGCGATTCGATGAACGACGTGCTGATTCGAAACGAAGACTTCGGCGGTATTGACGAGGTTATGTTTACGCACTTCGTATTCCAGTAGGGATCGGTCGGAGTAAAAAACGAGAACATCATGTCGACAACCGGCCAAATTTTGACTCGAGAGGAGGTCTCTGCATTGGTGGAAGCCATGCAGAGTGGAGACGTCGATACGTCGACGACAGGCGCCTCTCCGTCGGCAGTCCAGCCGTATAGTCTCATCGCGAATGACACGACATCACGCGGGCAGCTCGCAGCGCTTGAGATGATCAATGATCGATTTTCAAGACAGCTTAGGGGAAGTTTACTCACGCTACTCCGTCAGGCAGCCAAAGTGACGGTAGCGCCTTTCGATGTAATGACATTCAGCGCCTACCTCAAAACACTGCCTTCGCCTTGCAATGTCAACATTGTTCGTTTCCCCCCATTACGTGGCTACGGACTTGTGACGCTTGAGCCCTCTATCGTTTACGGCGCTGTCGACAGCTTCTTTGGCGGTCGCGGCGGTGGGTCGCTCGAGTTATCGCCGTTACGTGGCTTCACTCAGACCGAAGAACGAATTATTCAGCTGCTACTCGACTCCGTGTTCGACAATCTTCGAGAGGCCTGGGCGCCAGTCTATGCGCTGAACCCAGAATTCGTCAGTCGAGAAATCAACCCTGCCTTTGCGCAAATCGGTGAGGATCGCGAAACCGTCATCGTCAGCCGATTCGACCTCGAGTTGGGATCAGACATCCGCGGGCAACTCACGGTGATGTACCCGTTCTCGGCGCTCAAACCGATCCGACTCTTGCTTCGTGGTCGGCTCCAAGCGGGTGAGCGCGATGAGAAGCTCGCTGCAAAATGGTCGGATCAGCTTCAGGATGCCGTGTCGGATGCCGAGCTTGAGCTGATCGCGCAGCTCGTCACCCTGCGAGTACCCGCGCTTGATCTCGCCGCGATCCGCCCCGGAGATACCCTGTGGTTCAAGCCGCTACCGAGTGTCAAGATACTGGTGCAGTCCTCGCATATCTTTGATGCCGAGTACGGAACGACTGACGGAAACGTGGCCATTCGAATCGAGCAGGTCATAGAGCTGCCCGAAGACATCAAAAAATTATCGGACGCGCGTACATCCGATAACGCAGAAGAATCGTCGGGTGCTGAACAACGCACCCCCGCACAACGTAAGCGCGCATGACGCATATACAAAACGTCGCAGGAGCAACGGCAGCATGAACGAGTCAGCAATGGGTAATATTTCCAAGAGTGAAGCTGGAGCCGAATCGGCCGTGCAGCTCGAATTGATCCAAAATGTTGCGGTCAGCGTGTCGGTCGAAGTGGGACGCTCGTTATTGAGGATCCGCGATCTGCTAAGACTCGGGCAGGGAAGTGTGGTCGAGCTCGACCGCGTGGCTGGCGAGCCGCTCGACGTTTGCGTGAACAATACCGTTATCGCCCGCGGCGAGGTGGTCCTAGTCAACGATCGATATGGCATTCGCCTGACGCAGGTCGTCGATCCGGAAGATCGCGTCAAACATCTGTAAGTGGAAGTTCATCGATTATGGATCCCATTCGTTATGTCACCGCATTGATTCTTGTCGGTGGCTTACTCGCGCTAGCAATCTGGATGTTGCGGCGGTTTCGCTTAGGTAATCCCGACGCTTCGCGAAGCTCGCTCAGTATTACCGCGCATGCGTCTCTCGGGGCGCGCGAGAAGCTGGTGGTCGTTCGATTTGGCGGACAAGATCATCTGATTGGCGTGACACCTGGATCGATCTCGCGAATCGCGACGGCCGAAACTGATGGTTCTTTGAGTGAGGAGAGACGTCCGTGACTCGTGTACGCGGCCTGCTTGGGTTGTCTCTGGCGATACTTTTTGTCTTTCTGGCGCCCATGGCTTCGGCGCAGGACGCTACAGCAATCGAACTCCTAAGAACCACACCGACGGCCGGTGGCGGGCAAGCTTACAGTCTGACGCTCCAAGCGCTCGGCTTGATGACGCTGCTGACGCTTTTGCCCGCGATAGTGTTGTCCATGACAGCGTTCACCCGCATCGTCATCGTGCTGGGACTCCTGCGGCAAGCCTTGGGTACGGCTTCGACCCCGCCGAATCAGGTGATCGTTGGTCTTGCGTTATTCCTGACGTTTTTTGTCATGGCTCCGACGTTGGACGAAGTACAACGCGTTGCACTGCAGCCGTACATAGAAGAGTCCATCCCGTTCGAGACAGCATTGGAACGCGCGGTCGATCCAATGAAGAAATTCATGCTGGCACAGACTCGGGAGTCTGATCTCAAGCTGTTCATGGACCTCGCAAAGACCCCGCCGGTCAGCGCGCCGATGGAGACGCCGCTAAGCGTCTTGCTGCCTTCATTCCTGACCAGCGAATTGCGAACGGCTTTCACTATTGGATTTTTGATTTACATTCCATTCCTCGTGATCGATCTCGTCGTGGCAAGCGTGCTCATGTCGATGGGTATGATGATGGTCTCGCCGATCATGATCGCCTTGCCGTTCAAGTTCCTGCTGTTCGTTTTGGTTGATGGTTGGGCTGTGATTCTCGGATCACTCGCCGCCAGCTTTTCGGCCCCACTGCCATGAACGAGACTGGCGTTGTCGACTTAGTGAGAGAGTCGATGTGGGTTGGCGGACTAATTGCCGGTCCTATCATGGTGATCGTGCTTCTCGTCGGCGTGATCGTCGGTATTTTCCAGGCTGCGACGTCGATCAATGAGATGACCCTGAGTTTTCTTCCAAAGCTGGTTGCTGTTGCGCTGGTTACGCTGCTTATTGGCGGCTGGCAATTGCAGTTGCTTGTGGATTTTGCACGGCGAATTTTCGAGCGGATCGCGGACGTCGGGACATAGATCCGTGCTAGATCTTGGCGTACTCACTCTGAATTGGCTGCAATCCATGCTGCTACCCTTGACGCGGGTCGGCGCATTTTTTCTCGCGGCGCCACTCTTTACTCAGTCGGCAGGCATTGGTCGCATCCGTGTGGTTTATGCAGCAGTGCTGTGTCTGCTGATGATGCCGTCGTTTCCGAGTTCTTTGTCGGAACCTACGATGCCTTATGGCGAGCCCAATCTGCTGCTCATCCTGAGCGAGGCGCTCATCGGTGTCTCGATGGGCTTGGCCTTGCAGTTCGTGACCGCGGCAGTAGTGACGGCCGGCGAACAAATTTCGATGTCGGTCGGAATCGGTTTCGCACAGTCGTTCGATCCATCACTCGGATCCACTCCGGTGCTATCTCAGTTTCTGAATTTACTCGCTCTGCTTATTTTTTTAACAGCCGGCGGTCATACGATCATGATCGGGACGATCACCGAGAGCATCCGTGCGATGCCTCCGGGTGAGTTCCGGTTGATGGATGTCTCCTCGCTACTGGAGTTCTCGACCATCATCTTCAAAGGGGCAGGCTTGTTGGCGGCTCCGCTTTTGCTGACCCTGCTCGCGGTAAACCTTGGTGTTGGCGCGCTTTCCCGAGCGACACCTTCCTTGAATGTCTTCGCCGTCGGATTTGCGGTGAGCTTGCTGGTTGGGTTCGGGCTTCTTTTTGTGTTGATGCCTGCTATCGCTGAACGGATCGCCGAATTGTGGCAGCAAGCGGCTGCGTATATCCGACCGAACGTGCTCGGGGAGGGCTGAGGCATGGCCGAGGAGCAAGGTCAGGAAAAAACCGAAGAACCTACCGCGCGGAAGCTGACTCAGGCTCGTGAACGCGGTGAGCTTCCGCGCTCCCCCGATTTCGGCGGGGCGATGGAAGTTCTCGTGATTTGTCTACTGATGTTTTTCCTAGGGGCCGGCATCATCGACGGATTTTTGGAGATGCTGAGAAAAGGGCTGACCTTCAATCGCGCTCAGATCGATGACGTTCAGGATCTGCCCCTTATGGCGGGAGCTCGTTTTATCGAAGGCCTGTGGGCGGTGAAGTGGATACTTCTTGCGTCAATCGTGGTGGCTCTCCTCGCATCTACGTTGAATGGTGGATTCAATTTCTCGGGTAAGGCGGCTGCCCCCAAGTTGAGTAAGCTCAATCCGCTAAATGGCCTGAAGCGAATATTCGGCGCTCAGGCTTGGGTCGGATTGCTGCGTAATCTTCTCAAGTTCTGTGCCATCGCTGCGGTGCTGGGTGTGGTTCTCTGGACGCGCCGCGCAGAGATGCTCGCGATGTCTCGCGATTCTTTCGAAATGATGATCGCCTCGGGAACTTCGCTCGCTCTCGTCACGTTTACTTTGGTCAGCGCCGCAGTGGCTGCGATCGCCATGCTCGATGTGCCTTATCAGCGTTGGAGCTACCTGCGGCGCCTGCGTATGACGCTGCAGGAAGTACGCGACGAAATGAAAGACATCGAGGGTCGTCCGGAGGTCAAACGGCAAATACGACGTAAGCAGCGCGAGTTCAGTCGTGGTCGAATGCTGGAGAAGGTCAAGGATGCTGATGTCGTGATCGTCAATCCCTCGGAGTTTGCCGTCGCTTTGGAGTATGACGAGTTGCGAAGCGCGGTTCCGATAGTGCTCGCGAAAGGACGTGGAGAGGTTGCGAAGTCGATCAAAGAGCGCGCGACGCTCGCAGGCGTCCCGATCGTATCTTCGCCGCCGCTTGCGCGTGCAATCTACTTCACCACTGAAGTCGAGGATCCGATTCCCGAGGGGCTCTACAGAGCGGTTGCCTCGATTCTTGCGTATGTCTACAGACTGAGTGCGCTGACGCCAGACCTCGAAACCCCCGCGGTACCGAAGCCAGTCCTCGCGCCGGAGTTTATGTTTGATGAGTTCGGCAAAACCGGTAAAGAGCAGCGGATATGAATCAGCTAGATAAGTCTGAGGCGGCGCTTCGAAGTGTGAGGCGTGGAGATCCGCCAGTCGTCCTCATTTGCTCCGTGTCTATCGACGTGCTCTCGAGCTGCTCACGAGAATTCGTACGCACACTTCGCAGCGAAGGTGCACATGTGGAGTTTTATACACCCGGACATACAGATGGTGTGCTTCAGGCAACGAATAAGCTCCTGGAGGGAATTCCCTTCGAGGCGATTCTATCGAGCACTGAATTATTTCCTCCTCATTTGCTCATTGTCGATGATGCAGAGTTGTTATCCACCGGAGAAACCGCGGCGTTGCGACGCCTTATTCAAGGGCTGCGCGGAAGCGCGTTCCGAGTTTTGCTGCTTGCTCGTCGAGGCCGCTCTGAGGTAGAGCGCTTGCCGCTCGCCGATTTGAACGATCTGATGGTGATATGGAACGCCGACGGTGTCGAAAGCGAATCCTCCGCCGTCGAGCCCCTAAAGGCTGAGGAGTCGGCAACGATTTCTACACCGACGATACAACCTGCAGCCGTCGTCAAGGAGGCTGCACCGATTCCAGATGTACTCGCCGATCTTGCCCGCGAGCGCGCTGAGACTCGCGGTTTCGATACGACATTTTCTTACCGATGGATGGCAGCTCCGCTAAAAGTGACTGCGTTCGTGATCGCCGTTTTGATTTTGGGTTACGGACTCACATCTGGACTGATGCGATCCGGAGACACTGAACCGCTCGTCTATGATTGTGGATCACATCCCGATCGAGAGTCCGTCGATGTACTTCTTGTGCGGATAGGGCGATCCACCCCTACGCGAGTGATAGCAGAGTCTGGGCGTTTTCGCCTGCAACTAGGGCCTTTTCCTAGTCAGGCGGCGGCAGAGGTCGTGAAGGAACAGGCCTGGTTGCTCGGTTCGTGTCAGGTTAATCCGATCGCCGCTCGCGCGTTAGACTCAGTGCCACAGAAGGCTGGAGGTTGAGGTCATGACGAATATCTCGACAGGTTCGGGGGACACAGAGTCTAAAAGTCCATCCACTGAGTTTTCATCGGTCATTAAATCTGGCGATCCGGCTGTTCAGCGCTTGAAGGAGGGAACTAACTCCGTCGTATCGGATATTGCCGTCGAGCGCTCTTCAGAGAACTTATCGTTGAAATCTGAGCTAACGAGCGCAGCGGAATCGAGAAGTCCGACGGTAGCGTTACCCGCCGACGAGACTGAACTCGCTGTAACACAGGCCGCTCAGACGCTGGAAAACCTCGAGGTCGCCGTCGCCAAGGTGGATGCGCTCGTCCAGTCCGTTGAGCAGCGGCAGTCGGAGATTGAAGACGCTCACAGCAAGGCCAAAGCGATGTTGGATGAGGTGAATCGTATCGCTGAGGCGCTGACGTTTTCCGATGCTCTGCGAGAACGAATCAATGCGACAGTGGTACGTACAAAGCGATTGCGAGGCAACGACGGCAACCCGCTGGGTTGATACGCGTCCGTCGTGACCACAGAGGAAACGAAAATGAGTAACGAGATCGATTCGAAAGACGGTGAGGCTAAGAAGGACGCCAATCCGCTCGAGACACTGACTTCGCTGGTGCTCGATGCGGCGGATGCCGCCAATGACAGTGCCCAGTCGACGCATGAGGCGATTTCTCGACTCTCGCATGTTGTAGATGCCAACATCGACACGACTCGTACTCTTCGTACTGCCCCTGCAATATTTGGCGCAGTTATCTTGAGTATTGGCATCGCTATCGCCGTTGTCGTGGCAATGGTTTTCTCGAAACTAGACGAGAGAGCCGCTGCACTAAACCAAGCAATCGTTACGCAGAGCGAAAGTTTGGAAAAAATGGAGAAGACGCTAAAAGCGCTTTCTAAACTCGAGTCCGATTTACAGAAGTTTCAAAAAATTGCGGATGACACTACTCAGCGAGCCGTCGTAACGCTTCGGGAGCAAGTGAAAGCGGATCGCCTCGCGATACAAGAGTTAGAGGTTCGTCGATTAAATGAAATACTCGCGTCTTTTCGGAATGCCGTAGCAGGCGCACCACCTCCTGGAGCTGCACGCCAAAGCGACGAGAGTAAAAGGTTCGCGACGCTCGAAAAATCTCTCGGTGGCTTTGAGGCCTCGATCTCGCGTATCGACGGACGCCTTACGGCCATCGAAAAATCCGTAGCCGCACGAAGCTCGGGCGATGCGGGCGGCAAGCGGCCCGTCGCTGTTTTGTCGGACGCCCAAGCCAAAGACATTAAGGCGACCGCTGCAGAAGTCGGCCGGCTCAAGCAAGAAATAGCGACCTTGCGGGAGCTCATAGAGCGCCGGACCAGCGAATTGCAGTCGGGCGTGCCGACAATCAAGAAATAGCGAATCTGAACGAAAGCGGCGGGTTACAGCGGAATCGCCCGGCAACCTGCATCGCAAAGCTCAGCCGAGCCGCGAAGCAGTCCGAGTTCCGCTCGTCCTTCGGACGAGATGTGGCTGATCTTCGCGATCGGCCACCGACTCGCCAACGCCGTGTCGGCGGTAGGAACTAGTAGCACGGAGAGACCCGGTTGGAGACCGGAGTACTTGCCACCTACCAGCCAAATCTTATTTCGGTCCGTAGAGACGTTGAGCCACGGTGTTTCGCATCCAAGCGGTTTGACCATGGTCTTCGCTGTGGCGTCGACTTTGTCGAGCACTCGAGTCATCCACGATGAACTCGAGGTCGAAGAGTGACGACCTCGAATCTGTAATCCCTGGTTTGCGGTGACCACTCGGCTCGAGATCGTACGACCACTGCGAGACGGATCCTCGACGAGCGTCATCGTCACGAGCAATTTCCGCGGCGCGATAATCCAGTCGTCCGCGTCACGTTGTGGTGTCGTTGTACCTCGATAATCAATACGAACTCGAAGGACATCATTGCCCTCGGAGACGCCTCGACCGTCAACGGGGCGAAGACGGACATTACCGGCGAGTCTCGTCAGTGTAGAAGGGATGAGATCTTCGAGACGAACGCGATCGTTGACGGACCAAGCCGGATGAGGCTCGCCGGCGACGAATTCGAGATTGATGATGCGCTGCAGCCCGTGCGGAGCGTCACACGAATCGCGAGTTGATCTTGGCGGTACGCATCTGTGACCGGAAGACGCTCCCCATCGGGTGACTCGTACCGTATCTGCGATCCGACCATTCGTGCTGAGCGTAGACTCGAGCTGCCAAGGTGGAGATTGCGACTCGAGGCAACGCTGCAGAAGGTCGGCATCGTGCTGCAGAGCGGCTTCGGCGTAGAGGTCATCCCGCTGTCCGGCTGACGCAACTACCCCGATGAGACTTATCGCTATCGTCCCGACAGCGGTCGCGAGCGCCCGGGACGTGCGACGTCGAGAGGAATCGTTCATCGACGTTGAAGTTCTGCAACCTTGTCGGCTGGCAGACGTACTGTCGCCTGATACGAATCGTTACCCAGCGGCTCGAGTGCGACAATTTCAGCGCCAGCGATTACCCCGGAGACTCGGACGCGAATCTGATCTTCGCGAACTCGACTGTCTTGGATCATAGAGTCGCTCGCAAAGTCTACGCCGTAAAGTTGCTCCGCAAGGTTGCGGTAGGCATCGAGTTTTGCCGCCCGCGCTGCCTGTAATCGGCGCTGGGCGGCATCTGATCCCGATTGGGCCGTGATCGAGGCGAATCCGATGGCTGTTAGATCGGACAGTGCGACCGGTGCAGGGGGAGCAACGGGCGTACCCTGATCGTCGGGCCGATCGACAAGTCGAACCAGCCCCCTCTTTTTCGAGGCGCTATTCAATGTTTGTCGCACTCCCACCCGACGATCGACGACTACCGATCGGTCGCGGAGTTTCATTTGAACGGTGATCGTGTCCGGAGGTACAGGCCGGGCTAACGGGTCCACGACGGACACGAACGAACATCCGGCCATCCAGAGGCTGGCTGCCGAGACGGTCAGTATTGGTGCGATACGACGGTCCATAAAGGTATTGAGTTAGTCGTCCGGTGAGTTCGGGCCTTTAGGATCGATCTTGTGGTTACTGGCGGAAATCCGTATGGCACGGTCGTTGCAGAGATGGAGAGGGGCACTCCCTGAACATGCGGCAAAGCTCAATATCAAACTCTCTAACCCATTGATTTTATTAAACTAAAATGACTTCAATCCCGTTCGACTTGATGTCGAACCTTCGACAACTCGGCAAGAAATTGCCGCTCGAGGCTGTGGCGATCCCGATGGGGTTCCTGCTGCTGCTCGGAATGCTGTTGCTCCCCGTACCGCCGCTGATGCTGGACCTCTTTTTCACGTTCAACATCGCAATGTCGCTGGTGATTCTCTTCCTCGCGATCGCGGCCGCCAGGCCGTTTTCGTTCTCGATATTCCCCACCGTACTCCTCTTCGCCACGTTGTTACGTCTTGCTCTTAACGTCGCCTCCACCCGAGTGGTGCTGAGTTCCGGCCATGAGGGTACCGATGCGGCAGGGCATGTCATCGAGGCATTCGGTTCGGTACTGATCGCCGGCAATTACGTCGTCGGTATCGTCGTCTTCGCGATTCTCGTGATCATCAACTTCATCGTCGTTACGAAAGGCGCGGGCCGTGTCTCCGAGGTGACGGCGCGGTTCACCCTTGATGCATTGCCCGGAAAGCAGATGGCGGTCGATGCGGACCTCGCTGCGGGATTGATCAATCAGGAGCAGGCGAGAACGCGACGCCGCGAGATCACGTCCGAAGCGGATTTCTATGGATCGATGGACGGCGCGAGTAAA
>SXGQ01360051.1_pt1 | contig 21523 bp, 27 predicted proteins | sample 3178371 | NCBI WGS metagenome assembly SXGQ01 (sample SAMN11356859, study PRJNA531348) | freshwater metagenome | isolation source: freshwater sample F1-20 | place: China: Fuxian Lake, Yuxi | collected 2017-12-25 | reverse complement strand
GCGCAATGCCCCAGGTGAATGTTGTTGCTGGTGTTGCAGATGCTTTAGCCATAACAATTAGTGGTGATGGGGTTAGTGTACTCCAAATGCTGTAACCAGTTAAAGGCCGGTTACCCGCCTAGACACAGTAGAGAAGGGGACTTGCGGCTTTGGCTCAGTTAATACCAGCATCAGTGAGCCGCTGCTCCAGTTGCTCGATGCGCTCCATTGCTTCCTGCAGCGCTTTGACCGCTTTCATGTACAGCACTGAATACTGCACCGCCTTTGTAGTGGTGCCGAGATCGTTGCCGTCAGCGTCGCGGTCTGGTGTTTCGTAGACCAAGCCAGGGCTGATGGGTTCAACCTCTTGAGCAATCAGACCGATCTGCCGGTGAGTTTGGCCTTCTTTGAAATTGTAATTGCGAACTTGAAGAGCCTTAATGTCATCCCACTGGGAGTTGGCATCAACAATGTTCTCCTTCAGTTTAATGTCGGAGATACCCGTGTAACTGTTGTTGGTGTTTTGAACGTTGCCATTTGTATAAACACGATAACAGTTTGTGCCTGTCCCAGTGCCTGTTGCGCTATGTGCACCTAAAAGTAGATAGCGGCTCGTGCCAGCGGCTTCAGCAGATGCAACGTCAATAGTGTCAGCACCTGTAGAGCAAAAAAATCTTGATGCTCCTTCTTTTGTAATCCTCATCCGCTCCGTCGGAGAAGCCGCCCCATCCGCAGTAGTGGAGAACACTAATCTTGTTGGGTAGTCATTACTGGCGCTCCATGCAGCATCTGCTTCGCCAAGTATGTACGCCCCATCATTGCAAGCAGACTGGCCAAAAATAATGGCGCCAAGGGTTTGCCCTGATGTTGGAACGGCAGTGCCACGATTGAGTCGGACAATGCCCTCGCCAGAGCTACTGCCGGAATTACCTTGGCAAACAATAGTTGAACTGACAGAGACACTAGACGTGCCCACTAAGAGCCTGCCGGAGCTGTCGATGGCAACCCTTGGCGAGTTTGTTGTATAAAATTCAATCGGAGCTGCTTCTTGCGTGACAATATTAAATGCACCAGTGCCGCGATGTTTTATCTCTGATGTAGCATCAGCGCCTCCATTATTACGAATAACCCGTACACCATAATCGGTGTAAGTTGTATCACCAACGATATCAATATATGAGTTGCGGTTGCCAGTGGCACCTTTACCAATTTGCAAATGTGCATCTGTTGTATCATCTGCACCTACTCTTGCATTACCTGCTACATGCAACGCTGTGCTGGGGTTTGCCGTCTGTATCCCAACAGCTTGCGTAGATGTAATTGTAATAGCCCTAAGAGCATTTGTAACAATTGATAAGCTATCATTTCCAGGGCGAAAGATCCCAGTATTAAGGTCGTTTGTGAATGTTAAACTTGGTGTTGCTTGTAAGCCATCTTCTACTGCAACAATACTAAAATCACCATCTAATTGCCTTAATGTAATCCATGCGCTATTTGCGCTGTTGCGTATTTTTAACAGGTTACTTGTTGTATCTGCCCATAATTGATAGGCGTACATTGTCCCCGGTTCGCTTGCGCTGCTGTTTAGCGATACGATTGCGCTTAATGCTGCGTTTATGTCTGCTCTGACTGCTGCGCCGGTGCCATTGGCAATGATATAATCGTGTGTAGGCATGTCGTTTAGTGGTTTGTGGTTTAATTCTAGCCTAGCTTACCATAGCCATTAGCACTCCAATTAAAATTACGGCTTACAATTGTATTAGACGAATTGCGGAAGGTTACCGTAAAGCCAGTGCCGCTAACACTGCTTACCGTGAAGAAATCACCGCTAGCCATATTTTGAGCTGTAATCCCAACACTAGGCAAATATGCCTCGAAGTTGAACAGCGGCGTACCAGTCCAGAATCTATTGTCAAATGTAACGGTATAAGCAGCAGCACCACTGGTAATAGTGCCGTTGCTTTGTTGCGTGGTAGCTATAAATACAGCATCATATCCAGCTTCTAAAACTTGAATGCTTTGATCTGTTGATTCAGTTGATAGCTTAAGTTGGAATTGGAACGCACGTCCTTTCAAAATGCCAGAATTTAATACTTTATAACTTGTCCATGTTGGCGATACGTTAGGGTTGTCATTAGTTGATCTAACCAGAATTTGAGCATTTGATTTGTCTGCATTTAACGCATCCCAATCTGACCATAAATCAACAAACGTAGTTCTAGTATCTATAGAATCAAGCGGATAATAACCTCTAGTTTTTAAGTGGCGCCTTAAATTAATTGCGTAAGTAGCGCCTAGGTCTAAAATAGTCGGCAATTGGTAAATGCCAGAACTTTGAACGGTGCCGTTTATAATATCAAACGTAGGCATCAAATCAACACTAGTTTGCGCATCAAACAAATTGACACCATCTAGCACCACTGCATTATATTCGTCACTATAAAAAGTATTTGTAAACGTACCTTGAAACGGTGGTGTTTCTAAATCTTCGCGCTGCTGCTTTATTATCAAATTACTCATATTATCTGGCAGGTCAACTAATACACTTGTTTCATTTACGCTTTTGCGTCCGCCGTCATCAACGAATTTTGCAAATATTTCGCCTTCTATTAGCGGGATAATTGCTTCAGTTGATGATCCAGATTTTGATTCAATCAAATCAACGCTTTCAAACCATGACGCATTGCCACTTACATCGTTGCTATGTCTTATATAAATTCTACCTCCAACCCTGACATCAACGTCAACTGATTGATCCCAACGTAATCTTGCTGTATTAAAACTAATCGGCTCTAAAGTTAGATTTTGCACATCCCCAGGCGGTGCTGTTTTACCAATAGCAGTAAAGCTAAGAATTGATGGCTCTGATGGTACTTTTAATGGGTTTAAGCTAAACAGTTTAATTTCATATAACCCTTCAGAAGAGTCAAATATTTCATAATTTGGTCCAAATGCTTCTGCTGTATTCCAATTGCCATTATTTACTCTATATTGCACTAGGTATTCATTTACGCCAGTTACTGCTATCCAGTTAAGCACTATTTTAACAGATGCTTTATTTGATGATTCAAATATGACTTCGCTTGCTTGCAGACCTACTGGTGCAGGTGGTGTAAACGAAATCGCTGATGTATTTGGTCTTGTTAATGGCGTGCCGGACTCTACATTTGCATATTTACCTGGATTGTGCATTAACGCAGTAACGGTATAAGAAACAGCATCAACTTCAGTTACTGACAATACCCGCCATGTTGTAGCTTCTATGTCTGTATTTTGCAACATCCAAATGCTATTGATATTTGGTGCAACGCTTAGGCTGCCTCCTAGTGTTATGACTTTGCCGGATATAGATAACACAGGCTTGGTTTCAATGCTGCCATCAGGCATTACGACCGATAAAGTTGCGCTATTGGCGCTTGTAAGATCTGTATCATCTTCATCATCTACAGTAACGGTTGAAGTTGTTGCAACTTTAATCCTACCTGCTCGTCTGTAAATTGCTTTTAGCGGGTCGGCAATTTTTATAACTTGCCCAGGTCTTACAATTACACCTTCAGCAATGCTTGTGGTAAATGAAACCACATCAGTTTCATTTGTCTCAGTAAAAATAAGCCATCTACCCATCCTTGCAGCTTGGCCGCGACTGGTGCAAGCAAAAGCTTGAATTTGAGCAGGTTCCCATCCGTATTTATTAATGCCAGCGGTATCTTCTACTACTTCATAATTTATGCTTTGAGTTGTGAGGTCTAAATAACTTACAATAGCTGCGGTATGCCTATTAACTAAACTGCTACCAGCATAGCTAAAGCCTTCTTCTGTTACATTAGCTAATGTAAATAAGTAGCTTGCATCTACTGGTGCATCTTGACTTATTACAAGTGAACCCGTAGACCAATAAGGCATTACTCGCATAACGCTGCAAAGATCGTTAATTAGCTGGTAAGCACTATCTTGATTTTGAATTAAAGCATTGCAGCTAAATCTTGGCTCTTGGCCGCCTAACCCATCATCAACTAATGCTGATGCGTACTTTGAAGCTGTATAAAATGAATACGAATCTAATTGGCTTGCAGTTATATGAGCGCCAAGCCCATATCTAGTATTTGTAAGCAAATCATATAATATCCAGGCAGGGTCAGATGTCCATGCTTTATTAGCTTCAAAAGTACCATTAAATACATAAGGCGTAGGATAAATTATCCGCCCATTAGTTTGATCAACGGTTACACCAGCAGGAATTTTTACTTTTATGCCGCGGATTCTGTATGACCGCGATGGTAATGAACTAAAATTTTCCGCATCAAACCTAATCGTTGCTAAAGCACTATTAGGATATTTTAATTTTTGATAGGTTATCTTTTGAAGGAAGGCAAAATAAAATTCATTTATAATGGTTGATATGTTGGTGCTGTCCGGCGTTGTTCTGCTTACTCTTATGTTAATGGGAAATCCTAAACTTGCATCAAAATCAATTCTATAATCCCGTTGGTATGGGTCGGCTGTCCTGCCTGAAATACTATCAACAACAACATCAACATAATTTTGGCTTGGATATTGAATTTGAATCTTAAAACCAAAACTAGAACCTAAAATATCACCTTGGGTTGTAAATTCTTCAAGCCTTGGCACTGTAATCGTAATAATTACACCATCAGCAGGCGATTGAATTGTTTGCGTAATAGGAGAGCCAAATTCAACCTTTTGATTAACTTGTACTGGTGTTGAGATCTCTCCATACCCAGGGAAATAACTTTGCGATTGCGTGCCGTAGCGAAAGTCTACTTTTGTATTTTTGAAATTAAAATCAGTATCTTGCAGTGATGCAATATTAGCATTTGCGTTTAATATTGCAATGTTATTAAGGTAAATATCTTTTAATGCCGCGTTGTTGTAATCAGTAGTGCCTTTGGTTAAACCTGCCGCTGACGGGAAACCTTCAATTTCGCCTTCACTAAGCAAATCAATAAATGTAGCGTATTGCGTGCTAGATAAAGTGTCATCTGTTCTGATCGGTACTCTTGGCGTAGCTTCTCTTTGTTGGATATAATTGAGATATGTAGCTTGATCTTTTGGTTTTAATGTATAAGCAAAATAAACCTCTTCAGCAGAAATAGGCATTAGACTACCTCCAAAGTATTAAAGTTAGCAGAAATTACAACTGATCCTACTATAGTTTCGCCATATACTATCGGCACTGCTGACCCTACCTTTGATGTATTTTGTATCCCGCTAAAAGAATATGATTTTTGCGGATCCAATTGTGTTTCTTTTGTTGATGTTGGCGTGTAATAACTAGGCTGGCTAGGTGGTGCTATTTTTGGCACTGGCGCAAGTAATTGAGAAACGCCACCTAATGCCAAACTAGCGCCTAGGCCACCAACAGCAGACGCAACGCCAGCGCCAAAGAATCCAGATCCGCCGCCAATACCTAAAAAGCCACCAACAGCAGGGCCGAGAAATATAGCACCAGCGATTAAAGCAACACCAGCAAGGATGCTAAAAAAGCCTCCTCTTTTACCGCCTCCTGCACCTGCTACAACTGGAATAATCCTAATTGTTTGCTGTCCTGCCGGATGCTGCAATTCATCTTTATTAATTGCATAGGTGCCAATTAACACTCGATAGTCGTAACCCATCATATGCTGATCTAAACCAGGGAAATTAGCTAATAGGAATCGAACGGCTTCAGCGGCATTAGACGCAACCGCAGTAAATTCACGATGCCCTACAAATTTAGCTAACTCCCCATATAGACGGATTCTACGCATCATGGCTTGAAAGCATCATGCCTTAGTCTACGCGATGTAGATTGCTGTAACCACCTGCCATAGCTGTCGCAACGGCTTAGTTGATTTTTGAAATGATGCAAAATATTGCCATCATCTAAAAATATCCCTACATGGTTAGGCTTATCATCATAAATATTAAATAGCAGCGCATCGCCTTCTTGCAATGGCTCATCATCTTGCAACTCATGGAATCCTGCTAATTGCCAACATTGATCAAATATAGGATTATTTGCAAAATCTTCCTCCGGCGGTCTATCCCAATCTGGTAATATTAAACCTTTAGATTTGTAATAATCGCGCACTAACGTCCAGCAGTCTGATTCCACCCATTGCCAGTTGCGGCCAATTAAGGGAAGCATGATCGCCACTCGCCTTTATCTGTGCTTATTATATACCACGGCAATTTACTACGCTTGCATGATTCAATATCCATATCGCTAGGTTCTGGTGGATTGTTGGCGTGGCTGTGGATCACTGCAACAATAATTCCGGCATCTTCTGCTTCTGCCCAGTCTGCTGGATGTATAACAAAACAATCCGAATCATCTGCAATATTACGGCATTCCCAATATACTTCAACGCCATCCCAATTTACCACTAAACCGCATGATTCATTCGGTGCTTCAGACTTGGCATGATTTAATGCTGCATCGCGCCAACTCATCCCGCAGTAACGCCAATGCCTGGAAATGATCCAAATGGCAGCTCATTATCTTTACCAAATCTAATAGCGCAACTGTTTAATCTTTTTCCACATACATCAAAATTAGTGTTTTGCACAATCTCATCGTTTACATCAAAGAAATTACTGCCTGCATATGAGCATTCAGGTGACTTGTATTTCCATTGGCAAATAGTAGAAAGGCATTGGCGTTTTGGTGCTTTAATACCAGCAAGATCAAACGCAGCAGCTAATTCCCATTCAACTAGATTTAAATTTTCTGTTACTTTACGATCCAAGAAATAAATCTCTTGCGGAAACTCTGCTGTAGGATCTGGTGTGCCATATGGGTTTACATTACCTGGAAAATTCACCGCATCAATATAACGCGCTAATGTGCGAATACGAATAAATTTTGCGCCAATCAAATCATTGCCTGTATTGAAATCATTCACGATTAAAAGAATAGCAGTAACATAACTTAGTGCATTTGATACCTGTAGCCTTGGCCTCGGTAACTGCCCGCCACCATTAAATTCAAATCCTGTTGCCTCAACAGGGAATCTAGTATATGAGTTTGAGTTCCATACTACATTGCCATTATTATTGTTATTTGTACCTGCGTGGAATCTGTAGACTGTATTGGCGCCATGTAATGTTGCATCAAGGTGTAATTCATATAATTCAATAATTGCCCCAGGCGCCAAGCCTTGTAGTGCTGATACTGGTACGGTCATGGTTCAAATACTTGCCTAAATGTTGCTTGAATGTTAGCCCGCCCAGTGTACGGTATGGTTTTATTCCATTCAGCACAAACAAATTTATAAGCAGTCGGTTCACCTGGCGCCGTCCAATCAAAGCTAGCACCATCTACTGCACGTGCATCCAAAAATGTTTCAATTGTATCAGCATTAGCTTCTGTAATATTATCCCAAGATAATGACCATTGCTTTGGGTTTTGATTTAAGCCAAATGTAAACCTGTTTTCGTAACCATCACCAAAAGCAACTGTTCTAAGCTTTGGGCTGCTGTTTTTTTGTGCGCCGTAACTTGGTGTGATATTAGGGAAAGTAGCCATTATGCAAGAATACCTCCAGGGCGTTTTTGTTTAATCAATTCCTTTTGTACTGCTGCTGCCAGCATAACACCGAGCTGCTTACTGCTTTGATCATCACCTTGCACGCTAGAACCACTGGCATCTACATTAACCACTACGTTAGTGCCGCCACCGAATGAACCTGCTGGTGCTATACCGCCACTACGACCTGGCATAAACAACTCAGGGCCACGTTCGCCAACAAGGTATGGCGTGCCGCCGCTAACGCTACCGCCTTTAGCCCTCATCCCGCCAAAATCGACGTATTTAAACATGTCTGTCTGCGGGAGCGTACCGCTAGGAGCGGCAGCAGGGGCCGCACCACCACCAAACAATCCAGCTAGTGCTTTTGCTGCGGCAATTGCAGTATAAGTAGCGATCATCTTTGTTGCTTCCTGCATTAAAATATTGCTTATAGTTTTAAGAAAATCAGCAAATACTTGTTGCGCTGTTGTTGTGCCTTCAACTAAATCTTGGACGCCTTTTGTCATTGAATTACCGACAGCATCACCAATACTTTGAGACACACGTACGGCAACAGATTCAAGATCATTTAATTGCGTTGCAGATGATGCAATAAATTGTTGTATTGGTGAAGCTGCGGCAACAGTTGCTGCGGTATATGTTTGGATTGCAATTGCGGTACCTTCGGCTGCAAGTTTTACAGCATTAATAGTTTTGGCATAATCTTCTTGGTTTATTATGCCAGCAGCTAAAGACTCTTCTAATTTTATTATTTCAGCGTTTAATAATTGTCTTGTTTCAAGCAGTTTTAACTCACCTTCTATTAGTTCAGGCTTAACACCTTCCATCTGCAAACGATTCCGTAATTTAAATGCTTCTGTTTGGCTGTTTATTTGTGCGGTTTGATTAGCAAATACATCTACTTGCGATTTAAAACGGTCTGCTTTTTCTTTTTCTAAATCATTAATTGTTTTAGTATAATCAATTTCGGCCTTAAAGATTGCAACTTTTTTTGTATTAGCCCCAAGTTGCGAATTTTTAGCTTCATATATTGCAAGCTCTTTTGTCAATAATGCTTGCGCATATTTATTTTCTTGAGCTGTGTAAAGAATAAGTTGCGATTGGAGCGTCGCCTCTTCTTTGCTAATATCAACAATTTCTTTTAACGCTCTTATTTTCTTTTCTTTAGGCTCTTCGACTGCACCACTACCAGCAGCAGGTGGCGGTGTCGCGCCATCAGTTGGTGGCAATTGAGGTTTAAGTGGTGTGGCTTTCGTTATTGGTAATGTTTGTATTGCTTTAATTCTTGCTTGATTTGTAATAATACGAGCTTGAATTTCCGTAAGTTTTGACTTCAGTGATGGTGACGGGCCTTCGCTTGCTGATGATGCTGCATTCTCTTCCCTTTGTATTTGCAGTCTCAATTGCGTGGCTAATTTTTTATCGTTGTTTAAATTCTTTTGTGCTGCTGCCAACATTTTTTTACGGTCTTCTGCGCTTTTGCCTTTTAATTGTGCTTGCAACCCGCCTTTACTAGCAGCAGATTCGCTCCTGCCTGCTGCTGTTGAGCTTCCTATAATATCTCCTACTTGCGTGACAACATAATTTACTCCTACGGTGACGATGCCAATTCCAGCAAGTGCTAATAGCGCCCCAGATAAAGTTCCTATTGATCCAATTGCACCAATCGCTGCAAGTTTTAACCCGCCTAATAATCCAATTGCTGCCGTAATAGGTGGTGCTAATGCAACAAAAGCCGCTGTTGCGCCAAAGATTGCTGCTGCTGTGGTTTTTACTGGGCCAGGCAAATCGCCAAATAGTTTTAATATTTCTGTTGCTTTATTAATAAGTGGCGTTAATACAGGCAACAATTCAGTGCCAACAGTAGCGCTAAAATCTGCAATCGCCTGATCAAATTTACGCGTTGCACCAAACGCTCCGCCGAATGCAGTCTCTAAATCTTTTGCCCCTTCGTCTTTAATTTTCTTTAAAGCTTTAATAAGTACAGCACTGCTAATTTGTCCATCAGCCGCAAGTTTTTTTAACTCGCTTCTATTTTTGCCCATTACTACTGCTACTGCATCTAGCAGTTGCGGTGTTGCTTCGCTTATAGCGTTAAACTCTTCTCCCGCTAATCGGCCAGAACCTAACGCTTGGTTCAATTGTAAAGTTGCTGATGCTGCTTGCTGGCTATTTACCTTGTTAAGAACCAATAATGTATTAAAGCCATCATAGACAGTTGAAATATCTTTAAGGCTGGCACCTGTAGGGCCTATTCGATTGCCAAGATCTGTTAAAGCATTAAGAGATTCTGTTTGGTTTAAATTAAACTTTTTTGCTGCATCGGCTGCAACATTTTGTACGCCACTAAGTTGCCCAAAATTTTTAACTAATAAGCCAATTCGAGCTTGTGCAGACTCAAGTTCTGACGCATCAACAAATGACTTGCGTAATGCGAGCCCAGCGCCGAGGCTAGCTACTGCATTGCGTAGCCCATTAAATTTTCCGCTTGCTTGTTGCGCCGCATTCCCTTGCGCTTTTAGCTTTGCTGCTGAACGTTCTGTAGTTGCGTTTAATTTATCGACTGCCTGGCTAGTTGCCTGTGCGCCTTGCTGCACTGCACGTAGCTGCTGCGTCGCGCCAGCAGCGTTTACTTGAACATCGACAACCGAAACAGCCATGGCAGCGACTCCCTACGTGTACAGTCTAGCGCCGGTTTTTTGCTTTCTCCATTTCTTCGCGTTCGCGCTTACCTTTTAACTCATAATATGCAGCAAAATGTACAAATTCTGCATCTGTTAATTCTTGCCGCAACTGACTAACTGTTTTCCCTAGTTCCGTTGCTAAGAAAAATTCAAAATAAAGCCAGTTGTCAGCCTCTAATCTTTTTTTGCTTCTTCAATCGTTCCGGCTTCACCAATACCAAATAGGAATAATTCTATATCGTTAAGCACATTTTCTGGCAATTCACGTTGTAGTTTAGCAGCATCTGCCGCAGCGAATGCTTTAGTGCCATCTTCTAATTCAGCAACAAGACATAGCATTTGAGTGCTAATTTCAAATGCTTCTTCAGAATTTGCTAAATTTGTTGCACGTTTACGATCTGCCCTTGTGATTGGCTTGAAAAATAATGACAGCACTTTTGCACCATCATTATTTTTTACATCAAACCGGCGGCGTTGATTTAGGTCAAAAGCACCGGTGAGAATGTCAACTGTGCGTGGTGTGGATGCCATTAGTATCAGATGCTGAGGGTGATAGATCCATTCATGGTGAAGCTTACGGTCACCACTTCAAGCTCTCCTACAGTAGCACTATATTCAGTGGAATTAATAACAATTGAGCCTACAATTTTTTTACCGCCTGATTCGTCAAGATAAAGCTCGACTGATGCGTTACCTACATCAGTAATAGTATTGACATCTGTGATTAAATCAAGTTTGTCGCCTGCACCTGGTGCGTCATACATTAGCTCCATGCTGCCAGTTCCTGCGATCAAACCGCCAATATTGCCCTTATGGGTTGCACCTTGAGTTGTAGTCTCAAGTACATCCTTCTCTACAGTCATAGACCATGACCGTACAGCAGCAATTTCTAACATGCCACCGCTGGAGTCTTTATCGAAAAAGACTGTACCTTGCTCACCGCGAAAAAAGGCCATGGTTAAATGCTCAGAGTGATTGCACCACTCGTAACAAAGTTACAAGTGATAACTTCAAGTTCCCCTACTGTAGCTGAATATTCAGCAGAAGTAATCAAACCAACAAAAGTGATCTTTTTAGTGCCGCTTGTATCTAAGAATAATTCAAATGATGCAATACCTGCATCTGTAGCAGTATTAGCCGCTTCAATAAAGACGTTGGTTTCATCGGCGCTGCTTGCGGTATAAAGCACCTCAACAGTGCCAGAACCAGCAATTAAGCCGCCAACATTGGCTTTGTACGTGTTGCCAAGTGCTGTAGTTTCAAGGACGTCTTTCTCTACAGTCATAGACCATGACCGAGTAGATGCAATTGCAGCAGGAGTGGTGCCGGCATCGTCAAATTTGACAGATCCCTGTTCACCGCGGAAAAAAGCCATAGCTAAAGATCCTCGAAGGTTTCAAAGGTTAGTCTAACCTGTGTTTGGAAATACCCTTCGGGAGATGGCGGTGCCATTACCTCTGGGCCGGTTGGTGCATCGAAAATAACTCCCGACACCGTGCTTCTATTATAGACATCCCGAACACGCTTGCCAATTGCAAAATTAGCACCAGCCCCAGCACCTTTGGGTGTAAATATATTCACCAAAACAATGCCGATGATGCTATTGCTAACGCCAGTAGTGCCGCCCATCGTTAGATAGTTATTATTGCTAAAATTTAATTGGCATTGAATCCATGTGCTATTAGGTGTTGGCGCATATGGCACATTATTAAAAACTACCGGATAAACAATTGCTAGCCCTGGATCGTTTGGGTTGTCAAGGCTTACAATTGCATCAAGGCTAGGAATAGCATTAAATAAACTATTAAACTCATCCGCCAGCAATTGCTCTATAGTGGCGCGGATAGTGTTGAGATTAGCAGCCGCCATTAGTCTTGCCTTCCGATTTGATCTGCTACACGTTTGACCCATGCGGTCATATTACGCGCTACCAAATCAGGATAACCTTTTACAATTTGATTATTTTTTGATCTCCAACTGCCATTCCACGATGGCGGCAAACTTTCACCATAAAGCACTGGCAAGGCGTATTCCATGTTGGTATGGATGTGGTAAACATTACCCGCACGCTCAGTGCCATAATTTAACCTTCGTGGTGGTGTAATACCTTGAATAGCAGATTGCGGGCCGGGGTCATAGCCTGGGGCATCGTTTTCGCTAATTGACCACGATAGGCGCAACCTACCAGTATCAACTGGGCTGCCTTCTTTTAATTGCTTATCTGTTTCAAATACTACATAACGCAATAGCTTCTCATATTTTTCTTTAGAGTAATCACCAATCTTTGCTAGGGGAATACGTCGTGCCATTATGCCCTCAAGATCAACTCATAGGTTATCGCTGTATTATCCTGCTCAATTGTTTTAACTGTAATGATTTGATGCACTACTGATGCAATCAGCACTTTATCTGCTGTGGTTGGTGCATTTGCTACATCAGCCGCTGCTACAGTTAACCGCTTATCACCTGCTTGTATCAGGTCGTTTACTTCGCGTAAATTTACGTCCTTAAGCACACCGCGAACAACCGTATCAGCAGCAGTTTCTGCTGCCGTGCCAGTAGCTGGGTCATAGGCACCTACCGTGATGCGCCGGATAGTTGCCTCACCGCCAAACTTAGCCATCAACTTACTGGCAACCTTACGTAGCGGACTGGAAAGGCTCATATCTTATACGCAATGCAAGCGCCGTTATTAAGTTGGATGCTTGTAAATACACCCCGCAATTCATAGCCAGCCGGGAATGATTCACCATTAAGACTATTGCCCGTCATGTTTGTGCTAACAATCGTATTAATATGAGTGTTTTCAAAAAAATCAATATGGTTAAACCTACCTGTATGCACAGCCGTGTCAGTAATAACCTCACCGCCGAGCGTGTAGTCAACATCACCGCCTTGATGCCCTTTGAAGCTCATATCTTGTACGCCACAACAGTGCCGCTAGTTAATGTGATGCTAGTAAACACGCCGCACATCTCACAAGATGCCTTGATCGGGATGGCTGTAAGTGCATTACCTGTGTAATCCAAAGCCGTTAAGCTTGCTATCACTGAATCCTCTAATGCCACAATTTCGCCGAACCTGCCGGTGTGGGCAGCCGTATCATCAATAAACTCAGCGCCGGGATACTCGCTCATGATCGTTTGATGGAGAAATTGCCTGGTCCGCTCATTCTAATGCCTGTTAGATATCTTTCCACTATTGGTGGGATTTTATCTGCACCAACAGCACCATACCCCAGATTAGGCGTCACGTTAAGGCTACCGATTTGAACATTCTTAAAATCTTCTAGCCCACTTAACCCAATCCCATCAGGGTTATTATGCAAATAAACGGCCAGCACTACCTGTGCGTATTGGATCTGCTGCGGTATCTCAACATCCGTGAAGTAATCGGTGCTAATACGAAATGGGAAGCCCGTAGCGTATGTATTAATGTATGTGTCAGGTTTACGTACACCAGTACGCGGCCACTGCAATGCCTGCGTATCAGTTGATCTAGCGCCTAAAAATCGCTCGCGGTCTAGCCTTTGTGTAGCCGTAAATAATGCTCTGTTTTTTTCGTCAGTAGTAGCTGTTGCCCATGCGGTTATATCAGCATCCTGCACAAAACCATCAATAATTAACTGCGCATCCGCCAGCGTTAGGTAGCTGTTTGAGCTTGCGCCGCCTGCTGTCGCTACGATTGTGATCGCCATTAGGTTGTTCCGGTGGTTCTAGTTTAGGCTCCACAATAGGAAATGAGGCCACTTCCGTAGAAGCAGCCTCACGTTCACGCAGTCGCCGGAAAGCGAACATGCCCATAATTAAGCAGCAGCAGAAGCAGTAGAACCTAGGCCATACAAAGTAATGGCTTCAGAACCAGCAGTTACAGCAGTAACACGGCCAAGGAATACCTTGGAAGCATTCTGCGCAACAGTTGCTACGCCGCTGACAGTTACGTCAGTACCACCAGCAATAGTGATGGTATTAGCGCCAGCCGATGCGTTAATAACAACCACCATAAAAGTGGTACCAATAGCGCAGTCGCCGCCGATAGCAGCCACAATCGCCGCAGCCGTAGCTGTGGTATATGTAGCAGCAGCAGAAGGAACGCCACGGATAATGACGTTGTAGCTGTTAGCAGTAGACAGGGTTGCGGTAGCAGTAGGAGCTGCTAACTCCATACGCCCAGGCAGAAGGCCGCCTGGGATGTCGCCAAGTTCAAAAATACTTGCCATGACTATTAGTAGTTAGAGGTACAAGTAGCGCGTACAATACCAATATTCTTGGTTTCATACACTTTGGTCCAGTTGCCAATAGTGGCAAGCTGAGCCTGAGTTGGGTTTACAACAGTTCCCCACTTAGCACCGATTGGGTGGTAGCAGTAGTGCAAATCAATTGCCATGGCATCACTCTTGGCGAGGATGTCACGATCAGTTTCAGTGCGCAATGCCATTTGCTCACCAGAAGCGATAGCGCCTGCGGTGAAAAAATAAACAGGATAGTTGGTGCTGGTAGGCGCTAAATCGTCGGAAACGATAACACGCAAGCCCATGAATGTTGGTACTGAATTGTCACCGGCATAAGCAGATGCAATAGAACCAGCAATTGCGTTGATGGTGCTAGCACCAGTCGCAGCAGTGCTTAAACGTGCCTCAGTGTTAGTAATGTAATCAATTGCCTTGCGTTCTACTAGGTCGTAGTAAACAGCAGAGTGCATAGCGACAGCAGTTAGCTTGTCGCCTTGATCACCTAGCAATGCACGGGCTTTAGCTACTTGACGGGGACCAAGTGCTGTTTGGCCAGTCTTATCAAAAGACAAATCAATAAATGCAGCGCCAGTGTTGGAGGTCAAGCCGCCAAATACACCTTCAAGGCATTTAATCAAGTCCTTTTGACGTTGGTTGGCTACATAGCTAGCAACTTTAGTTGCAATGGCGGCCATGGGATCTGCGCCAGCAGCTAATGCAGCTAGATCGCGTGATTCAAATGCACGGCCACGGTGCAAAACAACACCAACTTGCTTGTTGGCAGTAATTTTGCCTGGTGTTAATGAAGAACTGTCAGTCAGTACCTCAAAATCACCGGTTAAGTTAGCTGAAAAGAATGGAACGTTGATGAAATCACCGCCTTCGGAAGCATCTAACTCCGCCATTGGTTGAACTACACCAGACGACAGAAATGCGTCGCGCTGAGTGGTAGCTTCAATCAAATAGGGTGTAAAAATCTCCGGTACGATGATGTCAGAGCGAAGTGTCGCCATGAGATCCTCAAGAATTAGTGGTTTGCAAGTTCGGGCACAACCCTAGCCAGCACAACTGGATGCAATTATGCTAGCGCCTTTAACCTGTCGTACATATCACGGTCTGTCTTAAACAGCCTTGATTGCTCCGTCAGGTTGAATGTTTCAGGTGCAAATGGGTTTTTAATACCTGCTAACTCAGTGGTGCTACGGCCTGATGGTGCGCCGCTGCCTTGTGGTTTTGGTTGCTTTTGCATCCACGCTGGTAGTGTTTTTGCCCATTCAGCTACTGGTGTGCGTTGGTAGCCATCTACTACAACAACAGTGCCATCAGGTTCACGTTCAATTTTATCGCTACTTAACTTAGTTTTAAGCACCATATCTGGATCATGCACTAAGTCTGCTAATGCTGTTACTGCTGGTGTGATGAGTTCAAGTTCACGGCATTTGGCTTCAAGTTCAGCAATGCGCTGGTCCTTTTCCGCCGTCGCCTCACGGTACTGCTGCTCCAATACCTGCCTTGCTTCGGTGTACTTGCCTTGAGATTCAAGGGCAGTTTGCTCGGCTTGGCGCTTGAATTCCAGCAGTTCATCTACATTGACACCATCAGGTATGGCCTTAGCTTGTGCTACGGCTTTTTTATAGTCATCTAGCAATTCAGCATTCTTGCGGCGTAAAGCCTCTAGTTCTGCTTGGATTGCTTGTGTGTCGGGAGCTGTTGATTGTTCTTCGGTCATTTTGTGCAAATCGTTTGCAATCTTATGTTATCAGTTACCACTTAACTTTGTCAGCCCAATAAGCGGCACTCATTTTACCTTTTGCAATATTTTCAGCATGGCGTGCCTTGAATGATGCACGTCTGGCTTTGTCTGCTGCTGATTCGCCTTTTGCTGCTGGTGAGCCTGATACACCTTGCTGGCCAAATCGTATCAACTTAACGGTTTCGCCTTCTTTAGCTAATACCGCATGGGATTTACTCTCATGCTTTGGTGTCCGCTTGGGTTTGTTGTAACCCTCGAATTGCTCACCGCGATAGTTGATCATTTGCTTGCTTTCTTGAGTATGTCGCTATCAGCCTTGCGAGCGCCGCCTTTGCCTGAAACAAAGCTGTTAACGCGACCCATCGCCCATGCAGCCATCGGCACGTTACGAGAGCCGCTACTGAGGTATGCACCTTGGCCGCGACGATACACCGTGACAAGCTCGCCGTAAGTAAAGCGAGTGCCTTTGGCTTTTTCTTTAAGTGCTTTTTTTGTTGCCTCGTTTAGAGGCTTTGCGCTTGCCATCCTGTTCAGTCCTCGATTTGGATACTGCTTCAATATTAATGAACTCGCCGCGTTTATATGCCTCAGCAGTGCGCTTGATCTCTAGCGCCTTGGCGCTCTTGTTTTTGGCGCCACTTAGATATTTTTTAGGCAATCCAGTTGCCTTGTCTTTTGGCACGCGGCGAGGTTTCGCCATTACTTCTTTTTACCTCCAGCTTTTGTGCCTTTACCTTTTGGTGCTGGCTTTTGTGGTTTTGATGGGCCGCCCATGTAACCAGGCATGATGCGCTCGACTGCAAGTGGATAACCACATATTAGCCGTAACGTTTGCGCAGTTGCTCAAGCGTTAGCTCCGACCCATCATCACGTACCAATTTGGCCATGGCATCCTTAGCGCCGTACTTATCGGCTAATTTATTGAAATATGGCACTTTATCTGCGCCAATCGCGTCATTTTGAACTGATCTAGGTTGCTTTTTTAACCATTCGCCATATGTTGTATCAGATGGCACCATGCCGCCAGATGCTGCACGTTTACCGCTTGGTGGTGGCTCTAAATTTTCAATGCCTAAATCTTTACCAAGCTGGTTGTAATCAAGAACTGGCACTGTCGTACTCCTACAATTAAAATGCTGCGGCGGTGTTGGCCCTTTGCCATATTCAAACTCACGGCCATCTAATGCGCGGCATCTTGCACTGGTTTTAGTATCAAGCGTTGCGATGTATCGATATTTTTTGGTGATGTCTTGGTTTGCTTCATATACTTGTTGGCTAGCAGCATTAGCAACTTGATTAATGCTTGTACGTACAAGTGCCATAACTTGGTTATTAGCTACAGCCGTAAGCTCACCGCCCGCTGCTGCTAATTGCTTAACCGATAATGGCCCATAATCACCAAATTGCAACCTACCAATTAATCGCTTCGCAATGCTTGGTGTGGTTTCACCTGTCAGCAGGCCATTACGCACAACCTGCCCAAACCGCTCAGCTTGATCAACTGCAATGCCACGAAATGCTTTAGACACTACCTCACCATTAGGCAATGTAATCATGGTCCCTTGTGTTGCAGTTAAACTATATGTTTGCGGTGCTCCTTGAACAGCAGCAAACAAATCATCTGATAAAGTTACAACCCCTATCTGAGTGGGATCACTTGTTACTACTGATGCCGCAAACTGCGGGCTGATCTCAACGGTATTTACTGCCGTACGTGCGCCTGGTGGTAATGCCTTTCGTAGTTGCTCAGTAACGAAATCAGATTGTAGTTCTGCTAAACCTTGCAGCTCAGTAGACAATGCAGTGATACTACCGCCCGACCATGTATTAAGGCTATCTTTTAGCTGTGCCAATATTGCGCGTAACCTTGCTGCTTTGGCTGGTGAACTAATCGTAAGTCTGCCTTCTCCGCCTGCATCTGGCAGCATGTTTTGCAGTTGATTTGCAGCATCAATTATAATGTCGTTATACACTAATATTATTTGCTTAGCAACGCTATTGCTATACCGGTTAAGGTCTATCGCGTTACGATATAGCGCCGCTGGTATGCTCATAATCCTGCATTAGCTGTTGCCTCCAATTCTGCATCAACATCAAACTCATCGCCTAATATTTCGCCTAGTGATAACTGGTTTAATAATGTTTCCTGCGTTATCGTGCCTGCGGTATAAAGCTGCAATAAACTACCAATTTCTTGAGGGTCAAGCCTTGCGCCTAAGAAGTCGCGGTTAACATAACTGCTACCGGCGGCAGTTGTATTGCCTAAATACTGTGCATGAAACTGCAAACTATTATCAATCATATCCTGCATATTCTGTGCAATTACCATCATTGTGCTATCACCTTGGCTGCGATCTAAACGCTTAGCCTCTGCTGTCTCGGCTGATAGCTTCTGCCCTAGTACTGCTGATAGGCCAAGCTCATTTATCTGCCCTGCGATCTGATCTAAACGCTTAAACTGATGGTCAAAGCTAGTGCCTTTAGGTTCGATATACTCTGCCCTACCATCAGCCGGGAATGCTATCGCCTCACCTGGCCCTGCTGATACCTCTTCCGCCGCAGACGGGAAGCCAAAAAATGCCAACATCGGCACGGCGCTTATGTGTAGCTGGTTGTCAAGATCAGATTGCACCTGGTACGTTTTAAGGTTTAGCTCTGCAATATCTTCTAGCGGTGGCCTTGATTCCATTATATTTAACCGATTAGCATATGCTACGCTAAATGGTATCTTATCAAGGCTAGTGGTGCCTTCATCAATTAATTCAAAATTAGTATTCTTTTGCTTTTGATATATCTTATACTCACCTGGTGTTAGCACTCGCACCTGTTCTGCTGTCTTCTCGCCGTACTCACCATCAGGCAACACTACCTTTTCCATTAACCGTAACTGCACCAATTGGCTACCTTCATAACGCCAACCTAAAATTTCTCGTGGTGTATAAGTGCACCAATATGGGCGGCCTTCATATTCAGCTTTTGGTGCATCTACTAAAACACCAACATGGCCATAACGTACCATTTTACGTGTTGTTTCATATGTCCATACATTTAAGTCATTACCTTGTAAATCTACATCAAACAACTGTTCTTGTATGATATCGGCTGTATCAGTTAACCTAACTGGCTTACGTGTTAACATGCCAGCTAACATCCGCTCAAGCCGTTGGTAATAAGGCGGGCATACGCTTCTGGCTAACCGGTTATCGTAACTTTCATCAAGCTCTCTAGGTTCCTGCGGCAAATAACGGCGATGCTTTTTGCGCATCCCATATGTGCCCTGCATCAGATCTTCAATTAAAATCCAATGCGGTTCTTGGTTACGCCATACGCTATTTGGGTCATTGACCTGCATATCAAAGCAGTGCTTTTAATACACTCTAACACCAGTCCCACGGCCTGCACCAGCATGTAGCGGGTTAAACTCACGCCACACCAAATAGCCCAGCGCATCATTCATGTGGTCAAATCCTGAGTCTTTATCCGGATCACCCTTCTCGGTATAGCTTTGCAGCTCAAGGCATTCAATGGTGCGTTTACAACTGGCCGCGACTTGTAACCGAACCTGCCCTTTGCCATTTTCTAATAACGCCTGCACTGATGCCACACGGTCGCGCACTGGTGGGTTAGCACGTGGTGATTGGTTACCCATGCCATAGCTTTCTAATATTTGGATATCGGTTTGCGTTGCATTAGTGCTCCGGTTGCCGCCACTAGCGTCTGGGTAGGCATACATCCGCCTGCCTGGGTAACGCCGTACTATTTCCTGCGCTAATGCGTCTGTATCATGCGCACCAGATACTTCATCTACTACTAACAGCTTATTGTTAAGCCTTACTGCGATAATCGCTGACATATTACCTACGTTAAAATCAACGCCAACACGTAATGCCTCCTCACTAAAATCTGGCAGCTCGGTTGTAACATGCTTTTCACGGTTAAACCTATCATAAACCTGTCCAGTTGTTAGGTTAACAAATTCACCGTCAAGGTATGCCCTAAGCAAACTAGGGTCATAGTTCGCCTCTAGCCGTTTAATAAAATCAGGCGGCAGGTGTGGGTTATCTATAGTTCGCATCCTGATAAGGTGCCGATCAGTTCTAGATTTTGCTTCATCACTGCCGAATGTACTCCACATCCACCTAAAACCTTCAGGTGTTGATGCTGCTGCAAATTGCCTTACATTACCTGCACGTAAACGACCTAAAATCTTAGGAAACGCACGGTTAGCAATACTAGGCGCAACAGTATCAATCTCATCAGCTAATACCCAAGCTAAGTTAAGGCCGATGATACGCGACCAGTTTTCGAAACTACGGCATAGGATTTTTGTATCACCGCCAGCAAAATGTAAGGTGTATTCAGGTAATGGGCTAGCTCTAAACGTATGCGGGATATTGTACTGATCTAAAAAGTTATCAAAATCATTTTGCCAGATGTCGCGGATTAAAGGACCGGTTGGCTCCATTACAGCACCAATAAAGCCTTGGTTAGCAGCAGCCATCATCACTGCCTTAGCACATAATGCACGTGTTTTACCAGCGCCATAGCCTGCGCTAATGCCAAGTATCTGCGTTGTTGTGTCGTCAACAAACGCAAGCTGGCCAGGATGTAGGTCAGCTTGTATAAGCTCTAGCGCAACATCTAAATCAAATTCTTCCTTACAGGTGCGGTCTAACTCAATATCAGCTAAGCGTTTAAGAATCTTCGACATCTACTAACTGCTCACCAGTCTTCGATTGAATACGTAGTAGCAGGTTGCGTTCTTGTTCTGGCGGTAGTTCAGATTCAGCTAATGCCTGAACTGCTAATTCAATGCCTTCCTGTTTAGCACGCAAGATGGCTGCATTATCGCTGTAGTGTTTACGGAATGCCGGTGAGTGCGTGAGCATCCATTGTGCATCTCGTGTGCTGCCTTCATCAGCAGCTTTAGCGATGATATTAGCAAGACGCATACCACCTTTAGCGCGACCTTCTTCAATAGCTTGCAAAAGCAGCATTTCTAGCTGAGTGGATTTATCAGTTTTTGCATTAGCAATCCATTCATTAATTGCTCTATACGAAACACCAACAGCGGCTGCGATATGTTCTAATGGGCCACCAAATTCAGCAAGGATACGAACCTTTTCGATTAGGTCGTAGTTGAGTTTGTAATGCTTACGCATTAGTTTAGTCATTTGTTAGCCGGTATAGTGCTTTTATGTTAGCGGTAGTTAAGACGCATCCGATAGGGCTGTGATGATTTTATCGTAGTCGCGGCTGAAGGATAGTACCAAGTCGATTGGGATGGGCTGCTGTTCATCCTGGGCATTGTCGCGGATGGCATTAGCTACGGCTATGGCTTCGGT
>SXGQ01116216.1_pt1 | contig 21524 bp, 19 predicted proteins | sample 3178371 | NCBI WGS metagenome assembly SXGQ01 (sample SAMN11356859, study PRJNA531348) | freshwater metagenome | isolation source: freshwater sample F1-20 | place: China: Fuxian Lake, Yuxi | collected 2017-12-25 | reverse complement strand
GATCATGTCCTTGATGCGATCCTGGATGTAGACGTATCCCTCTTCATCCATGACCGCACCGTCACCGGTGTAGAGCCAGCCGTCCTTGAGCGAACTCGCGGTGGCATCGGGGCGATTCCAGTAGCCGAGCATGATGTGCCCGCCGCGCACGAGGACTTCGCCCGGCTCGTTGGGCGCGCAGTCGGTGCCGTCGGCACGAACCACTCGAACATCGGAGAAGAAGAACGCTTTGCCCGTGGAGCCGGCCTTGGATACCGCGTCTTCCGGCGACGTCAGACAGGCCGGACCACAGGTTTCGGTGAGGCCGTACACCTGGTTGATCTCGATGCCGATTTCGGCATAGGCCATGATGAGGGGAACCGGAACGGGCGCCGCTCCGGCCATGAACCAACGCACCGTCGAGTGCTTGTGCTTGGCCGGGTCGTACACCTGGCGCATGAAGTTGAGCATCGCCGGCACCATGAGGCCATTCGTGATGCGTTCGGAGTCGATGAGTTCCCAGGTCTTGACCGGATCGAACGCGCGCATCAGCACGTGGGTACAACCCACGAACACAGTCGACAGTGCCGGAGTGAGCGCACCCACGTGGAACATCGGCATCGGGTTGATGTAGCGGTCGCGCTTGGTGAAGTCGCTCGTCGTACAGACCGTCGACAACGCCCAGTACTGCGTGTTGTGCGAGTGCATCACACCCTTGGGAAGCCCGGTGGTGCCCGAGGTGTACATGATGTAGAGGAGATCGTCACCCGATGCCGTCACCGCGGGCTCCAGCGGTCGTTGTGCCGATGATTCGACGACGTAATCGTGCGCGAAGTCCGGCTTGGCGTCCGGCGCACCCACGTACAGCCACTCGCGCACATCGGTCTTGGGTCCACGCGACTGGAGATCGCTCACCGTGGCCGCGAATTCGGCACCGAAAACGAGTGCCTTCGTTCCCGAATCCTTGAGGATGAACTCGAGTTCGTCGGCGACGAGCCGCCAATTGAGCGGCACCACGACGGCGCCCAACTTGGCGGTGGCGAAGAAGGCGGTCATGAACTCGGCCGAGTTCATGAGGAGCAGACCCACCCGATCGCCCTTGCCGACCCCGAGACTCGTCAGAAGTGAGGCGGCCTTGTTGGTCTCGGCGTTGAGTTCGGCGTAGGTGTAACGACGACCGGCGGCCACGTCGTACAACGCCTCGACGGTGCCGTTGATGTGGGCCCGTCGGGCCAGGAGGTTGCCAATGTTGATCGGGGTGCTCATGGCCATCATGGTGTCACAGGACGCGGGGCGAATCCCACGCGTGCTCCACCGAACTACTCTGCCCCCATGCCCTCTGCTCACATCAACGGAACCGACATCCACTTCGAAGACACCGGGGGTACCGGCCCCGCGGTGATCCTGAGCCACGGATTCCTCATGGATCACTCGATGTTCGACCCACAGGTGGCCGCCCTGAAGGCCACCCACCGCGTGATCACCTGGGACGAGCGTGGCTTCGGTGGCACCCGGGCCAACGGAGAGTTCTCGTACTGGGACTCGGCGCGCGATGCGCTCGGAATCCTCGACCACCTCGGGATCGAGAGCGCCGTGGTCGGTGGCATGTCACAAGGTGGTTTCCTGTCGCTGCGCGTGGCGCTCACCGCACCCGAAAGAGTTCGCGGCCTCATCTTGATCGACACCCAAGCCGGCACCGAAGACGCCGACAAGGTCGAGGGTTACGGCCAACTGCACCAAGCGTGGGTCGCGCACGGATCGGCCGCCGTCCAAGACGTCATCGCTGGCATCATCCTCGGTGCCGGCGAGTGGAGTTCTTGGTTCACGAAGTGGGCGGCCATGGAGACCGCGCAGTTCACCTATGCATTCAACTGCTTGATGAGTCGTGACGACGTGACCTCACGTCTGGGCGAGATCACGGCCCCGGCCCTGATACTGCACGGCGACCAGGATGCGGCGATTCCGGTGACCAAGGCCGAAGTGCTCCGCGATCGACTCGGCGGTCGCACCGAATTGGTGGTGATTCCCGGCGGAACCCACGCCGCCAACCTCACTCACCCCAACGAATCGAACGCCGCCATCACCCGATTCCTGAACTCGCTCTGATCGTGCCCGAAGCGACCGATCCCCATCCGGCTCTGGTTGCGGTCACCCATCACGTACGGCACTGGAACGCGATGGACCGCGAATCATGGGTCGCTCTCTTCTCGCCCGAAGTCGTCTTCGAGGATCCGGTGGGTTCGACACCCAAGGTAGGACTGACCGCTGTGCACAACAGTTGGGACAAGTCGTTCACACCCGGACGGAGATGGACCCTTCATCCCTCACAGATCGTGCCCGGTGGTTCCGAGGCTGCGGTCGTGATGCGAAATGAAGGCGACCTCGGAGGGAAGAAGGTCCGGGTCGACTCGATCGAGGTCTTTCGAGTCGATCACGCCGGACTCATCGTTCACGTGCGGGCGTTCTTCGAGCAACCCACCGGGTTCGCCCTCTCCGACTACTTCACTCCCGATCGACGCGACTGACGTTCAGGAGGCGAGGGTGTTGCCGTAGATCTGCCAGGCGAGTGCCGACTTGGCCGTGAGGCTGAGAATCAAATAGACCCGCTCACCGAACAGATAATCGGCCCACCGACCGATCTTTTTGTATTGCAGCCACTGATTCACCGCGAACAGGTTGAAGAACACGAAGAGACTGGCGAACACGCCGTAGACGAAACCCGGCATCCCTTTGCCGGGACCGATGAGATAGACGGTGAGCGCCACCCACGGGATCAACCCGGCGATGCAGCCGAACCAGAACGGCGTCCACCACACCTCTTCACCGGGTTCGTTGACCACTTCCATGATCCAGCCGAAGAAGATCATCGACGCGTTCACCCCGACGAGTCCGAGAAGACCAGCCGCGTCCCCGATGCCGAACACCATGGCGATCATCATGATCATCAACCCGGACGAACCCGTGTACTCGATCCAGCGGAAGCGATTCTGTCCGTTGCGAAGATCGCTGAAGTAACGCGCTCTCCCCCACGGCGAGGCGACGAACGCATGGAACACACACGACAGCAACAGGTACGCGACGATCAAATGCGAGAGTCGGATGTCGAACAAGCGCTCGAGTCGAGACACATCGAGTGAGTTGTTCGGAACGTCGTTCCAGAAGAAACCGGTGATCGGTAGCGCGAAGTCGTTGGCGATGAGAAGAATCACCACGGCCTGCGCGCCATGAACGAGTGCGGCCGCGATGTTCAGGCGCTGCAACCCGGAACTCGTGTCACCCGAGAAGTGGACTTCGGTCATCTGCCTTCCCCACTTTCCAATGAGCCGCCACTGACGACCCGACACTACGCCTCTACCGGAACTTCCCAAACCAGCTTCTGAGCAGGTCTGTTACCGTCGCTCTCGTGACCGGACCCCTCGAACCCAAAGACGCATCCGACGCCACCCGCGCCCACAACCGGGCGGTCTCGTTCCAACTCGAGCCGGCCGACTTCGACCGCGCCCGTCGGGGTTGGATCGCTTCCATCGCCGACGGTCTCGTCGTGGACGACCAGGGCCGGAGAGTGTCCGACATCTCGCGCTACGAGTTCCTGCAGGACGACGCTCCCGACTCGGTGCACCCGAGCCTCTGGCGTCATGCCCAGCTGAATTCGCACCACGGACTCTTCGAAGTCGCCGAGGGCGTCTGGCAGGTACGTGGCTACGACATCTCCAACATCACCTTCGTGGAGGGTCGCACGGGTTGGATCGTGATCGACCCCTTGACCGTCGAGTTCACGGCCCGTGCCGCATACCGGCTCGTCACGGAGCACCTCGGACACCGGCCGGTGGTGGCCGTGATCTACACCCACTCCCACGCCGACCACTTCGGTGGCGTGTACGGGGTGACGTCCGACGACGACGTCGCCGCCGGACGCTGTCGGGTCATCGCCCCGGTCGGGTTCCTACACGAGACAGTGGGTGAGAACGTGATCGCCGGAGTGGCCATGGGCCGTCGCAGCATCTATCAGTTCGGCCCGATGCTGCCTCCGGGTCCGAAGGGGCACGTCGACTGCGGCCTCGGCAACAGCATTCCGGTCGGACCTCCGGGTCTGATCGCCCCGACCGAAGAGGTCATGGCCACCGGCGAAGAAAAGGTCGTCGACGGTGTGCGCATCGTTTTTCAACTCACCCCCGAGTCCGAAGCACCGGCCGAGATGAACTTCTACTTTCCCGAGCGCAAGTGGTTGTGCATGGCCGAGAACTGCTCGCACACGATGCACAACCTCGTTCCCATCCGCGGCGCCCTCGTGCGCAACTCGTTGAAGTGGTCGAAGTACATCAACGAAGCCATCGAGATGTTCGACGACGTCGACATCGTGTTCACGTCGCACAACTGGCCCCGATGGGGGCATGACGACTGCGTCGAGTTCCTCGAACTTCAGCGTGATCTCTACCGATGGATGCACGACCAGACGATGCGCCACGCGAACCTCGGTCTCACCGCGGTGGAGATCGCCAACCATCTCGAACTGCCCGACGACTTCCTCGCTCAGGATCACACACGCGGTTACTACGGTGACTTGGTCCACAACTCCAAGGCCGTGTACCAGCGCTATCTGAGTTGGTACGACGGCAACCCCGTGAACCTCGATCGCTACCCACCGTCCGATCTCGGTCGGCGCTACGTGGAATTCGTCGGTGCGGGTGCGATCCTCGCCGAAGCCCGGCGCGCCTTCGACCTGGGCGATTACCGCTGGGTCACCGAAATCGTCAATCACGTCGTGTTCTCGGACCCAACCAACACGGAAGCTCGGGCGCTCCTCGCCGACGCGCTCGAACAACTCGGATACCAGTCCGAGTCGTCCACCTTCCGAAACGCGTACCTGACCGGAGCACAGGAACTCCGCCACGGCCCGCCGCAACTCGGTTCGTCCCAGGTCCGCGGACGTGGACTCCTGAACGCCATGACCGTCGAACAGGTCTTCGACACCCTCGCCGTGCGCCTGAAGAGCGAGGCCGTGGCCGGTGTGAAGTTCCGCATCAACTGGACGTTCCCCGATCTCGCCGGGTCTCCCGATGAGAAATGGATACTCGGCCTCAACCATCGCGCGCTCCACAGCGTGCGGGGCCGTCACGATCCGACCGCGGCATGCTCCATTCGTCTGGACCGGTCACTCCTGATGCGAATCATCGCTCAGGAGACGTCGTTCGTCGACGAGATCGGTCAGGGAAACATCGCCCTCGAAGGTGACGCCGCACTGCTACTGACCATCTTTGGCAACCTCGACGTGTTCATGTCGGGCTTCGCTATCGTCGAGCCCTGATGGTCACCACGATTCTTTCCATCGTCCTCGCCACGATCTGTCTCGCCTCCGCGGTCGCTGATTTCCGACTCGTGCCCCGCATCGTGGAAGCAGTGGCCCGACTCGGTGTGCCCACTCGTCTCATTCCCATCCTCGGCGTGGCCAAGGTTGCGGGCGCGACTGGCCTCTTGATCGGTCTGGCCAACGAAGATCTCCAGATCTTCGCCGCGTTCTGCCTGAGTGTCTACTTCTTGTTGGCGACGTTCCTTCACCTTCGGGCCAAGGACTCGGTGGCCGACACCGCACCGGCCGGTGTTCTTCTCGTGATCGCCGTGATCACGTTCGTCACCGCTCTCGGTTGAGGACTACTTCGGGATCTCGGCGGTTCCGCCACTCATGATGTAGGTGATCCACCATTGCGGAGCGTTGTCGAGCAGGTTGCCGAGGTGCGAGTAGTCGTGCCAGCGGCGAATGAGGCCGTCACGGACTTCCATGACCGAGGTGAACGGATGCGCGATCACTTCACCCGTGTGGAAGTGCCATTCTTCGACGTGTTCGGTGATCACCACATCGCCATCGGCCAGCACCAAGCCGGGCCGATGAACCATCCGCTCCGTGGGTCCGAGGCCGAGCTCGAGGCGGGCGGCGATGGCGGCACCACCGTGAACCGGTGGCACGGCTCCGACGTCCATGTACTCGGCGTCGTCGGCGAAGCGGGCGGCCACCGCCGACCAGTCCTTGGCGTACATCGAGTCCCAGTGGGCGGCGACGATGCGGCGATTCTCGGCCTCACGTTCGGTCGATGCCATCAGTGGCTCCCTTCGTGGCGCACACGCGCCGCTTCGATCTCTGATTCGGCGGCCTGACGACCTTCCCAGCCACGAACGGTGGTGTCCTTGTTGGGTTCGAGAAGTTTGTAGACCTCGAAGAAGTTCCCCACTTCGTCGAGTAGATGCTCGGGCAAGTCACCGATGTCGTCGTAATTGGCGAATCGCGGATCGCGCGCCGGCACACAGAGCACCTTGGCGTCTCCACCCTTCTCGTCCTCCATCCAGAACACCGCGACCGGTCGCACCCACACGTGACAACCTGGGAACGTCGGCTGGCTCAACCACACGAGGGCGTCGAGCGGGTCGCCGTCATCGCCCAACGTGCCGGGGAAGAATCCGTAGTCGAGTGGATACTGCGTCGCGGTGAAGAGTGTGCGATCGAGCCAGATCGCTCCGGTCTCGTGATCCATTTCGTACTTGTTGCGTGATCCCTGCGGAATCTCGACGATCATTTCGACGTCCATCATCGAGACATTAGGTGCTGATCGACTCCGGCGTGCTTCGGAAGTGCCAGAGTTCGCGCAACGCCGGACCGGCAGCCAAGCACGATCCACTACAGGCCAAACCACCGATCACGAACGAAGCCGGCAGCGAGGTGGCTCGGGCCACGGCCGTGGACCGGAGGTCACCCACACTCGGTCCGATCGCATAACTGATGAGTTCGAGGCCGGCCATGCGACCGCGAACGTCATCGGGAATGGTGAGGTTCCAGATGAGCATGCGAAAGAGTCCGCTCACCATGTCGGCCGCGCCGGCCAACACCATGCAGCCGATGATCCACACCGGACTCCGTACGAGGCCGGCGGCGGCCACCGCTACGCCCCACACGGTCGCGGCGTACACGATCGCCCGCCCGTGCAACCGAACACGTTTGGTCCAATGCGAGGTGACCGATGCCAACGCACTGCCCACCGCCGGCGCCGCATACAGGAAGCCGAGCGACCACGCAGCGTCGAATTCGGTGGCCACGAACGGAAAAAGCGCGTACGGAAAGGCGAGGATCATCGCGATCATGTCGATCACGTAGGTGCCCACGATGTCCCGACGAGAGCGCAGATAACCGATCGCCTCATGAATCTCGTGCCACGACGGATCCGTCGACGTACGCGAGGGAGCAATCGGTTTCATCCGGGCGACGAGCGCGGCACTCACGAGAAAGGTCATGAGGTCGAGGGCGTACACCCAACCCACACCACCGATCGAGATGATCACTCCCCCGACGGCGGGACCGGCCACGTTGCTGATGCTCCGCGCCATCGACTGCACCGCTCCAGCGCTCGGTAGATCTCCGGGGGGAACCACTCGGGGCAGGACGGCGTCGAGACTCGGCCGCTGCAATCCGACGACCACCACGAACAGGATCGTCATCACGTAGATGATCCACACGGCGGGTCGGTCGAGCAGAGCGTTACCGAGCAGGATCGCCACGAGTGCACCGAAGGTGAGTTCGGTCATGAGGATCATGCGCCGTCGATCCACCCGGTCGGCCAGCACCCCGCCGTACAAGCCGAAAAAGATCAGGGGAAGGAATTCGAGAGCTCCGATCACCCCGACGTGCAAGTACGAACCGGTGAGTTCGGCAACTTGGAACGGCAACGCCACATAGGTGGCCCCCGAACCGAGGCCGGTGATCAAGTTGGCGATGAACAAACGCCGGAAGTCGGCGTGCGCACGCAAGGTCGAAGTATCGACTCGAATTCGACGCGTCATCAGGTGACGATCGTACGCGGGAGAACGGTGGTCACCCCGGGTGTCGATCGCACCGAATCGGAACCCGAGCGAACACGCACCCGATGATCGGACCGAACACTGATCCGACTCCGGTCGACGCGGACTCGCACCACTCCTTCGATCGTCGGGACATCGGCCTCGATCCACTCGAGGTGTCCGAGGTTGGGGGCGATCACGAGCGCGCCGGGCTCGGAGGAGTCGGGTTGCGCTCCGAGCACGTGTTGGATCAGGTCGCGGGTCGGTGTGCTCGACCAGCCGTGGCACGTCGTGCCGCCGTACCAGGTCTCGCCGAATGAGGTCGGACAACGCTCGAGCAGAGCGCCCCAGTCGAGCAGAAGCCGACTGAGACGCGATCCGGCACCCGCGAGGACCAGCGCATCGTGGACCACGTAGCGGAAGAAAGGTTGGGCCCGCACCACTTGACGCTCGGTGTCCCACCAGGGTTCGGGGTGGCCGATGTACATGTACACACCGCCGAGGTCGGTCTCGGTGCCGGGGTCGCTCGGGCCGTCGGCTCGGGCGAAGGCGGCGTGAACGAGATTCGTCTCATCGCACATCACGTCGACGAGTCGCGACCAGCGTTCGCGCGGCGCGAGTCCACCCACGATCGCCGCCGCTTGGGCGTGTTGCGATGTCATGGGCCGGCGTCGACCATCGACGATCGTGTCGACGTACAGACGACGCTGCGGATCCCAGAGTCGCTCGAACCCGTCGGACAGCCGCGCATGCAATCCGCGGGCCCAGGCAGTCCGACCGCCGTCACCGAGCCAATCGGACATCTCGGCGAACTCGAGGAGTGATCGACCCCAGAGCCCGGCGATGGTCGAGTTCGCACCGTCGCTGTGGATCGCACTCCAATCGATCAGCACCCAACCGGGCAGATCGACCGGCAGACCGTGTTCGTCGGTGCGCTCGGCGAACCATTGCACGACGCGCTCCACCACCGGAAGGAGTCGAGCCACCGTGTCCCGATCGGCCGTGTAGCGAAAGATGTTGTGAACCGAATGCACCCAATGGAGCGCCCAGTCGGGAATGATCGAGATGTCGGTGTGTTCGATCTCGCCGGCCACGGCCATCGGGAGCATTCCGTCCGACCGCGGAGTCGCGGTGAGTCGGGGGTGCCACCGCGCGAGCGACCAATCGGTGTTGGTCGTGAAGTCGATCATCTGATGCACGACCGAATCACCGGTCCAGGCTCGTTGTTCACGGGTCGGACAATCCACGTAGGCATCGAGTGAGCAGATACTCACCGTCCGCCGTCCGACCGCGAAGATCTCCTCGAGAGCCGGATCGGAGCACGCGAAGTGCAGATCGCCATCGACCGGGTGCAGGCGCTCGCGTATGGCAACCGAATGCACCGTGACCGCACCGTCACCGATCGCGCTCACCGCGTGGACTCCGAAAAGGTCGACCGACTCGATGGTCCGACGCCTGCCGTCGGTGGTGACCACGAACGAGGAGTCGTACGCCTCGTGTTGCGGTTCGCCCGTCGGCTGCAATCGTTCGGCACCCTTGATTTCGATGCTGGCCCCCGGTGGGCCTTCGAGGTCGATCACGAGAGTTCCGACCGTGATGCGCGGAGCGATGAAGACTCCCCCCGCGGTGGATTCGAACGGGACGACCGTCGGTCGTGGGCGACTCGTCGGGCGGCCGGCCCACGGGCCGAGTGGATGCGTCGGGGGCGTATCGCGTCCGGAGGCCCCCAACGCCATGGCCCGCTTCTTCTTGGCCACCGGCCACTCGTCGGCCGAAGATGTGGTCCAGTCGGCCGTGAGCGATCGGAGGTCGACGGTTTCGTCACCACGCTTCAGCAAACTGGCACTCGCCGTGGCCGACCATCCGGGAAGGATTCGACCCCGCCACGAATCATCGGTGGCGGCCACCAAGATCCCGTCGGCGAAGACTTCGACCGCCAGAGCACCGTTGCGCAGATCGCTCGAATCGGGAAGGGGCATCGACCACGCGGTCGCATCCACGTCAGCCGTCACCATGACGGCGATCGAGTTGGTTCCGACGTGTAGGAACTCGGCGATGTCGTGATCGTCCCAGCGCATCTGCTGCGGGTTGATCCGTACCGGGCCACGACCGATCTCATGACCGTTGACGAACCATTGCGCACGACCGACCGCCGCTACTCGGGCCGCCGCGGTACCGGGCCGTGAATCGAGTTCGAAGTCGTGCCGGAAGACCGCAGTACGTCGCGCGGTCGACGCGTCCCAGTCGGTCGAGCGATGGGCCCAGATCCACTTCGCCGTCCAGCGACCGGGCGGAAACTCCAGGTTCACGAGCCGACCCTAAATGCTCGGGGCCCGAACCCGGAATCCGTTGCTAACCCGAGGTGGGATTCGACTCTCTGCGCGACGGCGATGAGCACGGCCTCGCTGTTCGCCGGACCCACGAACGACAGCCCGACCGGGAGACCGTCGACGACACCGCACGGAATGGTGACGGTTGGTAGTCCGGCGATGGCCGCCGGTGTGGTGACCGCACCACCCCGCGCTTCGGCGTGACCCTTGCCGAAATCGGTCGTCCAGGCCGGCGCGTAGGCCGGAGCCACGACCACATCGAAGTCGTTCCACAGAGGTGCGAACACGGATTCGGCCCAAGTGACGTTGCGACGACGGGCGTCGCGATACGCATCGCTCGACTTCCCACCCGAATCACGGGCCTGCTCGAAGAACTCCTGACCGAAATGCACGAGTTCCCGAGCGGCTTCGCGTTCGTTGAAATCGATCACCGCGGCGAGCGAATCCACGGCGCAGTCGGAACGGCCCGCCAGATACGCGTCGAGTTCGGTGACCAACTCGTTCAGCAGCACGGTGAACTCGTCGACCTGAACGTCCTCGGTTGTCTCAGGCACCACGGCCCGACTGATTCGAGCGAACTCCAATGCATGGGTCAGGACGGCGTTCTCCACCAGCCGATCGGTGCGATCATCGCCCGTGATCCAGCGATCGACGAATCCGACTCGCAAAGTTCGGGTCTCGATGGCGGCCACGTTCTTCATCAGATCAGTGCGACCCGAGAGAACCGCCAACATCGAAGCGGCGTCGCGAACCGATCGCGCGAGAGGTCCGGGAACGTCCTGGCTCGACGAGATCGGTACGACCCCCGCAGTCGACACGCTTCCCACCGTGGGCTTGATACCCACCACACCGTTGAGAGAAGCCGGGCAGGTGATGCTGCCGTCGGTCTCCGTGCCGACCGCGAGTGGCGCGAAGCGCGCGGCCACGGCCGCGCCGCTCCCCGACGACGATCCGCCGGGACTCTTGGTGAGGTCCCACGGATTTCCGCACAGGCCGCCCACCGCACTCCATCCGCTCGACGATGCACCTGAGCGGATGTTGGCCCATTCGGACAGATTGGTCGTGGCGAGAATGACGGCCCCCGCCTCGCGCAATCGGCTCACGAGCGGCGCGTCAGTGGTCATCGGAGTGCCGGCCAGAGCGAGCGAGCCCGCAGTGGCGCGTCCACCGCGCACCTCGATGTTGTCCTTGACCACGATGGGGACTCCATGCAGAGGGCCGCGAATGGTCCCAGCCGATCGTTCACGATCGCGGGCACGCGCCTGTTCGAGCGCGTCGTCCATCGGGTCGATGATCGAACGTAGACCGGATCCGTCGGATCGACGATCGAAACGGCTGATTCGGTCGCTCAACACTCCGACGATTTCGGCTGAGGTGGTCATCCCCCCTGCCATCAATTCGAGGAGTTCGTGGGCCGTTCGATCAGCGATTTGGTCGTCACCGAGGTCGACGGAGGATTCGGTCACCCGCTCATCGTGTCATGCGACGGCCGTAGCGGCTAGTGCGCCACCGCCAACATGAGTTCACCGCGGCGGTCGTAGGCGACGTTCGAGGCCATGAGGTGCTGGTGCGAACCCACCGCGTCGCGGAAGCAGCGTTGCAGGGTGTTCGACGAGAAGAGTGCCCCGGCGCCCGCGAAGTGGAAAAGCGTCGTGATGGCGCCGACGGCCATGTCGGTGGCACAAGCGATCACGCCTCCGAGACGGGCCGTGACCTTGCTATCGGGGGTGAAGCCACTGCGGATCAGGGCATCGACGACCCCGAACTCGTCACGCGCGTATCCGCGTGCCGCGTCGACCTGGAGTTGGGCTTTGCCGAGCTCGTACTTGAACGCACCGCGATCGGCCAACCGCCCGTCGAGACCGCGGGCTTTGCCCTGCGAATACGAGATGATCTCGTCGATGAAGCGCTGGCACACACCGAGGGTGAACCCGAGGTTCTCCGGGGCGACGTAGCCCTGGTAGCCGAGGGCGTACATCGTTCCGCCGCGCCGGATCGGGGCGCCCGGGGCGAATGTGAGGTGGTGGGGCACGAACGCCTCCTCCACGATCACATCGATGCTTCCGGTTCCCTGCAGAGCCATGACGTTCCATTCGCCGTGCAACTCGAACTGCGACCGCTCGACGATTCCGATGCGAACTTCAGGGACGCCATCACCGATCGCGGTGAGGAGAATCCACTCGGAGTGCGGCACACCACTCGCATACTTCCAACGACCCGAAAGCACGATCCCACCGTCGGTCGGGCGAAAGGTTCCAGTGGGTGCCGACACAGCGGCGAGGAACGGCGATGCATCGTCGGCGAACAAGGCCTCGAGCCCCTTGTCGCCGAGCATCGCCCCGGCTATTCCCGCGGCACCGGCGTGGTTGAAGCCGGTCCACGCCGCCGTCGGATTCCAATACGAGAGGCGTTCGAAAAATGCGAGTTGATCGACCAGATGCAGATGGTCCCCGCCGACTTCGACCGGGGCCTTGATCATCGGCACCCGGAGAGTTCGCATGAGGTCGACGAGCTCGGGTGGCGCCGTACCCAACTTCTCGGAACACGCGGCTTGAGAGTCGAGCAGATCCGACACCGCATCGATCTGCTCCTTGATCTCATCGATCGATCGGGGTGTACGCATCAGAAGACTCCTTCGTAACTTCCGCCATCCATCTGGATGTTCTGACCGCTCAGGTAGCCCGCCTGCGCCGAACACAAGAAGGCAAAGGCGTCGCCGAGTTCTTCGGGTCGGCCGAGGCGACGGGCGCGGATCGAGGCGACCTGCTCGGCGCGCGCCTCGTCGTACGAGATGCCTTTCATCTTCATGGCGATTCGGGCCATCTGTTCCTGGCGGGCGGTGTCGAATCGTTCGGGAAGGATCTGATTGATCGTCACGTTGTGTCGCGCCACGTCCTTCGAGATTCCCTTCAGGACACCGGTGAGGCCGAGCCGCGTTCCGTGCGACAGGCTCATGAGCGAGTTGGGCGACTTCACCATGGCTGAACTGATGGCGACGATGCGACCGAAACGTCGCTCGCACATTCCGGGGAGTACCTTTTGCACGAAGGTGAGTGGACCGACCAAGCCGCGGTGCAGCGCCTCCGACCACTCACCTTGTGAGATGTCGCCGAACTTGGCCGGACTCGGGCCTTCACCGTTCAACAAGACGATGTCGGGACGGGGCGCGGCCTCCAGCAAGCGAACCTGGGTGGCTTCGTCGTACGCATCACCCACGACTGCCGTGGCGGTCACTCCGTAGGTGGACGCGATCTCGCGTGCGGCGCTCTCCACGTCGGCGGCGGTTCGGCCGTTGATCACCAAGTGCACACCTTCCCGGGCGATGCTCTCGGCACACGCGCGCCCGAGGCCGCGACTCGATCCGAGAAGGATCGCCGTGCGTCCGTTGATTCCGAGGTCCATGGCGATTCAGTCGAGCCCGGCGGCCTGACGACCGGCGCCGATTTCTGCGATATCGGGCGGATTGAAGAACACCGGGGGCGGATCCTTCGGACCCCACACCGAGAATCCGGCCGGACCGTCCTCACCTTCCCAGTCGAGACGGCGGTGCACACGATCCCACGTCTCGGCATCGACGATCTGGTCCATGTCGGAGAAGAACTCGAACATGTTGCCGGCCGGGTCGCGCAGATACCAGAAGACGTTCGCGCCCAGATTGTGGCGCCCGACTCCGACGACACTCGCCTCGTGGTTCTCGGCGACGACTGCGGTACCGGCCAATCCGACGGCGTCGACATCGTCGACTTCGAGCGCGTAGTGGTTGAGATACGACGTCGGTCCGGGCTGGATCATGAGGTTGTGATGATCGGACTCCACGCGCATGAAGGTCGCCAGACCTTTCCGGATCTGGTCGGAAATTCGGAATCCGAGGAGGGCGGCATAGAAATCCACGGCTTTGGCGAAGTGAGGCGTTCCGAGAACGATGTGCCCGATGCGGCGTGGCGCGGGCGTCGATCGGTCGAGTACTGCCGAAGCACGGGTGTCGATACGCGGCGCCCGACCCGGTCCATTGAAAGCGCGATCCTGAGTGGGAGTGAGCGGGTGCGGCGAACCGACCACGATCTCGACGACATGCCCGAAGACCGGATCGGTGCAGACGAGTGTGGTGTCCTTCACGCTGGCCGAGATTCCTGCGTCACCCAGACGTTGGGCGATGTCGGTGAGATCGGATTCGCGCTCGCAACTCAATCGCAATTTGGTGAGGTGTCGATAGGCACCTTCCTTCAATCGCAACTGAGTAGGTCGGTCGGAAGTTCCGAGGACATGATCGCTGGTGGCCACCATTCCGTGGCGCGTCCAGAACGAATGAAGTGCGCGGGGATCGGAAACTGCGATCTCGATGTCGAGTAGACCATTCAGAGCCATCAGCCGGCCGCCTCGGCGTCCATGGCCTCCCACACTTCACTCAACACGCGCGATGAACTCACCGCGACCGGCCAACCCGCATAGTGGGCGACGTGAGTGATCATGGCTTCGAGGGTCGCGCGCTCGATGCCGAGATTGCGGGCACCGCGGAAGTGAAGGTGTTGTTCGGCCTCGCGTCCGGTGGCCACCAGCACCGTGCACGTGATGAGCGAACGCTGCTCGATCGACAGTCGCGTGTCCTGCCAGATCTCACCGAAGAGGTGATCGATCGTCTGGGCCATGAGGTCGGGCTGCACCGGACGTCCGGGAGGAAGACCCTTGAAGAGACGGCCTGCCAGTTCTCGCCCTTGTTCCCTCGTCATGGTCCCCCACTTTCGACCCCGATGCATCGGGGCGACTCTCGGATTTGCCAAGATACTACGATGTCGAACTATTCGAAGTCAAAGTAAGTTTTGGTCATGACCACCAAGACATCGGCCCGCGGGCAGGGGGACATGAACACAGCCGACATCCTCGAAGACACCTTCACGAGTTGGGCCGAGCAGCGTCCCGACCTCGACTTCGACGCCATGACCCTCGTGCTGAAGATGGCGGCCGTCGTCCGCCAGGTGACCGAGTCGGTCAGAGACGAGTTCGGTGAACTGGGCATCACGTTGTCGGAGTTCGACGTTCTGGCCACCCTGCGCCGCCGAGGCAAGGACTCCGTTCTGACGCCGTCGCACATCGCCGAAGTCGCCATGGTCAAGCCGAGCGGACTCTCGCATCGACTCAATCAACTCGAAGAGGCGGGCCTCATCGAACGCACCTCCGATCCGGCCGATCGCCGGAGTTCGCTCATTCGCATCACTCCAGCCGGACGCCGGATCGTCGATCGAGCGGTCGAGATCCTCGTGGCCCGAAAGAACTCCTATTGTTCGGTTCTGTCGGATCGTCAGCGGCAGAACTTGCACTCCGCACTCGACACGTTGATCGCCCAAGGAGATTCCTGATGTCGGCCGAACTCACATGGACCGCGCCCGGCCCCGGCCAGTGGGCCCTCGATCGCTCGCACACCAATCGCCCGGCCACGCTCATCTCCCAGGAGATCCAGTCGCGGAGCACCGCGCGCGGAACTCGTCGGATGTTCGCCGACCTCGGTGCTCCGCTCGATGCCCTCGACTTCAAGTTCGTCAACGGAATGCTCTATTCGAGGATTCGTCCGCTCATCGGTCCGGACAAGCCGGCCAAGCGACTTCCACCACTTCCCCTTCTCAAACTTCTGATTCGAGTGCATCCCGAGATGCGCCGCCGGGCCCGAACGGCAGAAGCCACCATGAACGAGCGTCCGTGGCGCGCGGTCAGCGACGAATGGCGCTCGCCGAACGGTCGGCGGGCCACCTGCGACCAGAAGAATCTCGCCCTGCAGGACGTGAACCTCTCGAATCTCACCGATTCCGAGCTCATCGACCACGCGCACCGGGTGTTCGATCATGCGCACGAGATGTGGGAACTGCACTTCTGGTTGCACGGATTCGACGTCTGCCCCATCGGATTCCTCCTGTTCTCCGCACCTTCGTGGGGTCTTGCCGCCGCTGACGTGCTTCCACTGTTGGAGGGAGCCTCACCCTCGACCTCCGAGGCCGAGCGGGTGCTCCACCGGGTCCGCGAAGCGGTGGAAGCCGCCGGGGCGCGACCCTCATCGCTCGCCGACATGCGCGCGGTCTCTCCGAGCATCGCCGCCGACATCGATCGCTTCCTGCGCCTTCGGGGAACTCTGATCTTCAGTCGTTACGACATCGACGGACTCTGCCTCGACGAGGCTCCCGAAGTGCTGTTCTCGACGATCATGGCGTCACGCGACGACGGCGCGCGGCGCAGTGAGGTCGAAACCCGTCTCGCCGCGCGAACAGCCGCGGTTCGGGCGCGTGTCCCCGAAGCCGAGCGCGAAGCGTTCGACCGATCTCTTGCCGAGGCGCGGGCGGCCATGGATCTACGCGACGACAACGGTCCGCACACTCTCGAATGGCCACTGGGTCTCATCCGACTCGCCATGCTCGAAATTGGTCGGCGCATGACGACGAACGGTCATCTCGGCGAGGTGCGGCACGCGCTCGAGTTGGCGATCGATGAAGTGAACACTGATCTGTTCTCCGGACACGGTCCCGCGGCCCGAACACTCGCCGAGCGAGCGCACTGGCGCGAAACCATCGACATCGAGAATGCGCCCCTCACACTCGGCGAACCCGAGCCGATTCCCCCGCTCGAAGCGCTACCGGCGCCGATGGGACGACTCGTGGGTTCGGTGCAATGGGTTCTGTCCGAGGCCGGAATGGATGGAGCCGAACGTTCCGGTGGTCTCACCGGAACCGGCATCGGTTCGGGGGTCTACCGCGGCAAGGCGTGCCGGGCGGACAATCCCGAGGATGCCGTGCTGAACCTCGAGCCCGGAGACGTCCTCGTGGTGCCCTGTACCACGCCCGCCTACAACATGGTTCTTCCGATGGCCGGCGCGATCGTGACCGCCGAGGGCGGGGCATTGAGTCACGCCGCCGTTCTGGCGCGTGAACTCGGCATCCCCGCCGTCGTCGGAGTTCTCGGAGTGCTGTCGACCATTCCCGACGGCGCGACGATCGAGGTCGATGCCGACCACGGCGAAGTCCGCATCGTCACCTCGGTGTGATGTGAAGATCGCAGTCGTCGGCGCGGGCATCGGAGGACTTTCCGCAGCAGCTTTTCTCGAGCGCCATGACCATGAGGTCCATGTCTTCGAGTCGTCGACCGAACTGGGTGAAGTCGGTGCCGGTATCCAGATCAGCCCGAACGGAAGTCGACTACTGCACCAACTCGGACTCGAAGAACAACTGGCGACCATCGGAACCACACCCAGCCGGGTCGTGATCCGGCGCTGGTCCGATGACAGCCAGCTTTCCGAGACCCCGCTCGGCCCACGAGCAAGGCAGCGATGGTCGGCCCCCTATTACAACGTCTACCGGCCCGATGTCATCGAGATCCTGAAGTCCGCTTGTGAGCGTTCGACGATTCATCTCGACCACCGACTCGTGCGAGTCGATGTCGAGTCGACTCGACCCGTGCTCGAGTTCGACAACGGAGAATCGTGCTCCGCTGACCTCGTCATCGGGGCCGACGGTATCCACTCGCGGGTGCGACATGGGCTGTTCGGCGAGCAATCGACTCGTTTCAGCGGCTGGGTCGCCTATCGAGCCCTCGTTCCACGGGAAAGAGTCGCCGACCTCGCGGTCGAGGTCACCAATCGTCTCGGGCCCGACGCCCACATCGTGAGCTATTTCGTGGGGCGCAACCAACGCTTCTTGAATCTCGTGTGCATTTCGCACGATCCGGATTGGTCCATCGAGTCGTGGCACGAGCCAGGCGACACCGAAGTTCTCCGCGCTCGGTTCGCTGACTGGTCGTCTCCCGTGCGAGACCTCCTCGAACGAGTGGAACCCAATGTCTTTCGTTGGGCCCTGCACGACCGTCGACCGCTCGACGCATGGAGTCGGGGCCCCGTGACTTTGTTGGGGGATGCCGCACATCCGATGGTGCCCTTCATGGCCCAAGGTGGTTGTCAGGCCATCGAGGATGCGGCGGTTCTCACCCGCGCCCTCGACGAAGGTCGCGACGCCGAGCACGCTCTCGACCTCTACGAGTCGATCCGGAGGCCTCGAACCGCCGACATTCAGGGGCGTTCATTCGCCAATGCGACGAGCTTTCACCTTGCTGACGGTCCCGAGCAGAAAAGACGCGACGATGCGTACGCCGCGATCAGCGCACGTGGTGACGACGTGTTGGCCAACTTCGACTGGCTCTACGGTCACGACGCGTCGACACAAACGTGGCCCGACGCGACCGTTTGATCAGTTGCCGAGAGCCTTCACCAGGTTGTCGAGCGTGACTTCCATGTTCGCCCGATTGTGCACCGCGCGATCGGCCACGCCACTCAACTTCTTGCCGATCCACTTGCCCGAGCGGCTCCGGCGATCGATCCAGCTGTGGGTCACCCGCGCGCCAGTAGCCGTGGGTTCCACCTCGTAGACCCAGTCGCACCAACTGCGGCCACCGACCATCAACGCGAACGAGAACTTGCGTGGTGCATCGCATTCGAGCACCTTCACCTGTGTGGACCACGACCGCTTGCCATTCGAATTACGTCCCTTGAACAACGCGCCGACCGCGGGGCCCGTGGCACCCTTCACCCACTCACCACCTTGGTTCTCGGGCGACCACTCCCCCATGCGGGGCAGGTCGGTCACCAGACTCCACACCTTCTCGGGACTGGCGGCGACTTCTCGAACGACGGAGACGGGTTGACTCATGGCGACACTCTGTCACGCCGAACCAGCGCGAGCGTCAACGAGCCGAACGTTGGTAGTTGGGCGCTTCCTTGGTGATGGTCACGTCATGGGGATGGCTCTCGTTGCGACCAGCCGTCGTCACTCTCCGGAAACGAGCATCGGTGCGCAAACTCTGCAGATCCGGAGTGCCGGCATAGCCCATACCCGAACGAAGACCGCCGACCATCTGGGCGATCACGTCGGCAACCGGACCGGTGGCCGGCACGCGCCCTTCGATCCCTTCAGGGGCGACCTTGCCCGATCGTTGCGCGCCACTTTCGCCCTGACCCGAGCCGTAGCGATCGGCCGAGTATCCCGACATCGCCCCGAGAGAACCCATGCCGCGGTAACTCTTGTACCGACGACCTTCGAAGAGTTCGACTTCGCCCGGTGATTCGTCGGTACCTGCGAGCAGCGAACCGATCATCACCGTCGACGCACCTCCAGCGAGCGCCTTCACGATGTCACCCGAGTAGGTGATGCCGCCGTCGCCGATCACCGGAACTCCGAGTCGGTCGGCTTCGCGAGCGGTCTCCCAGATCGCACTCAGTTGCGGGAGTCCGGCACCGGCCACGACACGCGTGGTGCAGATGGAACCAGCGCCTACGCCGACTTTCACGGCGTGCGCACCGGCCGCCACGAGTTCACGGACACCTTCGGCGGTCACGACGTTGCCGGCCACGACCACGGCATTCGACCAACCCGAACGAATGCGGCGAATCGCCGCCACGACGTTCTCGGAGTGTCCGTGTGCGGTGTCGAGGCACAGCGCATCGACCCCGGCCTGTACGAGCGCATCGACGCGTTCTTCGAGATCGGCACCGACTCCGACGGCCGCGGCGCACCGGAGACGTCCGAGCGAATCCTTGCTCGCGTTCGGATGTTCGGTGGCCTTCAGGATGTCCTTGACGGTGATGAGGCCGACGAGTCGGCCGGCGGCATCGACGAGAGGAAGTTTTTCGATGCGGTGCTTGGCCAGGATCTTGGTCGCTTCGGCAAGAGTCGTTCCGGCTGACGCGGTGATGAGTGGTGCATGGGTCATGTATTCGGTGACGCATGATGCGTAATCACCGGCTGTACAAAACCGCATGTCGCGATTGGTCAGGAGGCCGACGAGCTTGGAGTCGTGATCGACGATGGGTACGCCCGAGATGTGGAACCTCGACATGATGTCCTCGGCGTCCTGAAGCGTTGCGTCGGGACGGAGGGTCACCGGATCGGAGATCCAGCCCGATTGCGAACGCTTCACACGCGCCACCTGCGCCGCTTGATCGGTGATCGACGTATTGCGGTGGATCACGCCGATCCCACCGGCGCGAGCCATCGCGATGGCCATGGTTGCCTCGGTGACGCGGTCCATGGCCGCCGACACGATCGGGATGGCGAGGTCGATGTCGGCTGCGAATCGGCAACTCACATCGGCCGCATCGGGGAGAACCGCGCTGTATGCGGGCACGATCACGACGTCGTCGAACGTGTAGGCGTCGTGTCCGGAGAAGAGGTCCTCGTTCGCCTGTCGGGCCGTTGACATCGCTCTCCTCTCTTCGGGTATTAGAGCGATCGTAGACGCAGTCGGTCTTTACATTCCCTTCAAACGTGAATTGACGGCGGGCCGTTCGCCGATCAGGCGAAGAAGCTTCGCAAACCCTCGGCCATCTGCACCCGAGGGGGCAGACCCGATGGCAGCGCATCGACCATGGTGATCGACGTGTGGATGTGACCTCGGGCCTGAAGGTGACGCACCGGGACCCCGGCGGCTTGCAGAGCCCGGGCGTAGGCATCACCTTCGTCGCGCAACGGGTCGAATTGCGCGGTGATGACCATGGCCGGCGGCAGTCCGGCGAGATCCGACGCGAGGAGCGGCGATGCCTTCGGATGCGAACGATCCGACGGATCGGCGTAGTGGTTCCAGAACCATTCCATCAGTGACTTCGTGAGGATGTAGCCATCGGCGTTGTCGGAGTGCGACTGATGCTGGCGCGAACCGTCGGTGACGGGCGTCAGGAGCAACTGGCCCCGCAATGCCGGCCCGCCGTTGTCGCGGGCGAGTTGCGCCGCGACCGCGGCCACGTTCCCACCCGCACTCCAGCCGGCCACGGCGATCTGGTCCGGTCGGCCACCGAGTTCGGTCGCGTTCGCGGCGACCCATTTCAACGCGGCGAATCCGTCGTCCGCGGCCGCCGGGAAGCGGGCCTCGGGCGCGTGGCGGTAGTTGACCGACACCATGATCACGTCGGCGCGCACACACATGTCGCGACACAACGGATCGTCCGACGTGTGACTACCGAACACCCAACCTCCGCCATGGAAGTACACGACGATCGGGTGCGGACCCGCCGTAGGCGGTCGGTACAACCGGTACTCGAGTGGTCCGTCGGCACCGGGCAACGTGCCATCGACGATCTCCCCGACTTCGGGTCCGGGAGGACGCATGGCCGATGACGCCTCCGAGAAGGCTCGCGCTTCCACCGGCGACATCGTCTCGATGGGCGGTAGACCCATCTGGGCCATCATCTCGAGAACGGAATCGACGTCCGGCTGCACCTGACGCACGATGCCGTCCTGGCGCGACGACTTACCGGGGCCCTTGAGTTCAAACCCGAGGTAACCCTTCTTGCGTACGTCGTCACAGATGTTGCGATAGCGACCGACGCCACCGATGTAAGGGAACAGAACGCGCGGCTTGCCGGGAACGTTG